>Ga0307417_10000440_pt1 | contig 16982 bp, 17 predicted proteins | sample SalMarWE160210MG_2_FD_202514 | JGI IMG/M metagenome (GOLD analysis project Ga0307417, IMG submission 202514) | Salt marsh sediment microbial communities from the Plum Island Ecosystem LTER, Massachusetts, United States - WE1602-10 | ecosystem: Environmental > Aquatic > Marine > Intertidal zone...
TCGCCGCTCTGCTCCAGTATCGGTACCGATCGAGGACGTTGCGCCGGTCCCCATGTGCCAGCAACTCCTCATCGAGCCGGGGGTCATCGGGCCAGGGCTCGGGATGGGGGCCGACCCCCACTTCACGATCCGTCATGACAGCGAGGTTAGGCAAATAACCGGGTTCGGCCGGCCAGCCTGCCGTGACGGCGTCCCAGCGCATAGGTTGCGGTGGCAAGTCCGGCGGCGCCAACCGCCGCGGTCGTCGTGCGCACAACCCGCCGGGCGGTCCGGCTGAATTCGACGATGGGCCAACCGCGCGACCGGGCGACCGCCTCGAGCCCTTTGTCGGGATTCACCGCGACCGGATGGCCGACGGCCTCCAGCATGGGCAGGTCACTTGCCGAGTCGCTGTAGGAGTAGCAGAGGGCGAGGTCGTAGCCGCTTCTGTCTGCCATCCGTCGAATGGCGTCGGCCTTGGCCGGTCCGTAGCAGAAGGGCTCGGCGAGCAGGCCCGTATAGACGTTGTCGACCGCCTCGGCCACCGTGGCGATCGCTCCGGTCATCCCGAGCTCCTGGGATAGGTTCTGAACGATCTCGATGGGAGAAGCAGTGACCAGGAAGGTGTCGCGACCTGCCTCCGCGTGGAGACCGATGAAGCCCTGCGACTCTTTGCGGACATCGTCGAGCAAGCGGGGAATGACGTCGGCGGCGAGCGCCTCCAACTCCTGGACGGTTCGGCCCTTGATCGCTTGCAGGATCCGGTCCCTGACCGCATTGCTCCTCTCGTCGGATGCACCCGCGAACCTGAAGGCGATCGCCTTCCTGGCGTCGCCTAGTAGCTCGCTCGTCGGCATCATGCCCGCCCGCCACGCGGCCGCGCCAAACACAAAAGCGGACGATCCGGCTATGAGAGTCCTATCTAGATCGAAGAAAGCTGCCGCCGTCGGCCCGGTCTCACCCATTTCTGCATCCTCAGTCGCTCCAGCCCCACGTTACCGGAGACGCGCGCAATCGCCCTCGAGTATGAGCGAGAATCAATCCCGGGAACGATGGCCCGGACGGTGCCACGGGGTACGATCCATTGATGAACCTCGACGACCGCAGCCGCGCCATCGCCATGGACACCATGCTTGCGGTCAGCCTGCTGGTAGTCAGTCTCTTCTCGGTACTCGCCCTCAAGCAGGAGCCAGATCCGGCCATCACGCCACTTGGCCCATTTGCCTACGCGCTGATCGCGGGGCAGACACTCCCGCTGATCTGGCGGCGGCGCTTCCCAACACACGTGCTGGCGGTGATCGTGCTCTGCTTCATGATCGCCCGGGGCATCAATTACCCGACCTCGTGGGCGCTTTTTGGTATGGCGTTCGGTATCTACACCGTCGGCTCCCAGCTCCCGCCCAAGCGATCGTTGCTCGTCGGCAGCATCGCCATCGACATCGTCCTGCTCTGGACTGTGGTCGGCATCCTCGCCATTGACGTTCCGATGCTGGCGCTGGTGTCCGAACTGGCAGTTCTCGGATTTCCGTTGCTGATCGGACGGGAGACCTACCGGCGCCAACAGAAGCTGCTCGAGCTCGAAAAGCGAGCGATTGCGGCAGAGCACAAGCGGGAACAACAGGCCGCAGAGGCGGTCACCCGGGAACGAGTGAGGATCGCACGGGAGTTGCACGACGTCGTGGCGCATGAGATCACCGTGATGACCATCCAGTCCGCAGCGGCGCGCCGGGTCCTCTCCCGGGACGCGGAGCAGGCAGACGCTGCGATCAAGGCAGCCGAAGACGCCGGCCACCGGGCACTGACCGAAGTCCGCCGGCTCCTCGGGATGCTGCGCACCGCCGACCCGAGAGTCACCGATCCCCAGGCCGGTTTGGAGGCGCTCGATCGGCTTGTAGATCAGATGAACAGGACCGGGCTGACCGCGACATTGACGGTGAACGGCGAGGTTCGCAGCCTGCCACTCGGGATCGACATCAACGCCTACCGAATCATCCAGGAGTCGCTCACCAACACTCTCAAACATGGCGGCCCCACCGCAACTGCCCACGTGACCATTACCTACGATCACGATCTGCTCCAGATCGATGTGAGCGACAACGGCCGTGGTGCGGCTGCGGAGAGGGCCGGAAACGGGGGCCCCGGCCAGGGCCTCGTCGGTATGCACGAGCGAGCAAGCCTTCTCGGCGGCGCTCTCAACGCCGGCCCCAGACCCGGCGGCGGCTACCGGGTTGCCGCCCGGATCCCGATACCCTCGCCATGACGTCGACCACGCTACGCGTTCTCGTCGTCGACGATCAGGCCCTGGTTCGCGCCGGGTTCACCATGATTCTCGACTCCGAGGAGGACATCGAGGTCGTCGGCGAGGCCGCCAACGGCCGCGATGCTCTCGCCGCCGCTCGGAAGCTGTCTCCCGATGTGATTCTGATGGACATCCGGATGCCTGGGATGGACGGCATCACTGCTACCCGTGAGCTCATGGAGGCGAATGCGCCGGATGGCGCAGGCCCCAGGGTGATCATCCTCACGACGTTCGACCTGGACGACTACATCTACGACGCAATTCGAGCCGGGGCGAGCGGGTTCCTACTGAAGGACGCGTCGGCCGACGAGCTGGCGGACGCGGTACGGGTCGTCGCCAGCGGGGACGCATTGCTGTCGCCGTCGATCACCCGCAAGCTGCTCGAGCAGTTCGTCAAGACACCGTCGACGACATCCCGCACGCTCTCGGCCATCGACCAGCTGACTGAGCGCGAGGAGGAGGTGTTGCGTCACCTCGCCCGCGGTCGATCCAACGCCGAGATCGCTGAAGCGCTCTTCGTCTCCGAGACCACCGTCAAGACCCACGTCTCCCATATCCTCACCAAGCTCGACCTCCGCGATCGAGTCCAAGCGGTGGTCGCCGCCTACGAGTCTGGTCTCGTCATCCCTGGCGACAGCTGACCCACCCCTCCGCTTCTTGCGTAGCCTGTGCCGGTACCCCGGCATGTCCTACGCCGAAAGCGTGGCAGAGGGTTGTCGAGTCTTCGGTCGCGACAACGCATCCAGCGCCGCCTGGACTTGAGTGGTCACCCGAAGCGGATCTTCCTCGAGATCCCACCACGTGAATCGCAACACGGTCCAGCCGAGCACGACAGCAGAGTTCTGCTTAGAGCGATCACGGCGAAACGTGAGTCTGTCCATGTGGTGGGCCTCGCTATCGAGCTCGATGAGGATGCGCTCCGCCGGATAGGCGAAATCGGCTCGGCAGACGAACCGTCCACCGTGACCCCTAACGGTGTACTGAGGCTGCGGCTCCGGCAACCCCGCCTCGTGGAGTGTCTCTCGAAAGCGGTCTTCGAGAACGCTCTCGGTGACCGTGTCCCACTTCCTTCGCGCCACGAGAAGCGGACGTATCACCCCCACACCTCGTCTTCCTCTGCGCGCCACGCGAGCCACGAACGCCTCCACATCTTTCAAAGTGAGCAAGTGCCGTCTGATTCCAGTCTCGAGTGCGCCCTCGACCGCCCACGGGCTGGTCGCCCCGAGATCAACAACCGTTCGAGCCGAGTTTGTGATCGGAAGTCCATCTAGCGTCTTGATATCGGCGGCGACGAGATCGAGCGATTCGTGGATAGTGACGCCGGTCTGCGGCACCCTGTCCCATCGCGTGGCAACGACCTCTACGTGCCGGGCTTCGCCGGTGACGAGCCCCCACATCTCGGCCGCGGCCCGGTGCGATACCGCGACTAGACCAGGCATGGAGAGCACGGCAACCATCAGCCTCTGTTCTCTCGTGGATGGGCAGCCGCCCACGACAAACACAGCTGGGGCTGCCCGGCGAAATCGTCCTGCCACAACACCATCACTGAGTGTGCTGTCGGCGATTCCTAATCTTCGCGCATCAGCTCTGGTGAAAACGCCATGGTGATCGGCGGCGAACTCCGACAGTTGGTGATAGCTCTGTTTCTTCATGCCACCAATATGAGCTGTCGGACCGACATGCACCCGCCACCCGCCCTTGCGGCGTAGACCGTGCCGGGATACCGGCACGGTCTACGCAAGTTCGGTAGGGGCGGCGCTACTCGTAGGCGATGGATTCGAGGATGTTGAGCTTGGCCGCACGGCGGGCGGGGAGGATGGCTGCCAGCAAGCCGGCAACGACACCGAACAGCACCAGCCCGATGATCTGACCCGTCGGAATCGACAGGACATCGATGCCCTGGGAGGACAACGCCGACGTGACAACCACCCCGAAGAACAAACCCAGCACCACACCGAGCAGAGCACCGATGACGGCGACGATGATCGCCTCCCACCGGATCATTCTGCGTATCTGGCCCCTCGTCATGCCGACCGCCCGCAGCAGCCCGATCTCACGGGTCCGCTCGAAGACGGACAGTGCGAGAGTGTTCGTGATGCCGACCATGGCGATGATCACAGCCAGCGCCAGCAGCGCGTTGAACATCACGAGAATCGTATCCACCTGCGCAGCCTGCGACTTCCGGTATTCGGTCTGATCGCGCACCTCGACATTCGGATAGTCGGCGGCGGCGGCCTCGACAACGGCCCGCGATGCCTCCGGGGATACGCCATCTGCTGCCTTGACCGCCAGCACGTAATCAACGTCGGTGCCGAAGCCCTCGAAGTTGGCCTTGTAGGTATCCATGCCTATCAGGTAGTTCGACTGGACGACGGCCGCCTCGGTGTAGATGCCGACGATCGGCATCTGTTGAAGCCCGGTTGTCGCCAGCCCCATAGGTACTGTGTCGCCGACGGTCCAGCCCTCGTTGTCGGCAATGTCTTTCTGGACGAAAACGCCGCCGTCAGCGAGCGCAGCGATGGACCCATCGACAACACCGAGCTCTATGGTCTGCTCGACCGTGTCTATGTCGATGCCCATGACGAAATCCTCGGTGCCGTTGTTGTCCCAGTAACCGAACCGAAGCGCAGAGACTGCTGCGATCTCCGGGGCTTTGCTGATGGTCTCTCCCAGCAGGGGACTGAAGCCACCGCTGAAGCCATTCACGCTGAGCACGTAGTCGGCACGAAGGCCCTTCTCGATAGCGGCGCTGGCAGATGCCTTGATCGAGCTGCCAAGTACGAAGAAGAACCCGACCAGCGCCAGCCCGATCATCAGAGCCGATGCGGTGGTAGCAGTGCGGCGGGGCTTGCGGGTCGTATTCTCGATCGCGAGTGTCCCGGTCAGGTTGTCGAGCCTGGGAAGGGGCCAGCCGAGCGTGCGAGCCACCGGTTTGACCACTCGCGAACTGAGCAGGCTGACGGCAAGGAACACCAAGAGCGCCCCGACGCCAACCGCCGACAGCTCATTGAGCGGACCTAGAGCGACGACATAGCCGAACAACCCGTCGACAACCAAAGCCAGACCAACGGCTAAAACGATCGAGCCGATGATGGTGCGCTTCCGATCCGACATCCGCAGCCGGACGTCGACATCCTGAAGCGCCGCCACGGGTGGAATCCGCGATGCCCGGATCGCCGGCAGCACCGCGGCCGCCAGCGTCACAATGACACCCACCGAGAGCGCAACGACGATGGTGCGCATGGCCAGCGGAGCGGCCGTCGACGGCATGTCGAAACCGATCGCGCCCATAACCGCTGTGAGCCCGCGGGCGATCACGAAGCCGAGCGCGATACCGAGTATCGAGGCAACGAGTGCCACCAGCAGCGCTTCGATGACCACCATCCAAATGACCTGGGTACCGGTGGCTCCCACGGCACGCAGCAACGCCAACTCCTTCTGGCGCTGCCTGACGATGATGCGGAACGTGTTCTGGATGATGAAAGAGGCGACGAACACCGAGACGGCGGCAAAGACGAGCAGCGCAGTGTTCAAGAAGCCCAGGCTCTCGGACAACGCCTGGGATTGCGAGGCTGACTCATCTGCGGCGGTCACGGCTTCGATACCTGCGGGCAGAGCCGCGGCGATGCTGTTTCGCAGTATGCCGGCACTCGTACCGTCTTCGGCGACGACCGAGATCGTGGAGTACTGCCCCTGGAGACCGAACAGCTCCTGTGCCGTCTTCAGGTCGAACCCGGCCCACGTTGCTCCCGACAGGTTGTCGGAGTCACCGAAACGCAACGTGGCAACGATCTCATACTCGGCGACCTTTTCCGGGGTTTGCACCTTGACGACGTCGCCAACGTGGAGATCATGGTCGTCGGCCGTGCGGGCATCGATAGCCACCTCGTTGGGTGCCGTTGGAACCCGGCCATCGCGGAGGCCGATGTTGCCGGAGAGGCGGAGATCACCCGTCATCGAGCCGCCAATTGTCGGCGGACCGGTGGGCACAATCGCCTTGTCTTCCTTGTCGTAGATGATCGCAAAACCGCCGACGCCGCCTTCGGCTGCGGCGACTCCCGGGACCGAAAGAACGGTGTCGAGAACGCTCTCGTCCATGGGCGGTGGCCCGCTGAAACCAACGTCGAACTCGCTGGCCGATTGAACGATGACGTCCTGGCCGGCATAAATGTTGTCGTACATCTGGCTGAATGTCTTGTCGATGGTGTCGGTGAAGATGTAGGTACCGGCGACGAAGGCGACGCCAATCATCACCGACAGCGCCGTCAATACCAGACGTAGCTTGTGGGCAAAGGCAGTCTTGAGTGCTGTGCGGATCATGTCCTAACCCCCAAACGTGCGCATGCGGTCGATGACGCTGTCGGGGGTCGGATCGTCCAGCTCGTCGACGACCTTGCCGTCCTCGAGGAAAACCACACGGTCCGCATAGGACGCCGCCACCGGATCATGGGTGACCATGACGATGGTCTGGCCGAACTCCTTGACCGCCCGGCGCATGAAGTCGAGCAACTCGGCAGCGGATTTCGAATCGAGGTTCCCGCTCGGCTCGTCGGCAAACACGATGGCGGGCCGTGAGACCAGCGCACGGGCCGCGGCGACCCGTTGCTGCTGGCCACCAGAGAGCTCAGAAGGCCGATGGCTCAACCGATCGGCCAGTCCGAGGATGTCGACGATCTGGTCGAACCAGGCCTCGTCGTGGTCCTCTCCCGCAATCAGCAGCGGCAGCAGCACGTTCTCACGGGCGTTCAGCGTCGGAATCAGGTTGAACGCCTGGAATACGAAACCGACCTTCTTGCGTCGCAACAGCGTGAGATCCTTGTCGCTGAGCGGTCCGAGCTCGGTATCGCCGATGAACACCTTCCCCGACGTGAGCTCGTCCAGACCGGCAACACAGTGCAACAACGTCGACTTGCCGCTGCCCGACGGGCCCATGATGGCCGTGAACACGCCGGTCTCGAATTCGGCGGACACCCCATTGAGGGCTCGCACCTCGGTGTGACCCTCGCCATAGATCTTGTATGCGTCTTCGATCCGAGCGGCGAGCCGCGTCGGAGTCTCCACTGTCGTCATGCGGGATTTCCTCTCCTGATCCGGGTACCGCCTGAACCGTATGGCATTGCGGGTCGGTTGACGTCGGCCGGACGGTCGATTCCATCTCATCCCGAAGGACGATTCGGGGTCGTAAGATCTGGAGATGACAGCAACAGTCTTTGTCCACGGCGCCGGCTTGAGCAGCTCGTGCTGGACCTACCAGACACGCTTCTTCGCCGATTCGGTTGCGGTGGACCTGCCGGGCCACGGCGAGTCCGACGGTCCGGCATTCGTCTCGATCTCCGACTATGCCCGCTGGCTAGGGGAGGACATCCGCCGCTCCGGCCCTGCGCCGGTCACGCTGATAGGGCACTCTATGGGGTCGTTGGTCGCGCTCGAGACTGCGGCCCACAACCCGGATATGGTTGCTCGCCTCGTTCTCATCGGCACGTCCGCCACCATGCAGGTCAACCCTGACCTGCTCGCGGCGGCGAAGGCCCGGGACGCGTCGGCGGCGGCGATGGTGATCAAGTGGACGCTGCCGAGCGCCAGCGGGTACGGCCGGCCCAAGAAGTGGCTGCTCGCAATCTCGGATGATCTCATGAACACGGCAGCCAGTGGAGTCATGGCGAGCGACCTCACGGCATGTTCCGAATACACCGAGGCGATCGCCATGGCCGAGAGGGTTCGCTGCCCGGTGCTTCTCGTGCTCGGCGAGAACGACAAAATGACGCCCCCGCCCGGCGCCCAGCCGTTGGCGGCCGCCATCACCGATGCCCGCATCGTCGTCATCGAGAAGGTGGGTCACATGCTGCAGCTGGAGAAACCCGCCGAGGTCAACGACGCAATCAGCCTGTTCTTGGAAATGTGACTGATACCCCTATCACGACATCGCGGCTACGTTGGGCAGCGATGTTGACAAAGCCTCTTGGAACGGTCGTTCTCGTGACGATCCTGAGCACGGGGTGCAGCTCCGGCTCGCCATCCGACGCCCTGGCGGCGCCGACGACACACACCTTGCCCGCAACCACCGCCGCGACCACCGCCGCGTTTGCCCCGACTAGCACGCTCGACCCTTCCGCCCCGGCGACTACACACGTCCCTGTTCCGCCCCCGACGACAACCCCACCGTTGCCGACCACGACGACGACTACAGAGCCGCCCCACTTCGAGTACTCGGTTGTGCCCGTGACGGAGGAGACTGTGGCGCTCACGTGGCGTGTGGGATGCCCGCTCGACTGGTCCGAGCTGTCGCTGTTGACGCTGGCATACTGGGGTTTCGACGGGGAGGCCAAACAGGGGCAGATGGTGGTCAACACGGCGGTCGTCGATGACGTCGTGACCGCTTTCGAGGGTTTGTTCGAGATCGGATTCCCCATCGAGCGCATGGCTCTGGTCGACGACTACGGCGGCGACGACAAGGCGGCGATGGCGGCCGACGTCACATCCGGGTTCAACTGCCGCTTCGTCGACGGCACCGAACGCTGGTCGAACCACGCGTTCGGGCTGGCCGTCGACATCAACCCGCTCATCAACCCCTGGGCGCGCGAAGGCAACGTGCTCCCGCTCGAAGGGACGCCGTACGCCGCGCGCGACAACCCGACTCCGGGGATGATCAACCTCGGTGACGCCGCCATCGACATCTTTGCCGGCGTGGGATGGTCCTGGGGTGGGGTCTGGACGTCACCCGACTACATGCATTTCTCCCAGCCGGGAAACTGAGAGCGAATACCCGATACCAAACGAACGTTCGTTTGGTTAGCATGAACCGGATGACCCAACACCTGTTCGACGCGACCATTGCTGCCGACGAGAAGGTCGAGCCGCGGGATTGGATGCCGGACGACTACCGCAGGACGTTGATCCGGCAGATCGCCCAGCACGCCCACTCCGAGGTCATCGGTATGCAGCCGGAGGGGAACTGGATCACGAGGGCACCCAGCCTGAAACGCAAGGCGATCCTGATCGCCAAGGTCCAGGACGAAGCGGGTCACGGCCTCTATTTGTACTCGGCTGCCGAGACGCTCGGAGTGTCCCGTCACGAACTGGTCGACCTTCTGCACGCCGGGAAGCAGAAATACTCGTCGATCTTCAACTATCCCACCCTGAGCTGGGCGGACATCGGCACCATCGGCTGGCTGGTCGACGGCGCCGCAATCACCAACCAGGTGATGCTTACCCGAACCTCATATGGCCCGTACGCCAGGGCTATGCACCGGATCTGCCGCGAGGAGAGCTTCCACCAGCGCCAGGGGTACGAGATAATCCTGACATTGGCCCGCGGCTCCGCCGAGCAAAGGGCGCTGGCCCAGGACTCACTCGATCGCTGGTGGTGGCCTTCGCTGATGATGTTCGGGCCGCACGACGAGGACTCTCCCCACACCAGACAGTCGATGGAGTGGAAGATCAAGCGTATCAGCAACGACGACCTGCGCCGCCAATTCGTCGACGCCACCGTCCCCCAGGCCGAGTACGCCGGTCTCACCATCCCCGACCCGGACCTTCGCTGGAACGAGGAGCGCGGTCACTACGACTTCGGGGAAATCGACTGGGACGAGTTCTGGAATGTGCTGCGCGGCAACGGTCCCTGCAACCGGGACCGGATCGAGCACAAGCGCAGAGCCTGGGACGAAGGCGCCTGGGTCCGGGAGGCCGCCGCCGCGTACGCGGCCAAACAGGACGCCACGCCATGAGCTACGACGTCCCGCACATGGAGGGTGAGGCCGAAGTCGGCTTCGCAGCGGCAGACGGCGACGACGGTTGGCCACGGTGGGAGGTCTTTGTCCGGCAGGGCGGCGGGCTCACCCATGTGTACTCGGAGTCGGTTCATGCCCCGGACGCCGAGACGGCACTGCTCAACGCCCGCGACACCTACCTGCGACGCATCGAGGGTGTGAGCCTGTGGGTGACCCCGGCGGCTGCGGTCACGGCGTGGGAATCTGATCAACCCGATCCGGCTGCTCCCGGAGAGACGGGCGGCGAGAGCATCCTGTGGGAGGTATTTGTCCGTCACCGCCGTGGCCTGGCCCATGTCCATGCAGGCTCGCTCCCCGCCGCGACATCGGGCGACGCCATCACGCGCGCCCGGCAGGTGTACGTCACCCGGGATGAAGGGGTGAGCGTCTGGGTGATCCCTTCGAGCCGGATCTACGCCGCCGATCCGGCAGACGCAGAAGCGATGTTTGCACCGTTTCGCGACAAGGAGTACCGCTACCCCACGTACTACGACATACCCGACGAAGTGGGATACATGTGAGCGCGCTCACCGACTACCTCATCCGGCACGCCGACGACAATCTGGTGCTGTCGCAGCGACTGGCGGAGTACGTCTCGCACGCCCCGGAGCTGGAAGAGGATCTGGCTATCGCCAACATCGCCCTTGATCATCTCGGCGTGGCCACACATCTCCTGGAGTACGCCGCCGCTATCGGCGACACCGGAAAGACCGCAGATGAGTTGGCCTTCCTCCGTAGCGAGCGCGAGTTCACCAACCTCCTCCTCGTCGAGCAACCCAACGGCGACTTCGCCCACATCATGGTCAGACAGTTCCTGTTCGATGCCTACCAACGGGAGCTCTGGGACGCCCTGGCACACTCCACCGACCACACTGTCGCCGGAATCGCGGCCAAAGCCTCCAAGGAGGCGGCCTACCACGTGCGGCACTCGCACGGCTGGCTCGTGCGCCTCGGTGACGGAACAACAGAGAGTCACCTGCGAATGGAGCAGGCCATTGCGGATCTGTGGCGGTTCGTGGATGAGATGTTCGACACCGATTCGCTCGACGAGAAGATGACCACAGCGGGGATGGGCGTGGCGCCTGCGGCGCTGCGGGGGGCGTGGGAGGCACTGGTCGACGCAACCCTCGAGGAAGCGACGCTGCACCATGGCCCCGTTGACCCCCAGCGCCGCGGCGGTCGGAGTGGGTTTCACACCGAACACCTGGGCCACTTGCTCACCGAAATGCAATGGATGCAACGCTCCTATCCGGGTCTGGAGTGGTGATGGACACCCGGGAGCTACGTACGGTGCTGGCCGCGGTGGTCGATCCCGAGATCCCGGTGCTGACGATCGCCGATCTCGGGATCCTGCGGGATGTCACCGAGGATCGCAACGGCTCCGTGCGGGTGACCATCACGCCGACCTACTCGGGGTGCCCCGCCATGGACCACCTACGCCGTGCGATCGAGCGGACACTGATCGCTGCGGGGTATGACGAGATCGAGATCATCACCACGTTCGAACCCCCGTGGACCACTGACTGGATGACCGATGAGGGCCGACGGAAGCTCACAGAGTACGGCATCGCCCCTCCCCGACAGCACCCCGGCGAACCGATCCTCTGCCCGCAATGTCGTAGCGCCTCGAGCCGCGTCGTCTCGGAGTTCGGTGCCACCGCGTGCAAGGCTCTTCGCGTCTGCTCGGCGTGCGGCGAGCCGTTCGATCATTTCAAGGAGATCTGACGTGGCCGACGTGGTCTACCACTCGCTCGCAGTCGCCGCGATCGAAGAGCTCACAGACGACGCGGTGGCGGTCACGTTCGCAGTGCCGGAAACGCTCGCCGCGACCTTTCGGTTCGCTCCGGGCCAGCACATCGGCGTAAAAGCCGAGATCGATGGGCAAGATGTGCGCCGCACCTACTCGGTGTGCACCGACCCCGGCGAGAACCGGCTGCGCATCGGGGTGAAGCGGATCCCGGGCGGGGCGTTCTCGACGTATGCGACGAGCCGACTCCGGCCGGGCGACCACCTCGAGGTCGCTGCGCCGTATGGTGATTTCGTCATCGCTCCTGAGCCGGGCACGCTGCGCCACTACGCCGCGGTTGCAGCCGGGAGCGGGATCACACCGGTACTGGCGATGGTCGCTGCGGTGCTCAACACGGAGCAGGAGAGCAGGTTCACTCTATTGTTCGGCAATCGCACGTCGACGTCGATCATGTTCCTCGAGGAACTCGAAGGTCTCAAGGATCGCTACCCGGATCGGTTCCATCTGATCCACGTCTTGTCCCGGGAGGCACAGATCGTTCCCATCCTCTCCGGACGCCTCGACGAGCCGAAGCTCGAAGACCTCTTCACGACTCTCGTCGATGTCGATTCGGTGGATGGCTGGTATCTGTGCGGGCCGTTCGAGATGGTGGAAGCCACGCGGAACGTGCTTGCCGACCATGGTGTAGATCCGGCGGCGATCCACGATGAGCTCTTCTTCTCGGAGCCGACGCCACCTGCGCCACCCTCGACAGTGGAGGATGCGGTGGGCGCGGTACGGCTTCGCTTCACGCTCGACGGCCGGACCACCGCAACCGCCGTGGACCCGGACGGACCTCCGATCCTCTCCTATGCGCTCGCCGAACGCCGGGACACCCCTTTCAGCTGCCGGGGCGGCATGTGCACGACCTGCAAGGCGCAGGTGATCGAGGGAGCGGTGAAGATGGATCTCAACTTTGCCCTCACCGCCGAAGATCTCGCCAAGGGCTACATCCTCACCTGCCAGGCACACCCGACGAGCGAGAAACTGGAGATCACCTACGACGTCTAGGAGACCGTTGAGGATTCCGAGTTCAGGCTCGTGGCAAGCTCGACAACACCCATTTCTCGGAGCGCGGCGAGCTTTCACCGCGATTGATCAACGACCTCCTAGCCAGCCGGGGGCGTAGCCGGTGGGTACTCGACCTCCCAGGCGAGTGACGCCTCGACCAGGTACTCGCTGACCTCGCGACACCTGTCGAGGATGTCGCAGAGTTCCTCCTGACCGATCATCACGTCGACAAGAGACAGCTCGACCCTGCCTACGATCGAGAGGCGGATATCGGACCCTGTTGACAGAGCACCGGTCGACTCGACTCCGGATACCTCGATGGGAAGGTCGAAGCCGGCGATCCCGGCCAGCTCGGCAGCGAGCACCACCAGATCGGGCGGGGCCTTCATCGTCGGCAGCGCCCAGTTGAAGTAGATCGGCAGCTCGAAGTCACCGTCCGCCTCTGCGATGTCCTCCTCGTGCTCCTTGACCCAGTCCTCGAGCCGGAGCAGCACCCGTGGCTCGACGTCAAATGCGAGGTTCAGGTCGAGCGGCCCGTCACACGCCGATTCCGGGTGCAGATCAACCTCGAACGACTGACGCAGCGAGAAGGTCTCTATGAAATGCCGTTCGTCGTGAACATGAAATCCGTGCTCGATGGCATGGTCCTTCACGTAGGTGACGAAGCCGGCGATGTCGATAGCCATGACTCGATGCTACCGGCTGATAGCACAATGACACACCCCTCAGCCGAACCGGGCTGCAAACCGTGCGAGGTTGCGCTTCCACACCCGGCCGAGCAGTGGGCGTGCGAGGTACGCGGCCACCGCACCGCCCAGATACCACGGGAACACGAGCTGCTCCGTCCACGTGAACCGGGTGCCGTCTCCCTCCGCGCCGAGCCGGAACTCGCCGGTGCCGGTGACCAGACCCTCGTGTAGTACGGCGATACGCCGAGGCGGCTCCCAGACGGCCACCGTGATCACATCTGTGGTGCGGAGCGGACCGAGCCGGGTGAGAACGTGCATGGTCGTACCCACACCATCTCTTTGATCACCGACGAACTCGACCGAGGAGGCGTCCGCCATCCACTCGGCATGGGTCTCCAGTCGCGCCAAATCGGCCCACACCGTCTCCTGTTGGGCGGGGACCACGACGCTGACCACGAGGTTCACCAGGACGACACTAGGAGTACTCTGCCCGAATGCCGTTTGATTTCAAGCAGAAGCCGACCGGTGTGTTCAAGCACATCCTGCATGCCCCGGTGTGGTTGTTCCGGGCCAGACTCGGTTTCGTCTTCGGGAAACGGATCGTCATGCTCGAGCACGAGGGTCGTCGCAGCGGCAAGCTGCGCCGGACACCGCTCGAGGTGGTGCACCACCAAGGCGATTCGTACATCCTGTGCTCGGGTACCGGCCCCAACGCGGACTGGTACCGGAACCTCAAGGCGAAACCCGCATTGGGGTTGTGGGTGGGCTCCCGACGTCGTGAAGTAATACAGCGGTTCCTCGACGACTCCGAGGCAGCAACCGTGTTCGCCGGATACGAGACGGCCCATCCGAAGGCCGCCGGGAAGCTCGCCGCATTGATGGGTGTGTCTCACGACGGCACACACGAGGGCCGTGTGAGGATGGTTGCACAGATCCCGATGGTCGAGTTGCGCCTGATGCCGTGATCAGAGGGTGCCGTCACCGCGGGTGTAGGCGGTGACCGCACGACGCAGCTGCGGCGCCATCTCGATGTCGTGGTTTACCTGCGCCATGTAGCTGGCGATCAATCGCTGCAAACGATCAGCTTCGGCAATCAGCCGGCACAGCGCCTGCTCGTCTTCAGGAGTCACCTCGGGCTCGAGCGTCCTGGTTGCCGCGACCGCGTCCCAATCTCCTCTGGCAACGGAGTCCTCCAGGTCGGTGAACAGCCGGGCAACCTCGTCGAGTCCGATGAGCTACTCCCCCGTCTGCGCCGCGATCGCCGCCCACGCCTCGCGCAGGTCGGTGAGGCTCCTGGCAACGAACGGCAATGCCGTGGCGTCCTTGCTCAGGTTGGCCTGGGTGAGCTGCTCGAGGCAGAACTGGTAGATGGCATTGAGCGAGGTGGAGATCTCCCCACCCTTGTCGTGGTCGAGCGAGAGCATCAGCTCAGTGATGATGTCCTGCGCCCGGGTCAGCTCCTTGTGGGCGAGCTCTATAGAGCCGGGCTCCTTGTTCTTGAGCGCCCACTCGGATCGGGCGATGGCGGCCAGCGCCCGGTCGTACAACATGAGCACGAGCTGTAGCGGACCTGCGGTCCCCACTGCCTGGCTCTGATAGGCATCGCCGGCTGCCTGATACGATACGGCCAGGCTGGTCATGTTTCCATTCTCCTTTGCGTTGAGGATCACTGTGAACCATTCATCGAGGCCAGCTGTGTCGAGAGCCACTGTGACTGCGACTGCAGACTGGCCATCGCGGTCTCGAGAGCCGCGTATTGCTTGATCAGCAATGCTTGGCGACGGTCGAGCCGATCCTCGAGCTCCTGGATCCGCTCGTCGATTAGGTCTATCTGCGATGAGGTCAGGTCCTGTGCCCTGGCGATGCTCCCGCTGGTTCCCTCGGCGTAGCTCACGGTCTGGTCGAGGGTGCCGAACACACCACGGGAATAGGTCATCTCGCCCAGCGAGAGCGAGCCCCCGGCGCCACTGACATCGGAGGTGGATGCTGTGACGAGCAGAACGAGACCTTGCGGGCTACCAGCAGATGCGGTCAGCGAGCGCCCTGATCCGGTTGCCGCCTCGCCTCCGATGGTCCCGGCGACGTCCTGCCCGGCGTAAGTCCCGGCGAGCCCGAACGGGTCGCCGGTCACTGTGAACGAGGCCGACGAGCCGTATGCGCTGTGGTCCAGCTGTATGTAGTCGGTGCCGGAAACATTCGTCTCGGTGGCCGACACCTTGGTGATGCCCGCGTCCTGGAGGGCGTCATTGATCGCGGACACCGCGTCGGTAATCGTCATGCCTGTCGTGACGGCCACATTGACCGTCGTCGAACCCACCGTGATCTGAAACGTGGAGTCCGAGCCGGGCACAACGTACGCCGACGACATCGCCTGTGCCTGGGTGGCCGCTTGGGTCACGACAACTTCGTAGCTTCCGGCGATGGTCGCGTCACTGGAGGCAACAAAGCTCGCCCTGGTATCCGCCGATTCGCCTCCCTGGACCAGCAAGTCGAGCACTGCGCTGTAGTCGGTCTCGAGGGCATCTCGTAGCTTGGACTCGTCGAGATCGAACGTCCCGTCCCGGTTGAGCGAGATACCGACCGACGAGGCTACGGGATATGCGGAGCCGCTCTTCAAGGTGGATGAGATCGCCGTGCGGAGATTGATGGCAAGCGAGCGAGCGGTGCTGTTGCCGACCAGCGGCCCCCCCGTGTTCGTGTCGGGCGAGTACTTGGTGGCGCTGGCAATGGTGCCGAGCGCTGCGTTGACCGCATCGACGAGAGCCTTGATCGCGGACGCGGTCCCGTCGATGTCTCGCTGGGTCGAGATGCTCACCGCACCGGTTGTCGTCGCCTTGAGCTTGATGGTCGCCCCGGAGATGAGATCGTTGATGGTGTTGGAAGAGCGAGAAAGGGTAATTGCGCCGGCTCCCGACCCGAGGGTCAGGTGGGCATCCACTCCCTGTTGCAGGATATCCATCGTGCCCAGCGACGCAACGGTGCTCGAGATCGTAAACACGTTGTCTTCGCCTGTGGTGTCGGCGGAGAGGACGAGCTTGTAGCTCGTGCCGTCAACCGACACGACGGATGCCGAGACACCCGACCCGAGGGCGTTGATGCCGGCGGCGGCACCGGCGAGCGTTGTCTCAGAAGTCGCGGTCATCGTGTAGTCGGCACCGCCGATGGTGACCGTGAAGTCGCCAGCTCCGATCAAGGCGTCCGCTCCTGAGAAGCTGGTGTTGGAGACGACCTGGTGGTTCGTCGCAAGCCGGTCGACGGTGAACGACGTGGTCCCGGCCGCCGGTGTTCCGGTAACGGACACGGAGACGGCGCTCTCGTTTGAGGAGGTCGCCAGCGCCAGCTTGTTGAAGTCCGAGACGGAGTCAAGGCCGTCGAGGGCAGAGCGGATGGCCGAGTACTTGGTGTTGATGAGTTGCCAGGCGTTGTCCTCGAGCTGGTGACTCTGTTTCCTG
>Ga0307417_10000441_pt1 | contig 16961 bp, 16 predicted proteins | sample SalMarWE160210MG_2_FD_202514 | JGI IMG/M metagenome (GOLD analysis project Ga0307417, IMG submission 202514) | Salt marsh sediment microbial communities from the Plum Island Ecosystem LTER, Massachusetts, United States - WE1602-10 | ecosystem: Environmental > Aquatic > Marine > Intertidal zone...
TTCTGGTACGCCCGCATCGTAGTCATGGCGTCGTAGCAGTCCGACACGGCGATGATCTGCGACTGCGGGTTCATGGGGTAATCCGGCCCCAGTGCCGGGTATCCTTTCCGGTCGTACCGCAGGTGGTGCTCCCGGACCATGTAGGCGGAGGTGGGCCGGATGTGGGCCATCTTCCCCAGGAGAACGAACCCCTCTTCGGGGTGTTTCTTGATCTCCTCGAATTCCTGGAAGGTGAGATTTCCCGGTTTCCGGATCAGGTCGAGGGCGAGCTGGGTCTTCCCTATGTCGTGCAGGAGGCCGGCCACCCCGACCTCGGTCTTCTCCTGGGGAGAGAGGGAGAGCGCATCGGCCACCGCGAGAGAGATAACGGCCACGTTGACGGAGTGGGTGTAGGTGTATTCGTCGAAATTCTTGATCAGGGTGAGGGCCATGATGGCGTCGCGGTTCCGCTGGAGCATTCCTGCGATGTCCCTGACGACACGCTCCGACTCGGCACCCGAGGGGATCCGCCCCGTACGGATCTCCTGCATCAGCAGGACCAAAGTGTTGACCGCGTTGTCGTAGGTGTCCCGCGCGAGGGAGTAGTCGTCCTCCTCGTCTTCCGTCGGCGGTTTCACGCGGATGTGGGTGACGCCCATCTTCTCAATCCGTTCCTGGACGTCGGAGAGGGAAAGCCCCTCCTCCTTCGTTTCGTGGAGAAACAGGATGAATCGCTCGATGTCTTCGGGGGCAAGCCCCTTGTCGAACACGATCCCCGGGATCCCGATGGTGGCAAGCCGTGCCATGAAGAGGTCGACGGAGGAGGTCAGGTTGAATATCGGGACCCCCTCGAACACCAACGTTCCGTCGGAGATCGCCAGGGCGAGCTCCTGTCGTTCCGTGAAGAAGAGGATGATATCGGAGAAGCACTTCTCCACCGCGGAGCGGACCAGCGGGTGGGACGGAGGGTACAGCCTGCGGTTCTTGAGGGAAGTACCCAGGGCGCGGATGAGGTTGACGATTGTCTGTTCCTGCTGCCGCCGGTCCATTGGTGTGCTCCTTTACCAGCCGGTCTTTTTCAGGATCCGTTCCGTCTCCAACCGGAGGTACGACTCGGGGGCGTCCCGTGTCTTCAGGACGATCTCCTTCGGCCGCTCTCCCGACATTCTTGAGATGCTTCGCAGCGCGTGTCTCTTCAGTGCGCGGAAATTCGACGTTTCCCAGATCGTCTTGATGTGCAGGATGTCAACGAGCGCGGTAAGCGCCGCGTCGGTGTCTATGGAGCGCAGGGATTCGATCGCCTCATGAGCCAGGCGGTAGTGCGGGTAGAACAGTTTTTTCTGGACGGCCCTCCGGGAAAGAGTTGTGACCGCTTCCTCCTCCTTCTTCAGGGAGAGGGCGGCGGTGGCCAGGAGCGCGATGGTCTCCTCGGGAAAAAAGCACAGTTCCCCCAGGGCCGTCACGGCGGAAGGGTGCGCGAGCTTGGACAATCCCTTGATCGCCTCTTTCTTCACCCGGAGGTCCGGGTGGGGAAGCGACGCGGCGATGTTCGGAGCGAGATCCGGTATCCCAAGGCTCCCGAGGATCGTGACCATGTTGCGGACGACGTACCACCGCGCGTCGTTCAGGTTGTCGAGGATCGCGGGTACCGCGGGACGGCCGATTCGCACGATGATGTCGACAATCGACTTCCGGACCAGGAGATCATCCTCCTCGGCCAGGGCGGAAAGCAGAAACCTGACGGCTCGCTCGCCGAACGCCGTAAGGATCGTCTCCACCTCCTTGCGGTTGCGCCCTCCCTGCTGCTGAAGGCGCTGGACGAAGTGGGACACCAGATCGTCGGAGACGAGCTCCTTGATCCCCATGCGGGCAAGGTCGGCGATCTCCGGGTTTCTCCTCGGTGGCGATTCGATGTGGGCCACGTAGATCGAGAGCGCAAGGCCGGAATATTCGATTCGCCGGTCGTCGCCCTCCCGGAGCAGGGCGCGCGTCAGGGAGATGACGAGATCGCGGTAGGCTGCGGGGTCGGTTTCCTCTTCCAGATTCCGGAGGAGATCCCCGATTTCCCGCTCCTCCGGTGGCCGGTCTTCGAAATCGAAGGAGGGATCGCCGGACCGGAATCCCTTCTCCTCTTCCAACGCAGGCGTTTCTTCCTCTTTTTTCAGCATTTCGGTGAGACCTTCGTAGTCGACCCGGTTGACCCAGATCCGGGAGACTTTCTCCCGGAGAAGGACTTTTTCCAGTCCGCCTTCGTCCTGCAGATCCTGGATGTCGCTGTTCAGGGTGCCAAGGAAGGTGATCATCTCGTCCGATTTCTGGTTAGGCAGAAGAATGATCCTGCTTGCGCGCCGGTGGTACAGCTCCCGGTTCAGGTCCGCGATCGCCTTGTTTCCCGCGGGAAGGGGCTCCTCCTGGTAGAGGAGGGTGTCCTTGGTCACATCGATCTCTATGCCCGTTTCGGGGGGAGGAATCGCCTCGATGGCGGAAATGATCTTCCAGATAGCCTGGGTGAGAGCGGGGTGGCGAGGGGGATAGAAACTGACGATTTTTATCCCCTTGGCAAGTTCCGCCACCGCCAGTATGACTTTTCCCCGGGTTTCGTCCAGTGATGATTCCTGCTTTACGTCCATTTGGAAAATATAGTTTTATTTAATTGATAATTCAAATAAATATATAATCTAATAGTCATAATGCCCCAAGTCAATCGTTTTGCCGGTCGTCTGGTCTGGAGAGGTGTCGCGTCCGGGCTGGGGGTGGGATACGTTCCCCTGGCCCCGGGAACGCTCGGAGCTCTTCTTGCCCTTCCCCTATGGTACGGGGGGGGAGGAAAAGGGGCGATCCACTTCGGGTTGCTGACCGCCGTCCTGGTCCTGTCTCTCCCCGCCACGAGAGTGGAAATGCAGGTCACGGGTCGGAACGATCCGCCCTCCGTGGTGATCGACGAGATCGCGGGTATGCTCCTGGCGGCGACGGGGATCCCTTGGGGATGGAAACCCGCTGTCTCGCTGTTCCTCCTCTTTCGCCTGTTCGATATCGTGAAGTTCGGCCCCGCGGCATGGCTGGACTCCCGCGAGGGAGCGGTATACGTAATAGCCGATGACCTCGTGGCAGGCGTGTATGCCAATCTGGCATACCGGGGATTCCTGTGGCTGACCGGGTGACCAGCGAGATCGCCGCCCGGGCCGGGGAATCGTTCGTCTCCGCTGAACGCAGCGTGGCGGTGGCCGAATCGTGCACGGGTGGCGGCGTGTGCGAGGCGTTGACTTCCGTTCCGGGGAGTTCCGCGTACTTCCTGGGAGGGATTGTGGCATATGGGAACGAGTCGAAAACGAGGGAACTCGGCGTACCGCCGGATCTCCTGGCGTCCCGGGGAGCGGTGAGCCGGGAAGTCGCGGAGGCGATGGCGGCCGGAGTCGCGCGGCGCTTCGGGGCGGATATCGGCATCGGGACGACGGGGATCGCCGGGCCCGGGGGGGGCACCCCGGAGAAGCCCGTGGGTACCGTCTACGTGGCGGTCGTTTCCGGGGAGGTCCGGCTTTCGTACCATCTCCTCCTTCCGGGCGACCGTGACGCTGTCCGCAGGGCGACGGTCAGACGGGTTCTCGAGTTGCTCGCTTCCTTTCTTTCGGGGAAGGAGGGCGGGAGCCGGTGAGGTTGTTCATCGGAATCGGACTCTCCCCGGAGTGTCGCAGGGCGATCGCCGGGGCGGTGTCCCCCCTCAGGAAGAAGGGGGTCCCTGTTTCCTGGACCCCGGAGGATAACCTGCACATGACATTGAAGTTTCTCGGCGAGACCCCGGCTTCCCGGGTGAACGAACTGGCCGGGCTCATGGCGGAGGCGGCACGAGGTTTCCTTCCGTTCCTGCTTCGCGTCGAGGATGCAGGGGCTTTCCCTACTCTTCGGTCGCCGAGGGTTTTGTGGATCGGAATCAGGGAACCGCTTGAATTGGTCAGGAAGTTGCACCAGAATATGGAGAACGCGCTTTCCGGAGCCGGTTTTCCCCGCGACGAAAGGCCGTTCCACCCGCACGTGACGGTCGGCCGCGTCAGGGGAAGGGTGGCGCCGGGGTGGGGCGAAACGTTCGCCTCTGCAGTTTCCGGTGTGGCGTTCGACACCGTTTTCGTGGCTTCGTACAGGGTGTACGAAAGCCGGCTGTCCCCTTTGGGGGCACACTACTCGGTCCTGCGCGAGGTTCCCTTCGGGGGAGAAGCGGACAGAACGGAAGAGAGAGGAGCAGAAGAATGAGCCAGGACGCAAGCCGGCGCAAAGCGCTCGACATGGCCCTCGCGGCGATCGAGAAGAGCTACGGAAAGGGCGCGATCATGCGCCTCGGAAGCGATGTCCAGGCCAAGGATGTTCCCGCCATATCGACGGGGGCGATTTCGCTGGACATCGCTCTGGGGATCGGCGGCATCCCGAGGGGGCGGGTGATCGAGATCTTCGGGCCGGAGTCCTCGGGCAAGACCACGCTTGCCCTGCATATCATCGCCGAGGCCCAGAAGCAGGGCGGGATCGCGGGATTCGTCGACGCGGAGCACGCCCTCGACCTGAACTACGCCCGGAAACTCGGCCTGAACACCGACGATCTCCTCGTTTCACAGCCGGACACGGGGGAGCAGGCGCTGGAAATCGCCGAGATGCTCGTGCGCAGCGGCGCCCTGGACGTACTCGTCATCGACTCGGTGGCCGCGCTCGTGCCGAAAGCGGAGATCGAGGGGGAAATGGGAGACTCCCACATGGGGCTCCAGGCCCGCCTCATGTCCCAGGCGCTCAGGAAACTGACCGGGACGATCAGCAAATCCCAGACGGCGGTCATCTTCATCAACCAGATCCGAATGAAGATCGGGGTGATGTTCGGCAACCCCGAGACGACCACCGGCGGCAACGCCCTGAAGTTCTACGCAACGATCCGTATGGACATCCGGCGCATAAGCCAGATCAAGAAGGACGACGGCGTCATCGGGGCGCGCACCCGCGTGAAGGTGGTGAAGAACAAGCTCGCGCCCCCCTTCCGGGAGGCGGAGTTCGACATCCTCTACGGGGAGGGGATCTCCCGCGAGGGGGACGTCCTGGACATGGGAGTCGGCCTGGGGGTCGTGGAGAAAAGCGGCTCGTGGTATTCCTTGGACGGCGAAAGGATCGGCCAGGGGAGGGAGAACGCGCGGGTCTTCCTCAAGGACCATCCGGACGTCCTGGAGGGGCTTGGCAGGAAGATTTTCGAGAAAACCGGCATGGCGGAAGCCCCCAAGACCGCGCAGGAAGGGAAGGCGTAATTGGACCTCAATGACATACTCAAGACAGCGGTCAAGAACTCGGCATCCGACATCCACCTGAAGGTGGGGCTTCCCCCCATCCTGCGGATCAATGGAAAGCTTGTGCCCATCAAGGTGCCGCAGCCTCTCCGGTCCGAGGACCTGGCGGCGATAAGCGACCGGATCCTCTCCGTCGAGGAGCAGAAGGAAAGGTTCGAGAGGAACCACGAGGTCGATTGCTCGTATAGCGTGCCGGGGCTGGGGCGGTTCCGCGTGAATCTGTTCCTGCAGCGGAGCACGGTCGGGGTCGCCATCCGGGTCATCTCGATCGGGGCCCTCTCCTTCGAGGATTTGAACCTGCCCAAGGTGATTGAAAAACTGGCCATGGAAACGAGGGGCCTCGTCCTCTGCACCGGTACTACGGGGAGCGGGAAATCGACGACCCTGGCCTCTATCGTCGACCACATCAATCACCACCGTAGCTGCCATATACTCACGATCGAGGACCCGATCGAGTTCCTTCTCAAAGACAAGAAGAGCGTCATCAACCAGCGGGAGATCGGTGCGGACACCTCCTCGTTCGCCGGGGCCCTCAAGAGCGCCCTGCGCCAGGACCCGGACGTGATCCTCGTGGGCGAAATGCGCGACTTCGACACGATCGAGACGGCGATCATGGCGGCCGAGACGGGGCATCTCGTGTTGTCGACGCTCCACACCCTCGATGCGGCGGAAACGATCAACCGGATCATCGGCGTCTTTCCCCCCTATCAGCACAAGCAAGTGAGGATCCAGCTGGGATCGATCCTGAAGGGGGTCATTTCCCAGCGGCTTGTGCCTCGCATGGACGGCGCGGGCCGCGTCCCGGCGGTCGAGGTGATGATCAACACGACGCGCATCCGGGAGTACATCGAGGACAAGGACAAGACGCGGAAGATCCGGGAGGCGATCGCCCAGGGGCATGTGAGCTACGGGATGCAGACCTTCGACCAGTCCCTCATGGCGCTTCACAAGGAGAACCTGATCTCCATGGAGGAGGCGCTTCGGCAGGCAAGCAATCCCGACGACTTCGCCCTCCGTGTCCGCGGGGTTTCATCGACTTCCGACCTTACCTGGGATGACTTTGACAAGGACGGGACGATCCCGAAGGAGTGAAGGGGAGGGAGAATCGTCCCCGCAGAGAGGGGCGCTGTCCGCCGCCCTGAGCATGCTCTCCCGGCGAGCGCTGAGCGAGGGGGAGATCCGTTCACGGCTTGCGGCGAAGGGCTTCACGGAAGCGCAGGCAACCGCCGCTCTCATCCGGCTCCGGGAGCTCGGCCTGGTGGACGACTCCGCCCTCTGTGCGAATCTGGCCCGGAGGTACCGGGATGTCCGTCGGTTGGGGCCGCGCAGGATTGCCGGGGCGCTCCTTGTCCGGAAGTTTCCCCGGGAACTGGTCGAGCAGTCGGTACGTGCGGTGTCCCGCCCGGAGGAGGAACAGGTCGCCGCCGCCGCAGCGCTTGCGAAGAAGTTCCGCGGCGGAATCCCGGAGGGCCGGGAGGGGGCCGCGAAGGCGTACCGCTTCCTTTCCCAAAGGGGGTTTTCCCCGGGGACCTGCCGACAGGCAATCCGGGAGCTGTCGGACGATATCGTGGAAGGAGAAGGGTGAAATTCCATGACTGGGGCCGAGATTCGCGCCGCATTTCTATCCTATTTCGAGAAGCACGGACACAAGGTGCTGCCCAGCTCCTCCCTGGTTCCGGGGAACGACCCCAGCCTTCTCTTCACCAATGCCGGCATGGTGCAGTTCAAGGAATACTTCCTGGGGCTCGCGTCCGCCGACTGGAAGCGGGCCGCCACGTCGCAGCGGTGTCTTCGGGTGAGCGGGAAGCACAACGACCTGGAGAACGTGGGGTACACATCGCGGCACCACACGCTCTTCGAGATGCTGGGGAACTTCTCTTTCGGGGACTACTTCAAGAAGGAGGCGATCTTCTTCGGATGGGATTTCCTGACGCGCGAGATGGGACTTGACGAGAGACGGATAACCGTCTCTGTGTTCCGCGAGGACGACGATGCCTATGAGATCTGGCATAAGACGATGGGGCTCCCCGCATCCCGTATCGTCCGGCTGGACGAAAAGGATAATTTCTGGGCGATGGGCCCCACGGGGCCATGCGGGCCGTGTTCCGAGATCATCTACGACCAGGGCGAGAACACGGGGTGCGGCAAACCCTCTTGCTCCGTGGGCTGCGACTGCGACCGGTTCCTCGAAATCTGGAACCTGGTGTTCATGCAGTTCAACCAGGAAGAAGGCGGTCGGAAAACCCCTCTCCCGAAGCCGAGCATTGACACGGGGATGGGGCTGGAACGGCTGGCGGCGGCCGTACAGGGGGTCGACAGCAATTACGACACCGATCTTTTCCGGAGGGTCATCGAGGAGATCGAGCGCCTGAGCGGCGTGCCGTACGGGAGATCCGATCTTCTGGACGCCGCTACCCGGGTGATCGCCGACCACTCCCGGGCGACGGCGTTCCTGATCACCGACGGCATCCTCCCCTCCAACGAGGGACGGGGGTACGTCCTGCGCAGGATCATGCGCAGGGCCCTGCGCCACGGAAAGAAGCTCGGATTCGAAGGCCCGTTTCTGCACCAGGTGGCGGCCGCCGTGGTCCGGGAGTTCTCTCCCGCCTACCCCGAGCTTGAGAAGAGTGCCTCCTTCGTCGACACGGTGGCCCTGAACGAGGAACGGCGTTTTCTCGAAACGCTCGATGCGGGACTGCGCATGGTGGAAGAGGAGTTCACCCGGATCGGGAAAGCGGGTGACAAGGTCTTCGCCGGCCCCGTTGCGTTCAAGCTGTACGACACGTTCGGGTTCCCCGTCGACCTGACCGCGGACCTGTGCAGGGAACGGGGGGTTACGCTGGACCTCGGGGGATTCGAGACCGAGATGGAGAGGCAGCGCGCGCAGTCCCGCGAAGCCTGGAAGGGCGGCGAGGTGGGCGTCTCCGACGCGGTCGCCGGGGAACTTGTGCGGGACGGTGTCACCGTAGAGTTCGTCGGCTACGACCGGCTCCAGGCTGCGGCGAGAGTGGTTGCGTTGTTCCGGGAGAGGGAGAGGGTCCTGTCGGCGTCCGCGGGGGAGGAGGTCGACCTGGTGGCGGATGTCACCCCCTTCTACGGTGAATCGGGGGGGCAGGTGGGCGACGTGGGAGAGGGGACAGGCAAGGGGTTCCGCCTTGATATCACGGACACCCGTCGGCCGGCCGCCGACCTGGTCATCCACCGGGCGAAGATCGCGGAGGGAACGGTAGGCGAGGGAACGGTCGTGGATCTCTCGGTGGCGTCCTCGCTCAGGCGTCAGACCCAGGCCAATCACACGTCCACTCACCTTCTGCAGGCGGCGATGCGCAAGGTCCTGGGAACCCATGTCAAGCAGGCGGGCTCCTACGTCGGCCCCGACAAGCTCCGGTTCGATTTCACCCACTTCGAGGCGGTCCCGGCGGAGGCGCTTCGGGCGATCGAGGACCAGGTGAACGAAGCCGTGTTTTCCGACAGGCCGGTGTCCTGGGAGCAGCTTCCGTACGAAGAGGCGATCGCGAGTGGAGCGATGGCGTTCTTCGGCGAGAAATACGCCGACGTGGTCCGGATGGTGACCGTTTCCGGCGTGAGCCGCGAGCTGTGCGGCGGGACCCACGTCCGGCATACCGGAGAGATCGGATTGTTCCGGATCATTTCGGAGGGGGCGCTGGCCGCGGGCGTCCGGCGCATCGAGGCGCTGACCGGTCCCGGGGCCTTTCACCACCTCCGGGAGGACGCGGACCGGCTTCACCGGATCGCACAGGATCTCAAGGTCTCGCCGGCCGACTCCGTCGAGCGGGTGCGCAAGCTACAGGCACAGGTAAAGGCGTTGGAGAAGGATGTCCAGGAGGCACGGCGCAGGTCGGCCCGGGACCTCGTGGGCGAGATGCTTGCGAAGGCCAGGGACGTGAAGGGCGTGCGTGTGGTGGAGGGCGAGGTGGAGCCGATGGACCCCGCGGCGCTTCGCGAACTGGCCGACGTGGTCAAGGGAAGGCTGAAAAGCGGCCTCCTGCTCCTGGGGACCATGGAGGAAGGCCGCTGTCACCTGGTCGCGGGGGTCACACCGGACCTGACCTCTTCCTATTCCGCTACCGATATCGTCAGGAACGCCGCCCGGTTCGTCGGGGGCGGCGGCGGGGGGCGCAGGGACATGGCACAGGCGGGGGGGTCGAAGACCGGGGGATTTGCCTCCGCGCTGTCGTCACTCTCCGTGTGGCTCGCGGAACGAAGTTCCTAACCGGGGTCGGTCTCCCGTTCGAGGGTGTTCAGATACAGCTGGACCAGCTTGTTGAGCGGATCCCGGTAAAGGGCTTTTTCCCAGGCCTCGCGGGCCTCCGCCTTCCTCCCCAACAGGTACAGGATGACGCCCCGCTGCGCGTGGGCCGAAACCAGCCCGGGCCGGTCGGCAACCGCCATGTCCAGCTCCGCGAGCCCTTCCTCGAGGCGTCCCGCCTCCCGCAACGCGTAGGCCAGCCGGATCCGCAGATCGGCGAACCCGGGCGCGACGAGGAGGGCCTTCCGGTACTCCGTGATCGCTTCCTCCGTACTCCCGAGGGCGAGGTAGAGCTGCCCCAGTTCGGCGTGGAGGTTGGCGATCTTCCCGGCAGGCTGGGCTCCCGGCGCCGTCGTACCCGGCCGCGCAAGCGATTCGGCGGCCTTCTGGTGAGCGTCCCTGGCCTCCTCGTACCTGCCCAGTTCGCTCAGCGTGATCGACAGCGACATGAGAGCTTCCGTGTACTCGGGGTTCAGCGAGAGGCTGTTTTCGAACTCCCGCACGGCCTCCTCGAGCTTTCCCCAGTAATGATAAATGAGTCCGAGGGTATAGTGGATGTCGGGATAGTCCGCCCCGCCCGCCATCGCTTCGCGCAGCAGCTTTTCCGCGCGACGAAAGTCCTTTTCCGCGTAGGCTCGCTTTCCGATGGTAATGAGAATGGACAGATCGCTGTTCATCGCTTCTTGTCCCCCCCCCCCGGGAATTTCTCCCTGAGGCTTTTTCTGACCTCGGCGGCCTCCTCCTTTTTCCCCTGTCGATCAAGCGCTTCCCCCAGAAGGGACATCAGGGTCGGGAGGGAGGCCGTGTCCGGGTAGTCGGACACGGCCCTTCTTGCTCTTGCCTCCGCACTTTCGTATCTTTTGCGAGTGAGATAGTGAGACACCACGCCGACTTCGTTTTCCGCAAGCCGGTTGCGAAGCTCGGCGATCCGCCTGGCGGCAGCGGCCGCGTACGGGCCGGAGGGGCTTTTTTCCAGGAGAAGCCGGTAGGTCCGGATCGCCTCGATGGTTTTGCTCTGATCCCGGCCGGGCTTGCCCATCTGCCGGAAGAGGAGCTCCCCTTTATGGTAGAGAGCGTAGGGGACGTTGTCGCTTGCCGGATACAGGCGCAGGAAATCGTCGTAGCCGACTTCCGCCTCCACATTGTCCTTGTTTTCCATGTAGGCGTCCGCGAGGGCGAGCTGCGCCCGTGGCGCCAGGGCGGAGGTAGGAAACCTTTCGAGAAGCACCTGGAAATGCTCGATAGCGCTGTCGTACTTTTTCTTCGCCAGCTTCTGCTGTCCGCGGGAGAAGAGATCCGGGGCCGTAAGCCCTGTCTGTTTTGACAGTTTTCCGGAACAGGAGAGAAAGACGAAGGCGGCGACCGTCAGAATGGCGAGGAGGTGGAGCGTCCGCCGCATGGGGATGACGGTAGTATAGCCATCCGGAAATGTCAATGTTAGGCTGTTTCCTCTCGACGCTGCCGGGAAAGACGGCGGTCCCGGAAGGGGGGTTCTCATGAAGGGAAAGGTTGCGGTGGTCACGGGAGGAGCCAGGGGAATCGGGTTCGCGGTGGCGGTCCGGTTCCTCCGGGAAGGGGTGCATTTGGCGGTCCTCGACATCCGGGACGAGGCGGCGGAGCATATGGCCGTGGTGGCGCACAAGGCTGACGCCCGGTTCCTTCCCCTCCTGGCCGACGTCTCCTCCTATCGGCAGGTCCGGGAGGCGGGAGAAAAGGTCCGGGAGGAATTCGGGAGGTTGGATGTCTGGGTGAACAACGCGGGATGGGACCGGATCGCCCCGTTTCTCTCGACGTCCCCTTCGGATTGGGAAAAGGTCCTGGGAATCAATCTGATGGGGACGATCCACGGCACGCGCGTGGCCCTCGAGGGGATGCAGGCCGGGGGTGCCGGGGGGGCGATCGTGAACGTCGCGTCGGACGCCGGACGCGTCGGAAGTTCGGGGGAGGCGGTCTACTCCGCCGCGAAGGGGGGGGTGATCGCGTTTACCAAGGCGGTCGCCCGCGAGGTCGCCCGGCACGGAATCCGGGTCAACTGCGTTTGTCCGGGTCCGACGGATACCCCCCTCCTTGCGGAGAACTTCCAGGGGGAAGAGGGGGCGAAGATCATCGGGGCGATGCAGCGCGGGATCCCCTTCAAGAGACTGGGGGACCCGGGGGAAATCGCCTCGGCCATCCGGTTCCTCGCCTCAAACGAGGCTTCCTACATCACGGGCCAGGTGGTAAGCGTGAACGGGGGTTTGAACATGGTGGGGTGAGGGGATCGCTTCTTCCTGGCGGGAATGATTCGCTTGACACCGCGTCGGGCCATCCATTATTTTGGATAAGGAATCCATCCATTTCGTTTGGCAAAACAGTGAAGTAAAACCGGATGTTTTAATGGAGTTGTCGCCTAAACATGGCAAGACGGCAGATTGTTTTACCATAGGCAGGCAAACAATTTTATACGGGAGGAGAGAATGAAAAACCGGATTTTCGGAACAGTGTTTTGTCTCGCTGCTCTTGTCGGGTTTATATTTCCGCCATCGACCTTCGCGGCACCACCGGCACAAATCCTCATCGGAGAGGCCGCCACCATCTCGGGGAAGCACGCAAAAGCGGGGGAACAATCGGTAAACGGGGTCGAGGCGATCGTCAGCTGGGTCAACAACACCTACGGGGGCGTGAAGCTCGACGGGAAAAGGGTACCCCTGAAATACATCAAATACGATTGCGAATCCAAGAAGGAAGCCGTCACGAGTCTCCTGGAAAGACTGATCACGGTCGACAAGGTGAACTTTACGTTGGCCCCCTACACTTCCGGGTTGACCCTCGCCGGCGCCCCCGTCGCCGAAAAATACGGGATGGTCTACCTGGATCACGGCGGCGCGAGCAACAAGATCTTCAAGCAGGGGTTCAAATACATCGTCCAGACGATCGGTCCCGCGACGAACTATCACCGGGGGACCCTCGACATGATCCACAAGAAGGATCCGACCGCGAAAAAGGTCGCCCTGGTGTACGAAGACGACGAATTCGCCCGGGACGTGATGGCTGGGGCCGAGGCGCATGCCAAGGAGCTCGGCTTAGAAGTCGTCTTCAAGCGGACGTATCCGAAGGGCGTAACCGATATGACCCCACTGCTTTCCGCCATGAACGCGGCGAAACCCGACTTCCTCATCGGCGGCGGCCACTTCCAGGACGGTCAGCTCCTGAACCGGCAGCTCGCCGACCTGGACATCAATCCGAAAGCTCTCTCCCTTATCGCGTCCGCCACCTTGCCCGCATTCTACGAGGCGCTCACGACCAACGCGGAAGGCGTCATGGGTCCCTCCCACTGGGAATACGGCGTGAAGTTCTCCGCGGAAGCCGCGAAGAAGGCCGGCATGGCATGGATCGGGCCGTCGCAGGATGAATTCGTGGCGCTCTTCAAGAAAGCCGTCGGGAAGGATATCCTTCCCGATTATCATGCCGCCGAGGCCGGAGCGTCCATCCTCGCCCTCGTCATGGCGATCGAGAAGGTCGACAGCCTCGATTCCAACACGGTGAGGAAAGCCCTCGGGGATCTTACGTTCATGTCGTTCTACGGCGGATGGGATATCGACGAAACGGGGTTGCAGGTCGGACATTCCATGGTCGACGTCCAGTGGCAGGACGCAAAACGTGTCATCGTGTGGCCCGAGGACGCGAAAACGGGCGAATTCGTATACCCGATGCCCACGTTCGCCGAAAAGGCCAAGGGCGTAAAGGCGGTACCCAAGAAGTAACGCCGGGAGGGGACGGGGGAAACGTTCCGCACGTCCCGATGATTTCTCTCCCCGGGGGTCGCATCACTCCCGGGGAGATTTTTCTGTCTGCCATATCGCGGTTCTTTCTCGGGCCGTGCGGGGGAACGGTATGGTCTTCGACCAATTGATGGGAAACCTGATCCAGGGTCTGATTCTCGGCGGGATCTACGGGATGATGACGATGGGCCTGAGCCTCATCTTCGGGGTATTGAAGGTCGTCAACGTGGGGCACGGGCAGTTCATCATGGTGGGGGCGTTCACCACGCTCTGGATGTTCAACTCCCTGCACGCAAGCCCCATCCTCGCCATTCCCCTCGCCTTCCTGATCGGGATGCTGCTCGGGTTCATCTGCTATTACAGCTTTGTCAAGAAACTGCTCAAAGGCCCGGAACTCGCCTCCCTCCTCGCAACCTTTTCCGTCGGGGTCATCCTGGAGGAGACGGTCAAGCTGATCTTCGGATCGGAGTTCCGGGGATACAACTGGGCCCTGGGGAAGATCAAGATTCCCTTCACGGTTCTTCCCTACACCAAGCTGATCGCTTTTTTCGGCAGCATTCTGATCGCGGTTCTCCTGTATCTGTGGTTCAACAGGACCAGGGCGGGCACCGCGCTGCGAAGCGTCGTGGAAGACAGCGAGGGCGCCCGGGTGTGCGGGGTCAACGTGGACTGGCAATACGCGCTCAGCTTCTCCATAGGTCTCGGGCTCACCGTGGCGAGCGGGGTCCTTTTGACGATGTTCATCCCGGTGGGGATCAACCCCCAAATGGGTGGCCAGTACACCCTCAAGGCGTTCGTGATCGCGGTCCTGGGGGGGCTTGCCTCCCCGTACGGCGCCTTCTTCGGCGGGCTCGTCTTCGGGCTCATCGAAAATGGTTCCTACACCCTGTTTGCGCTGCTCCCCCACGTCGAACCGTTCGCGCTCACCCGGTTTTTCTCCTTCGTGATCCTGCTCGTCATTCTCCTTATCAGGCCGACGGGACTGATCAGGACAAAATAAGACCGAGACCCGATGAAAAACACATTGACAAAATATCTTCCCCTGGCTCCCGTCCTGGCCGGCTACCTGTTCCTCTTTCTCGTGGGCGAGAACCTGGAGGGGAAGTGGCAGCTCATCGCCATGCTCGCGTTCTATTGCGCCCTCGGGCAGGCGTTCAACCTCTTCATGGGCATGACGGGATACGTCGATTTCGGATACGTCGCCTTTCTCGGCGTCGGCACATACGGGATGGCCATCGTCATATCCCGTTTGTCCGACAAGGGGCTGGGGCTTTGGCTCCTCGTGATCGGCCTCCTGTTGGCGATCGTGATGGCGACCCTTCTGTCGCTTGCCGTCGGGGCGGTCGCATTGCGCCTGCGGGGAGCCTATTTTGCGATTGCGACCATCGGCGTCAACGAAGGATTCCGATACCTGATCGAAGGCGCCCGGCTGTGGGGCGGGTCGGAAGGGATCATCTTTACCGCCCAGCTCAACGAGGCCTTCGGCAGGGAGTTCGCTAACGTTCTGGCCACGTACTGGGCGGACGTGGCCTTGTTCGTCATCGCCGCGTTCTCCGCCTTCCTGACGCTTTTCTACATGAGGAGCAAGATCGGTTACGCGTTGACGGCGCTCCGGGAGGATGAAGACGCCGCAAAGGTGATGGGGATCAACGTCACCAAGTTCAAGATCATCGCGTTCATCACGAGCGCCTCGCTGGCGGGAATGATCGGGGCCGTGGCGTGGGCCCTCAAACTGACGTACGTCTTCCCGCCCGACGTGTTCGAGATTCACTACACCGTCGAGGCGATCATCATCGTCCTTCTCGGCGGGGCGGGGACGCTCCTCGGGCCGATCGTGGGGGGGCTCATCTACGGCCTTTCCAAATATTATCTTGCCGTCACCCTGCCCGGCTTCCAGCTCCTCATCTTCGCCCCGATCATCATCATCATCATCGTCCTGTTCCCGGAAGGAACCGTCGGTGTGCTCAAGAAGAGGGTCCAGGGCACATTTTTAGCCAAGATCATCGTGTGAGGGAAGAAATGCCGCTGCTCAGGCTGGAACACGTGACGAAACGATTCGGGGGCCTGGTCGCCGTCGACGACGTGAGCCTGGAGGTCAAACACGGGGAGATTATCGCGATCGTGGGGCCCAACGGTGCGGGGAAAACGACCCTCTTCAACGTCATCAACGGGGTCTTTCTTTCCGACGGCGGGAAAATATACTTCGAAGGGAAAGACATCACCAACCTTCCCTCCTACAAGAGAGCTCCTCTCGGAATCGGAAGGACCTTCCAGATCCCCCGGCCTTTCGGGTCTGCCAGCGTGCGGGAAAACGTCGCCATCGGGGGAATGTTCGGGACCCAGGGGCACAGGATGAACGTCGATGCATGCATGGAAATGGCGGATCGCTATATCGACCTCATCGGCCTCAAGGGGCACAGCGGCAAGCCCGCGGGGGGTCTAACCCCCACCGAGAAAAAGCTCGTCGAGATCGCGAGAGCCCTGGCGATGAAGCCGAAGCTCCTCCTGATGGACGAGGCGATGGCGGGGATGAACCCGAGGGACATCGACCAGATGGTCGAACTCATCAAACAGATACGGGAGACCGAAAAGATCGCCATCGTGTCGATGGTCGAGCATATCATGCGAGCGGTCGCAGGGCTCGCGGAACGGGTCATGGTCATGCACCAGGGCGCCAAGCTCGTGGATGAGCCGACAAAAGAGGCGCTCAGCGACCCACGCGTCATCGAAGTATATCTCGGCCGCCCCCCGGAGGGAAACGTTGCTGACCGTTGAACATCTCGAGTCCGGCTACGGCACGATGCAGATCCTGTGGCAGCCGTCCCTTACGGTCGAAAAGGGCACCATCACCTCCCTCCTCGGCCCGAACGGCGCAGGAAAATCCACTTTGATATCGACCATTTTTGGCTCGGTCGTTCCCTGGAAGGGGAAAGTGGAATTCGATGGAGTCGACATCACGATGGCGCCCACCCACGCGAAGGTGGAGATGGGGATCACCGTTGTGCCGGAGGGGAAGCATCTCTTCAAGGGGATGACGGTCTACGAGAACCTGACGATGGGCGCCTATCGTCAGGAGGCGATGAAGCATCTCGACGAAACGCTGGCGCTCGTCTACTCGCTCTTTCCGATTCTCGAGGAGAGGAAGGAGCAGGTTGCGGGATCGCTCAGCGGCGGACAGCAGCAGATGGTGACGATCGGCAGGGCGCTTATGACAAAGCCCCGGCTGATCATGCTGGACGAACCGAGCCAGGGGCTTGCCCCGAAGCTGGTGCTCGAGATGTTCGAGGCCATCCTCAAACTGAAGGAGGAAATCGGCCTTACCATTTTGCTCATCGAGCAGAACGCGGACGCCGCGCTAAACGCAGCGGATTACGTGTACGTCATGCACGAAGGCAGGATCAAGGCCGAAGGGAAACCGGAAGAGATCAAGAAATCGCAGGATATCCGGGAGGCCTATCTGGGGATCTGAGGGCCCATCCCTCCAATCCGCCGGCATTCGACCGCCGCTGCATCCCCTCCTGCTTCGTTACGCTCCCTCGCCGTACCTGCAGTACGTCTCGGTCCCGCGCCTCGCCGGCGGGGCGCACCGATGGTCTCGGTGCTCGCCGCCTTCTCGGGGTGGACCCTCAGATCCCCTTC
>Ga0307417_10000442_pt1 | contig 16951 bp, 10 predicted proteins | sample SalMarWE160210MG_2_FD_202514 | JGI IMG/M metagenome (GOLD analysis project Ga0307417, IMG submission 202514) | Salt marsh sediment microbial communities from the Plum Island Ecosystem LTER, Massachusetts, United States - WE1602-10 | ecosystem: Environmental > Aquatic > Marine > Intertidal zone...
AGCTCTGTGCGAGGAGTTGGCTGCTCAATTAGCTCTAACTGCGCAGGGCGGGTTTTTTCAACAAACTTTATGGTGTTCTCTACCGAATATCCTTGATTAGCATCAAAACGTAATTCAATATTCTTGCCAATCATTTCCCGGACCTTCAATATTTTTTCAATATCTGCTTCCACATCGGCGCCGCCTTTAATTTTAATCGATTTGAATCCCTGCTCCACAAATTCTTTGGCTTTTGAAATGGTTTTCTCCAATGGCAGGATGCCTACTGTAATACTGGTTTTAATTCGCTCCCGGAAACCGCCAAGCAATTTATACAGAGGCAGTCCAGCTAATTTGCCCAGAATATCATACAGCGCCATATCAAGCATTGCCATTGCCGATGGCTGGGTTTGCAAATGCTGCCGCAAACCATGCAAAATATAAGCGCTTCGAAGCGGGTCGGCTCCTCTAATAGCCTGCAGAAAGTCATTTGTAAATTGAATGACACCGCCTGCAGTCTCTCCGGTTACCTGTAGATCCGGCGCCGCACAGCCAAAGCCGGTTATTCCCCTATTGGTTTCAATTCGTAGAAACACATTATGGGTGGAACTAACAGTTTCATAGGCTATGGTGTATGGCACAGCGAGACGCATTTCCACTTGCCAGGCTTCGATGGCGGTTATTTTCATATCAATTCAGGTGATTCCCTTGAATCCCCCTTTGAAGGGGAGCTAAGGCGCCTCTATTCATTTAAAAATTCCTTCACATATTCCACAATCCGGTTCGCGGCGTTTTTGATAATCTTATCCGGCACCCCATCAAAATGGTGCGATTTAAACCGCATATCGCAAACTTCGTTAACGTAGTCAATCGCGATAAACCTGCCTTCTCTATCCATAGCAATCTCAGTTGAAAAAAAGTTGACTTTGCAAACCCTGCCGATTTGCTTAACAACCTGAAATAAAGGTGATAATTGATACCGCTCGATCTCTTCGTCTGTTATCATGTGGTAAATATGAGTGAGATCGTTCCACCAAGCAGCCTGAACCACGCCGCAGGTAAAAAATCCCCGAAACCAGAAGCGATGATTATCCTGCTCCAAAGGGATAATCTTTTTTTGCAGCAGATATGGCTCACCCGGGAACGTCTCGCGAGCCTTCAAAATATCTTCAAATGTTCGCATTTGTTTTACTACACCCTTGCCGCCGCCAATGGTGTTAGCTGGTTTGGCAATAAAGGGACTTCCCAATTGAGCAAATTCTTCTTCCGGAATATCAATATTTCTTTCTGTCTTATAGGAAGGAAGTATTACGGTGAACGGCGTGTTAATTCCGCCGGTGATAAACTCCGTATGCATAATGGCTTTATCCGCCGCCCATTTGATGGTTTGGTATTTATCAAAAACAGGGATATTTTTTTGGATCATTATGTGCTGCAATTCTAAGAACTCCGGGGATGTATCGGAGGCGCGGTCATAGTAATAGCCAAATGTTATCGTACCATTCTGAACATCAGCAAGCGTTTCATCCAGGTTTATAGGCCATATTACGTATGTGTTGAGTCCCCCTTCCTGAGAAAGCCTTTCCAGCAAGCGAATATAGTCCCAATCATATTCCCAGTCTGTCGCAATAGCAAAATGGTAGTGTTGTGCCATTATTTCCGGTCCTAATCAGTATCGCCGTTGATAGACTTCTTCAAGCGTCATTCCCTTCAAATCTTCCACCAGAGAAACCAGGTGAGCAATCATCATTTTCCAGATTTTGCGACCTTTTTCTGCTGTAGCTATAGTAGGATCCCCCATCACTCCACTTTTTGATATTTTTTCAGTGTAAGCATACCACAATACACCCCGCTTTGACGTAAAGTTCAGGTACCTGCTGGAAAACTGAGGCACGAATTTCGAAGCCTTCTCCATTTTTACCAGATGTGGGCGAACCGCCAAAGTCGTGCTGGTTTCGATCTCCCCTGCATGAACATCGTTGGGTGTTTCGGTGATTTCGTAAATATCTATATCGCTGGTCTCGCCGGTGTCCACGCAGACAAAGATATGCGCATCCTTGTTGATCATCTGAGCAGCAAAATTAAGCGCCGGGCTGTTGCCACCGTGCCCATTTATGATCACTAGTTTTTTTATCCCATTTCGGGCAGCGTTCAATCCTATCTCGTAGATAAGGTGTGAAAGCGTGTCATTGCTAATACTAATTGTACCCTTGAACTCGTCATGATGATATGATACGCCGTATGGGATAACCGGCAGTACGAGCGGTTTGGGATTGCTGCAGGCTTCTGCAACCCGCTTTGCTAAATAGTCTGCATCGAAGGTATCGGTATCCAGAGGGAGATGGGGACCGTGCTGTTCAATGGCACCCACCGGCAGCAAAGCTACGTCGACCTCTTTGAAGCGCTGTTCAGCTTCCGGCCAGGTTAATTCGCACCACAAGTGATCGTTAAGGGTGGCATCTGATCCCTTATTGGAAGAATTTTTAACTGACCTTCCCTGATCCATCTCAAAAGGGTAGGATTCCTGAATAGTTATATCTGTCAATGGATCGAATTCAACCCATTTACGTCCGCTGCGTTTAACTGCACCGTTACTGTGCTGCAAAAAGATCGTGATTAATGGTTTCCTGAGATTGACCGGTATTTCATTGGCTCGGGAACGCTCCGAATCGAAACGCAACTGCAATACCTCCGAATGTTCTTTAATCTTTTCTTTTGACAGGCGTGGTTCAATCAATCCCTTTTTGTGTAGCATGGATAGGAGCTGCTTTTCTCCAGCAGATTCCTGATGAACACCTTTTTTTGTCAGATCTGCCAGACACAGTTCTATTTGTTTTTCAGTATAACCACATCTGGTAGGATCAGCATCCACAGCTAACAACATCCCAACGATTCGGCGACATTTCTCGCATTTTCCGCAGGGTTTTACCTGTTCTCCCTCTTTATGCGTCGCATGGCAGGACATTTGATGTTCTTGTAATTTTGGATACCGCTCCACCAGCATTTTTTCAATCAGCATTTCAGAAAGAGGGCGCAAGATAGAAAACTGACTAACCGACCAGCCTTTGCGGAGATAATAGCGGGACAGGGCATTATCAAAATACCGACTTTGGTCATACAGCCCGTTGTAATGAGTGATGCCTTTAAATGAAGTACGCTCGCTGGTATCATATTCATCTCCGATGATCAGACGCCCGATCTCCCTTTTGCGTAATAAAGGCAAAGCACCAAATAGAAAAACGGCGACCGTCCATAGGCGAATGGGGTATTCATCCGATCGGACGTCAGCAAAGTCGGACCTAATGAATGGTAGGTGACGGAGCATCCAGGAAAAGACCCGATCCGAATTAGTCCATACCCGGGCCGTGTTGGGAATGTTCTCCTTAAAATATCGAAAGGCATTTACTGCGGTAAACCAGTGGCGACCCGACTCATTAATAAAAATGGGATGCACCTCTTTTTCGACTCGTCGAACTTCCGGATTCACTTCATTGATCAATCCAAAACTCAACAAACTGTCCTTGCCCCCGCTGGAAAGAATGGCATGTCGCTCCCTCTTTGTCGACCAGAATCGCCACTGGGTCTTTACTTTCTTATATGTTTCCGGGAATTCAATTGAAGCTCGCAAATATTTTTCCTTCTTAATTACAGGCAGTTGAGCAACCTTTCCTCTGAGGAAAGGATTAGGTTCCAGAAATTTTTTGACGTAAATCTCCCGGCAGGTATTTTCAGTCATTTCTCTAATAAATTGGCGGTCACTATTGTCTAACAACCCGTGAAAGATAATCCTCTTGCAAAACAAACCATAATTCATAGCTACCTGGGCTGCGATCATATTAGCCAGATTCTGTGATGCAGGATCATCCGGCGTAAAGACATCTTCTTCATACTTATAAATTAATTCAGTAGCGTCTTCGCTTCCCCCTTTGAAGAGACGATAAGGAGCCGTCAGTCGGTTTCCTTCCAGTTTGACTGGGCCGACTTCCAACTTGTCTATGACTTCCAAAATTTTCAGTGATTTCATTCTCGTATTTTTACCTCTCTTGAATTAATAGCTCTGACCTATCAATCAATGGTCACCTTCCTTCAATGCTGAATTTAAATACCCAAAAGAAGGTGTTAATTTCCCCTGATGCGCAATGACTGCTTTCTTAAATTCACCCGGAAGCATGAGTTGATCAAACGGCTTAGCAAAATCACACAGCGCTAATTCAGAGAGGAAAGGCAGCAGCGCTCCTCCAAAGGATTCGGTGGCTTCTTTCGCAAACTCATTGGGCAATCTGTCCAAAGCAAGAATAACCGGTCCCCTTCCCTCACAGCCATATTGTATGCTTTCCAACTCAGGATCGAACACATAGACCGGTTTATCAAAATCGCTAATTTCAACTGTACATTCAATAGCACCTCTGATGTCGCAGGAAATATCGCCAATAACTCTCAGACGCGGTTGCCTATTCCTTCCGAATAACTCCTTCAAATAATCAACAGTGACCAATCGCGGATAATGAGATTCCCAATAAATGGCATTAATCAGAATTGATAAAAAGGGAATGTAAGTCTCAAATCGTCCGGTGTATTTATGGGGATGTTGATAATAATCAAGTAAATCAAAGGGTTGAGCGGATGAAGTGGGAATAACAATATCCTTCTCTTTGAAAATGACTTTGTAGACACAATTATTTGAGTAGTCTTTTTGAAGAAAAATTTCCTGCATTCGCTCCGGTTGGATCTCACGGCAGGGTAGAAAATTATAAATTTCTTGCGCGCCAATCGAAACATTTCCATATCCGGCAAAACCGCAAATCAATGGTGAAATTGCGTTCGGCAATCCATCATTCCGGATTTCCTCCCCAATTTCTTTTACAGCATTTTTTGCCTCTTCCAGGCTATCATACTCATAAGCAAGCTTAACCTTGGCAAACGGAGTTTCTATGCCTTCCCATAAAAGTCGTTGACCGAATGCCCATAATGATCGAATCATTCCGGCTGCACCTGCGAATCTTCCAAAAAATATCAGCCGCTGTCCATTATCATTGGTTATTTTCTCATAATCAATTAAAGTCGATTTGACATTAAGAATATGCCGGAGCAAGGGCATGTTATAGGCTTGCCCCTTGATGGTGTGCGAAAAGAAACAATATGCCTTTCCCGGTAAAATGCTTTCACTCGGGATCTCTTTCACCCCGAGGATGATATTACAATCATCCAGCTTATCGTTAACCACTGCACCTGCTGATTCATATTCCTGCCTGGTATATATCCGATTTTCAGCCGGTTCCACCCGCACGACAAGGTCATGCTTATCGATTAGCTGTTTTACTTGCGCCGGATTCAATGGCGCCCGTCTTTCAGCTATATCTTTATCCTCTTTTCGAATACCGATAACACTCAACATAACCGTTTAACCCCCATTTGATAAATCACGAAAATGTCATTTGCACAATAATTATTTCTTCAAGAACGGTTTTATTATTTTCACAAGTTCCCCGGCGCCATCCACCAAAACATCAAATGCAGGCAGCCCTACTTCATCTTCAATCTGCTTGCAGACAGCGGGTATGTCTTTCAATTCGATATTTTCGTGATTGACGGTAATAGCCACCACCGGTTTTCCGGAAATCATTTCGATTGCCTGAATTTGTTTGGGCAAGGGATGGAGCAGATATCCAGGAAACCCGTCATATTCTTTCCGTTTAGGAGCATGTTGCAGAATCACAATATCCGGTCTTCCAGCAGCCAACAGTTCATATCCCCCAGGATAGGCAGGGTTCATCAGACTCCCCTGCCCTTCAATGACGATAACATTGGGATGCTTCTCATTCCATGCGCTCCAAACGGCGTGCTCAATTTCCCCGGAAACAAAATCATTAACCAGGGAATCCAGAATGAGACAATATTTAGCTCCCTGCATCCAGGCGGTTTGACCCGTACCAACCATTTCAGCCGTATATCCGGCATTCTGAAATGCTTCCACAATAAACCAGGCAGTCGTTCGCTTCCCTATTGCCGAATCCGTACCCAAAACGGCAATTTTCAGTGAATCCACCTGTTCAATTTTGCCACTAAAAAAATGGAGCTGCTTCCGATGGGGCGGTTTGCGGATATCACGGATTTTAACCTTAAATTTTCCGGCAAGCTGAGTGATTTCTTCATCTTCGGATAAAAAATCATGCAGACCGCAATCGATATTCAGCCCCGCTTGAATCGCTTTCTTAACATCCTCCCGCGCTTCGGGGCTTAAACGGCCGCCATCGGGTGCCAGACCGATCACTAAATGTGTCTCCGGAAAACTGCCATCCTGAGAAGCCGTAACTGCCTCTTCGATATTTCCAAATATTTTTATGCTATTCGATTTTCCATCCAATACCATTCCGGCGTCCCGCCCGGCGTAGCGGGAGTCGATGACCGACAATACCTTATAGCGCAAGGTTCGGCGCACCAGACCGTGAGCGGTTTTTCCGTTGGGGGTGTTAAAAGCGCCTTCACAATAAACAATCGCATTTCCATCTTTATCGGGATTTCGATCCATCATTTTCTTCCGGTTAATAGTACCACATAGCGATCATTGCTTAAGGGCTGTTTTCGATGCTGCTCCACCAAAGCAATTAATCCGGCGGTAGAAGCCGGCAGCACATGCAAGCCCTCGCGCTCTCGAATCATTTTGGAAAAAGCCAGCATAGATTTGTCTGACGCATTTTCCCCCCAGCCACTGGTTTGTCGCAGCGCATAAAGCGCATAATCGCCGTCAATAGAGTGCCAGTTAATCAGCGGTTCATTAACACTGGTTTCGTGAATCTTTTCCGGCTGTAGATCTTCGCAGCTTTCACTATTTTTCAAAAATGCTTGCACAATGGGATTTTTATTATAGGATGATCCGGCTACCATTTTGGGCATGCGGGAGGTTTTACCCCGGCGATATAAACTCAGGAAGCCTTTGTAAATACCTGCCAGAGTTGTGCCATTGGAGACCGGTAATGCCACAGCTTTTGGGGCGTCCCGCAATTCGTCATAAATCTCGTAGGCAATTTCCCCGTAAGCGTGCAACTGCAAATTGGTATTTGGACCCCCAGGGTTAGCATCATACAGTTCGTCTTTTGAGGCACGTTCACGGGAGATTTCAACGGCGTGTTCATAATCACCGGGCACACGAATAATCTCGCCCCCCAGTTGAATCATTTCTTCAACCCGCTTTGTTTTATAATTTTCGGGAATGTAGATTAAGCAGCGCAGCCCGGCGGAGGAAGTTGCTAACGCCATGGCGACTCCATAATTGCCGCAAGTAGCCATGGTTACGGTGTCGAATCCGCGCCGCAATGCATCCATTGCCTGGGCAAACGCGATACGGTCTTTCTGGGTACCAGTGGGATTGCTGCCCTCAAATTTCACAAAGACCTGGCGGATATCAACTTCCCGTTCAATATTTCGAACCCGGGACATGGTCGTATCCCCAACCTCCGATTCAAATATGTCTTCAAATGCCTCTAACCTATCCTCTACATCGAGAGAAGCATCCGAAGCAATTTTCCGTTGATCCTTAACTTCCGTAAAAATAGTCTGAACTTCTCCGGTAGCTCCATCCAACAAATCTGTTACTTTTTCCGGCTCAGATGCCGAATTGGATTTTTGATCAACTTGACCATTCATCTAAGTTCCTATCACAATAAATGTTTTATCTTCTTATTTCTTGCTTTTGGCTTTTAGCTTTTGCCAATGCGAGGCGCGTTGCTTCCGCCTTCGGCTCCAGCTTCTTACTTTTTCCTTTTCACTTTTGCCTTTTGCCTTTCCCTAATCCCCCCACCTCGCTCGAAATCCCCTGACATCCACATGAACAAACGGACCGTGGGATTTCGCTCTCCTGTATCTCCCTAATCCGCCCATGAACTTCTCATACCAATGATTTCCGTACATATTATCAACTAAATCATATAAAACTGCCGCATCATGGTAATCAATTTTTCCATCCTTATTCAAATCATCCATTTGACCATCCCGGGGGTTTTCATCAATAAATACATCTGCTGCGCCTCCCCACACATGTCGGCTGTACTTTACATTCCCAATGGATTTGTTATAAAATGGAGTTCGGTAACCACTCATAATATATAAACTATTGCACGATATTCCACTATCATTAGTTTTCTCAAGAATTAATTCCAACTTTAAAATTAATCTTACCCGCAAAACGACATATTTCGGATAGCCGCCGGCTTGCTTTGTTAGAAACTGCTTAATCTGAAAATGGGGTGAAATAAATGTCTCTTCATTTTCCGGCGTCACCCCAATAAAACCCCTCGGCGGTTTATAAATCGACAGATTCTTCAACGGCACCGATGGATAACTGCCGATGTGAAATCCGTTCAAATATTCTCCCTTCAAATCCTCGAATGGAATCATAACAAAAATATTTAATCTCATGGAATCCGCTTTTTCAGGGTTAATTATTTCGGCATGATAAAGCCCCGGTTCAGCGGGGGCCTGCCAGGTCCATTTCCTTTCGTCCGACTGTATTAGCGTGCCGGATGCAAAATTGAATTCAAATTTTCCGGCAATCCCTTCCTGTTTGGCGATTTCCAGTTTGATATTTTCTTCAGGCAGGACATAAATTCCCATAATCCGATAAGGCAAAATCAGATCTCGATAGTGTACAGAGAAGCCTGCTTTTTCAGCAGAATAAGCCAGGAGATTCCCTGCTGCCAAATAACAGAATATTATTAAAACCAGGATTTGTTTTTGAAGATTTTCCAATTTCAAAGCAAGAAGCCCGACATAAATAATTATGAGCCCGATGGTTCCTCCTGAAGCGCCTCCAGCAATGGTTTATCACGAGCATAAATATCTTCCCGGAAATTGAGCGTTCCGTCTTCGCTAACCCAAGCGGTCCAATACAATAAATGAACCGCGATCGGCTCCGGCAGCCGGACAGCCTGTTCGATTCGTTTTTTAATTGCCGCTTCTATTTTTGCACGATTCCAGTTGGGATCGCCGTGCATCACATACTCCGCCAACTCCATTGGCTTTTCGATTCGAATGCAGCCGGAGCTGAAGCCGCGGGCGGCTTTCTTAAACAGCTCCCGTGAAGGCGTGTCATGCAAATAAACATTGAATTGATTGGGAAACATGAATTTGATATCGCCCAATGCATTGTTGGGGCCCGGTTCCTGCCGAAATCGGTATTTAAAATTTTCAGCGGTTACCTTTGTCCAGTCAATCGTTTTCGGACTGATTTCTTTTGCGTCAGTTCCCCACCCTGCAAAAACTTTCATGTTTTGCTTCGCCAAATATAAAGAATCCCTTTTAATCATTGGAAGGATATCCTGAACAGCGATATTTTGCGGCACATGCCATCGTGGACTCAATACCAGGTAAGTCATCTTGTCACTGAAAACCGGGGTACGCCGATAGTTTCTGCCAACAATAACACGCATTGTTAACACCGGTTTTCCTTCTTCGATAACACCCAATTCAAAATTGGCGATATTAACAATGATATGTCTGTTGCCCAACTCCTGCGGCAGCCAGCGCCAGCGCTCCATGTTTATCATGATTTGGCTGATTCGTTCCTGCACGGAAACATTCAGAGCGTTTAACGTAGCTACTCCAACGACGCCATCCGCATCCAACCCATATTGCTTTTGAAAACGTATCACATCGTTTTCTAATTGCTCGTCAAACAGGCTGTCATTTTCCGCATTACGCGCCGTCATTCCACCGCTGGCTTTTAGCCGGTTGCGGAGTTGCACAACCCGTTGATTCTTATCGCCCTTTTGCAATTTAGGTCCCTCGGCAATTGTTTGCCAGCCGCTTTGTGAAGCGATCATTTTGTAACGAGCCAGCTCTTGTCTCAATCTTTTATACCCCACTTGAGGCGGTAGTAAGCTTTGAAGCGTCCAGGCAATGTCATTGGCATCGAGTGCATTTTGGAGAATCTCCGCCAAATTCGCCTCCCGGCGGTTTGCAAACCATTCCGCATCAATCGTCTCCGGATTAACCCGCCCGGAAAGCAAATGGGAACCATAAATCAGAAAAGCATCGGTGAGCAGCAGATCCAGATCGACAAGCCTCCGGGGGTTCAACTCTTTTTTCTTCTTCTGATTTTCTTTCACCTCGGAAAGGGTCGATTCAATTTTTGATAGATGGTAGTCCGAAGCCTGCAGCCCTTCCTTATCCGCATCTTGAATGGCTTTCACCAATTCGTCCGCCTGCGGAAGCGGACCTTTTTCCGAACTCCACGCCGGTGTGAAAATTCTATTTTCATAAAAACGCGGCAGCATGACGGATGCGAAAATCTCTTCTTCGCCCACACTAAGCTTGGGCGGAACACCGGCAGCTTCGATGCGGTTGCGAAGGAATTCGCTCACCTGCTCTAGCGATGGTTTTGAAAATAGATTCGTAGGGAAGAAAGAACAGGTAATAACCAATACGGAAAGGAGGATTGCCGATTTCATATTTCCAATTTTCATCTTTGCATTTTCACTAACGCAGAATTAATGGGCGGTAATTTAAAATTAAAATTTGATTGGAGTAATTAAAATTTTGGTATTATTATTTTTTGAATTGTTGAATGGAAAAAGAAAGTAAAAAATGATGCCACAATGAATTGATGAGTAGATATCATTTTATTTGACTTTCCACATAACTTTTGGATTTGCGAATAGTTTGAATGAAATAATGCAGCAAAGGATTAAATCCCTGCGTCGAGTTGATTGAGCGAACGCTTCTCAATACCCGGATAGCCTGAGGGAACGGCAAGCCTTTTGGTTCATGTACCCGCCAAAGCAAAGGAATTGAAAGGCAGCGCAGCACCCAGGATACCAGAAAGATGATCTTCAATCCAACAATTTGGATGACTATCAGATCCAAACCTCTGTGAGCCATAGCCAGTCCCAAAATGCCGCCCCCTAACGAGGCGACAGCAGCAGATATTCCATTCACAGAAGCATAGGCCGAAAAATAAACTGCTTTATTCTCGCTGGGAGCTAAACCAAAAAGCATATTTACCGAGGCTAAGTTCATTCCCGCCCAGAAAAAGCCGCCGATAATTTGCAGCATCGGCAGCAGAAGATAGATCGAAAAAGAATCGGCGGAAGTCCACAGCCAGCCGAAAGGCAAAAAGGTGGCAAAAAAGGAACAAAGGATCATAACCGGGCGGTTGCCAACTTTATCGGAAAAGCGACCCCAAAATCGCATGCCTAATAAATCGAAAAAAGAATTGAGGGAAATGAGAAAAGCAACAAAGGTATAGCTTAAATGCAGTTCTTTGATCTTATATACAATAAAGAATGGCGCAGCAAAATTAACGCTAAAACTCCACATCATGGCAAATAATAACAGCATGCGGAAATTATGATCCTTAACAGGAAGAAAGATTGTTCGAAAATAATTCTCTTTTTGAACCGGCGGGGGAGATGCGGGTTCGGGAATGCGCTGCAAATACGTAATGCTGATCGCTCCGGCAATAATGGCTGCTACGAAAAGAATTTGAAACGCCCAGATTGGATCGCCAAAAACATCGATAAACTTACCACCGAGCATAGTAATACTTAAAACAGCAACTCCAATTATCATATTGCGCTTGCCAAAGAATCTTCCGCGGTGGGTTTCCGGGACTAAATCGGAAATCCAGGAGAGCCAGGCGACGCCTGATATGGCGCCAAATAAATGCCCAATGGCAAGGATAATTAAAAACCCAGTGATAATTTGACCGGGTGGCAGCCATTTAAAAGTGAAGGGAAGCAAAACCATCAAAATCCAAATGGCGCGGGCAAGAGTAGCGGACTTAATGCTGACTGGTTTTCTTTTCCCTTTTTTATTTACCAGGTATGCGCCTATGAATTGAAACATATTTCCAACGAGTGGAATGGCGGCAATGATGCCAATATGCAATGCATTGGCGCCGATAGCTAAAGCAAATCCGGTAAGAAATACGCCCCCGGTAAGTGTCGCAAAAATTGAGGCAAAAAATCCATCCCGGATGGATAATGAAAGGCTTTCTTTTATCTCTTCAGGTTTCAGAGAATTGGCAATCTCTTGATCTTTCTCAATCGGTGTGCGTTCCATTAAGTAAATAAATTACAAAATTAAATAGCATGAAATAAATTCACTATCATCAGATTTCACTAATCACAATCTTTTGCCCAGCTCTGACGAATAAAATATCTTTGATATTTTCAAAGCGCTTAAAAAAATCGCCCTTTTCCTGGGTTAATTTATCTAAGGAAAACCCCATTAAAACAATATCCGCATTTTCCGAATGTTCTGAAACCAGTGCTTCATAAGTTTTTTGTCTTTTATTCCAGGGAATTTTCTGGATATTCTTCTGCGAAATTGGAATTCGTCCCTTATCAATCAAATCATTTAATTTTTTTATTTCTTTATCTAATTTGGTGCTTTGGAAAGCGCCAAAGATCCCAATTTCTGCATCATTCCATTCAGGATGTCCCATGATAATGTAAGCCAAAAGTATCATAAGATTTGCATTGCGATAATCACCGGGTGTAAGCCAGATATGAATATTTTGCTTGTATCCGAAATGGCGCTCTGAAGATCGTAATACAGCAATATTAAAATCGACCAATGAGGCAAACTGACAGCCATCGATTATATCGGAAATATCACTCTGATCATCCTCGTTAAACTCAAAAAGCATACTATTATTCTCCATGCCGGATATTCCCGGAATCTGGACAATTTGAGCGACAGCGGTTTTAAAACTGGGGGATATGATGGTGTCCACGTAAATACCGGCTTCGCTGGCGGCGCCCTGATTAATCAATTCCTGCAATTTTTGCTGGGCTTCTTCGATGTTCTCCTCATTCAGAATGCCTTTGATATAATGGATGAATGTACCAAAACCATAGTAATGAGAGATCCATCGCAACAGATCAAAAGGGGCTAATCGTGTAAGGGAGCTTGAAGAAACCGCGATAAAAGACGGTCGCCAGTTTACTAAAGAAACGTCGGCTTTTTTTCTCTGAATTAAAATCTGCAATCTCCGGGTTAGTTGGAATAATACCCCTTTCATCATGGAAGAGAGATCACCCTCTTCTTCCCTGCCCCGTTTTAAACTCACGTAAATAATAGCAATCGCTACCACAGCCAGAATTGCGTAAATAGGCGACATTTGGAACATCATCACGAAGCTGGCAATAGCACCAACCAGGGATAAATACCATTTGGAACGAAAGGTTGGACGATATGATGGGCTTCCTGAAAAATTCTCCAAAAAGCTAACTAAACATAAAGAGCCATAAGTGATCATAAAAAACATACTAATAATTTTAGCGACAAAATCTACGCTGCCCATGCTTACAAAGGCCATCACAATTACGGCTGTGACAAGTGTGGCATTCACCGGTTCATTAGACTCTCCATGCCCTTTGCCAATCAATTTATTAATTCCGGAAATAGGAAAGATTCCATCTTTTGCGAGCGCCTGCATAGTTCTGGGAGCAATAAGGATTGAGCCAATTGCAGACGATATGGTTGCCGCCGCCAAACCGATCGGAATGATAGGACCCCAAATGGCAACCTTGCTCATCGCAAGTTGATCTGCCGCTAATTCTTCCGGGGATAAACTGAAGGCTAATTTTAAAACAACCAGTATATAAACGATCATACCCGTAATGGTTGCCGCAAGAGTCCCAAGGGGAATTGATTTTCGAGGATTTTTTAAATCGCCTGAAAGTCCTACGCCAGCGGTCATTCCGGTAAAGCCGGGAAAAATAATGGCAAACACAATAAAGAAATCATCGGGGGAATCAATTTTAGCAAGGAAATCGATTCTGTTGACCGGGGAAGAGAGTTTTCCGATAAAGAACATGACTAAAGAGACCGCCAAAGTAGCTACAACCACCCATAGGGCGGTCACACCTAAATTAGCTCCTTGTTTAATAATGAGAATCAACAAAAAAATCGTTGCCGGGATGCTGATCATCCAGGTTTGCGGATCAATGTTTATCTGCTGTTTAATCCATCCAAATGCAGGCGTGAATGCTTCCGCAAAAGCGATCATGTAAAAAGCAACCGAAATTGCTTGCGAAAAATATAGCGATATACCGATTGTTCCCCCGATCATCAAACCAAAGGATCGGCTAATAATAAAATATTCTCCCCCGCCTTCCACTTTCAGATTGGTTGCAATTTCAGCAATGGCAAGGGCTGTGGGTATTGTAATAGCATGCCCGATTAGAATAAGCAAAATAGAGCCAAATAATCCGACATTTGCTACTGCATAACCAAATCTCAAGAATAAAATCGCCCCTAAGATTGTGCTAATTGCTGCCAAAAATACCGGGGCGGTCCCGAATCCGTGTCCGCTTGCTTTTTTTTGAGCCGCCATTTTTTATCACTCCAAAAATAATAATGTTTTAGGTTGTTTTATTCCTCAAGGATTAACCATGACTGCTGCCTTTTGCAGTTTCCTTCTTATTTTTATAAATTGATGCAAGAATCCCAATCGTAAGAGCTACAAAAATTACAATTAGAGAAATCCAGGTAGGGATTTTGTAATGATGGGTTAAAATCATCTTAATGCCTACATAAGCCAGTACAAATACCAGACTTATTTTCACATATCTGAACTTCTCCATTGCAGCCGCCAATGCAAAATATAATGAGCGCAGACCCAGAATAGCAAATACGTTAGATGTGAAGACAATAAATGGGTCGTATGTAATGGCAAAAATCGCCGGGATGGAATCCACGGCAAAAAGGACATCGGTGCTTTCGATAACCAGCAGAACCAGAAACAAAGGAGTTATGACCAACTTACCGTCCATGCGGGTAAAGAATTTTTTCCCTTCGTACTTTTGGCTAACCGGGAAAAGACGCCGGGCAAATTTGACTAACAGATTTTTCTCTGGTTCCACTTTATCATGGCTGGAATAAAACATCCGGATTGCGGTAATAATAAGCAGTCCGCCAAAAACATAAACCATCCAAACAAATTTCTGGATAAGCGCCACACCAGCGATAATCATTATCCCGCGCATGATTAACGCCCCCAAAATCCCCCAGAAAAGCACGCGGTGCTGGTGAATAGCTGGGACTTTGAAATAATTAAAAATTAAGGCAATGACCAGAATGTTGTCCAGGCTCAGAGATTTCTCGATGAGGTAGCCGGTGAAATATTTCATTGCCGCATCGCCGCCGGTTAGCTGCCGCCCGGTCTCACTGCCGGCTCCCAGCCAATTATTTTGATACATGAAATAAATGACCGCATTGAAAATCAATGACAGCGCAATCCAGAAGCCGGTCCATAAGAGCGCCTCCTTCGCTGAAATAACATGTTCCTTGCGGTTGAGAACTCCCAAATCGAGCGCCAACAGCAGGAAAATAAGAATTAAGAAAGCTGCCCAGTGTATGATTGTCACCGTCGTTCCTTTTGTGTTTCTACATTAAGAAGTGATGACCTTGTCAGTCAGCATCTTATGGGTCATACTTAAAAAAATGGATATGAATTTGGAGAAATTTAAATTGAAGTACAACTAAATTATCTTACTAAGCTTATTATCATTGTTCCAAGGGCAGGCTTTCAAGAGAATGATACATTTGGAATACGGTCTCATTTTTTTCCACATAGAAATTAAAGGAAGTCGAATCTTCTCTCTGTTTGTGGGAAGAATAAGCCTTTAATACCACAGTGTTTTCACCCGCCGCCAGGGGGATCCGTGCATAATAAATACTGTAGGGCAGCGTTTGCCAGTTTCGGGTGTCAGTTTTTTCAGTAAGTGCGTTGGCAACTGAAAGCAGTGTCCCCAATCCCTCGCTCTTTTTGCGCACTAATGCTTCAGTTGCTTGTTTAATAGCCAATCTTAGCAACGAATTACCCAGTTCCCGGATCATTCTGTCATTGAGGGTCTTAAAAGCAATTTCATTGATATTTTGCGCCAACTCCAGCTGGTAATTCTTATTATCCACAGATATTTTTGCGCTTCTAAAGGAAGGCTTCCTTTCCAGATATTTTGGAAAAGCAACCCTGACAGCCTTCAGATCGCCCAATTTCGTAGATTCATCTCCGGAACTCTCGAGTGAAAAAGGAAAGGATAACCCTTCTTCATCGTTCACAAAAGTGACCAATCCTCCTTTTCCTTTTAATATAAAAAAATTGATGCTCCATTCACCTTTAACCGGTCCAAGTCCGTTGTTCCAAAAAAAGATGAGCTCGCCGCCTTCATTGGCTTGAGGAGTAAACTCCATATTAAATTCATTTTGATAATGCTCTAATTCATCGCCAAAGCCATTTAAGTAAGCCGTTCGCAGCAAATCCATTTTTAATTGTTTGGGAACGTCAACATTGAAAAAGGACTGATATTCATCCCTATACGTTTCATATGCATTTCGATAGGATATGAAGGCGTTATTGACCTCTCCGGCTGCTTCAAAAATAATTCCCATTAAATTGTAGGCAAAAGCATCCCTTTTATAGCGATTCTTATGATTTGCGTATTTATCATTCAATGAATTCAGCTCTATGTTCATTCGCCGGCATTCTACAAGCGCTTCTTCAAATTGATTTAATCGCAAATAATTGAGCGCCTTATAATAATGAATTTGAACTCGCTCAAAATCTTCGCCTTTGTATGGCAGGATGGTAGGATTCGTAAAGTAGCTGAGAGCTTCAGTGGCATAATTTTTCTGAAGGTCTTCAGTAAACAGGTAGGCTTGTTCAAAAAAATCGTTGCTTTCCTGGTAATTTCCAAGCATTTGCAGCACTACGCCCTTTTGCAGGAAATACAGCAACCGGTTCTTGCCTTTGGCAGACTTTTTTTCTTTTTCTAGTATTTTCTCTGCCTGCTCAATCTCCCCCTTTACAAAGTGCTCCTGAAATTTGATGTTTTTCTGGTAATAAGTGGCGCATCCCAAAAAGGCAACAAAAGATAGAATTGCAAATAGGCGTATTCGCTTGATATTAAAAAACATCTCGCCGGAAAATCGCTTCCTAATTGGTGATAACTTTCTTAATTTTTTTATT
>Ga0307417_10000444_pt1 | contig 16931 bp, 13 predicted proteins | sample SalMarWE160210MG_2_FD_202514 | JGI IMG/M metagenome (GOLD analysis project Ga0307417, IMG submission 202514) | Salt marsh sediment microbial communities from the Plum Island Ecosystem LTER, Massachusetts, United States - WE1602-10 | ecosystem: Environmental > Aquatic > Marine > Intertidal zone...
AACGGTGCGGCGCGAGATGCGCGAATGCGGAGCGCCGGAACGCGATTTCTTTGTCATCGGTATTCCTCCCTGTCCGTTAACGGCTACCGTTTGGCTTATTTTCGACGTCATCGCATCCCGCGGGACACTAAACGTCGGCAGCCTTCGTCTCAATTCGTGCCGTCGAAAGGCGGCACGGTCTTGCACGGATTGACAACATTGTTGACCAGAACAACAATTTCCGTCAATAGCGATATTACCTTTTGTTTGCAGCCAGATAGAGATGCATTTTGGGCAAGCCATGCGGCATCAACCGAATTCCTGTAACAGGCTCAAGAGTTGCTGGCGGCGATCCTTGCCCAGCCGAGCGGCGAGATGGCGCTCATGGCTGGCGGCGAGCGCCTTGATCTGCGCAAGTTGTTCAGCCCCAAACGGAGTCAGATGAAGAGAATGGGAGCGGCCGTCATTAGCGGCCGAGCGGCGACGCACCCATCGGCGGCGTTCGAGTTCGTTCAGCATCTTGGCGAGGCGCGCGCGCTCGATGTTCAATGCTTTGCCAATCTCGGCCTGCGAGCGGCCCGGATTGGCGCCGATCAAGACCAGGACCGAAAATTGCGCTGGCCGCACATCGAATTCAGAAAGGCTCTTGATGAAGCCCCTGAATATTTCCACTTGCAGCCGGCGCAGGAAATATCCCAGATGCGTGCGCAGGACGCCGATATCGAGCGGCGCAGGTCCGCTCACTTTTATCGGCGCCGACTTAAGCGCTTGGGACCGCACTGGTTTCCTGGTGGACCTGTTGGCCGATTTCTCGGCTGATTTCTTGGCTCTAGTCGGACGCACCATGGCCTTCCCCGCGGTGAAAATGCATTCTAGCATTATATCCTTGACGACAATTGTTGTCAGTGACAACGTTCTGCCCGCCAAACCGACGGATATGAGCGCGGACAACCGGAGCCCGGCCGGCAATGAATGTTCAGCATTCGTCTTACGCCAGCGCGCCGGTGCGACCCATCGCATACGCGCCCGTCGATGTGACCTTCGCGAAAGCCGCTGACGGCTCGCTGCGCTACAGTTCGCGTGCGCCGCTTAATCATTACGATCAGAGCCTCGCCAATCTCTTTCGCTCCGCGGTCGAGCGTGCGCCGGACCGTGCCATGATTGCCGAACGGGCAGGCGAAGGTTGGCGGACTCTGAGTTACGAGGAGGCGCGCAAAATCGTCGACGCGCTCGCCGCCGCCTTGATCGAGCGCGGCCTTTCCGCCGAACGACCGCTGATGATTCTGTCGGCCAATTCCATCGAGCACGCGCTGCTGATGCTGGCCGGCTACACGGCGGGAATCCCGGTCGCGCCGATTTCGGTCGCCTATTCGCTGCAAAGTCAGGATCACGGCAAGCTGAAATTCGTCACCAAGCTGCTGACGCCGGGTCTCATCTACGTTGCCGATACGGGTCCGTTCGCCAAGGCGCTGGCCGCGATCACAGATTCCGGCGCGGAGATCATCGCCAGCCAAAATTCGGCGAACCTCGCGGGCGTGACGCTATGCGATGACTTGATGAAAACCAAATCCACGCGCGCAGTGGATGAGGCCGCCGCGCGCATCGGCGGAGATCAAATAGCGAAATTCCTCTTCACCTCGGGCTCGACCGACGTGCCGAAGGCGGTAATCAACACACACCGTATGCTCACGGCCAATCAGCAGTCATTGGCGCAGATCTGGCCGTTCCTCAACGAGGAGCAGGTAGTCCTGGTCGACTGGTTGCCCTGGAGCCATACGTTCGGCGGCAACCACAACTTCCATCTCGCGCTGAAACATGCCGGCACGTTCTATATCGACGCCGGCAAGCCGGTGCCGGCTTTGGTCGAGCAGACCGTACGCAACCTCGCCGAGGTCTCGCCGACGGTTTATTTCAATGTGCCCGCCGGCTATGCCGCCATCCTACCTTATCTGGAAAAAGACCAGGCCCTGGCGAAAACTTTCTTCGCCAATCTGCGCATGATCTTCTACGCCGCGGCCGCCTTGCCGCAGGATCTGTGGACGCGGCTTGAGGCCGTATCGGTGCGTGCGACCGGACAGCGCGTGCCGATGACGTCGTCCTGGGGCGCAACGGAAACGGCGCCGGCCGTGACGGCCGCGCATTTTCCGCTCGAGCGCGCCGGCGTGATCGGCGTTCCCATGCCCGGGGTGGAGCTCAAATTGCAGCCTTATGGCGAGCGATGGGAAGTGCGCGTGAAAGGTCCCAATGTCACACCCGGCTATTGGCGCAGCCCCGATTTGACCGCGGCTGCATTTGACGAAGATGGCTTTTATCGAATCGGTGACGCGGTCCGGTTCGCCGATCCGAACGATCCAGCCGCGGGCCTGATCTATGATGGCCGCCTCACGGAAGAGTTCAAACTCGCCACGGGAACCTGGGTCCAGGTCGGAGCACTGCGCGTCGGCCTGCTCGCCGCGATGTCACCGGTGCTGCAAGACGCCGTCATTGCCGGCGAGGGGCACGATAACGTGCGTGTCATGGCTTGGCTCAATGCCGCGGGGTGCCGCCAGTTGCTCGGAGACGAAACACCGGCCAACGGCGCCGAACTCGCGCGACATCCCGCCATCCATCGCCACGTTCTGAATGCGCTGAAGCGATGGAATTCCCAGAACACCGGCCAATCGACTCGAATACAACGTGTGTTGCTTCTGGGCGACGCGCCGTCGATCGATGCAAATGAGATCACGGACAAGGGATATATCAATCAACGCGCGGTGCTTAAGCACCGCAAAACCGAGCTCGAACGTTTGTTCGACTCCAGGCATCATCCGGACATCATCGACGTTGACGCGTAGCGCCCCCGCTCGCGCGCTGCATAGATTTCATCGGAAGACTTAAGGGAGCTATCGAATGAGTCAGGTGGTCGGCACGTCTGTGCGCGATGGCATCGCACTCGTGCGCGTCGACAAGCCGCCGGTCAACGCGATGGACCAGAGCGTGCGCGCAGGCCTCAAACAGGCGTTCGGCGAGTTGCAGGGAAAGCCCGAGGTCAAGGCCATCGTACTGGCTTGCGCCGGACGGACCTTCATCGCCGGCGCCGATATCAAGGAATTCGACACCGGGATTGCCGACCCGGTCTTTCACGAAGTCCTTAGACTGATTGAAGATTCAGCCGTCCCCGTCATTGCCGCGGTCCATGGCACCGCGCTCGGCGCCGGCACTGAGGTTTCGCTCGCTTGCCACTATCGGGTTGCCGCCGAAGCAGCCGCGTTCGGTTTGCCCGAGCTGTCGCTCGGGATCATTCCCGGCGCGGGCGGCACGCAGCGCCTGCCGCGCGTTATTCCGTTCGAGGCGGCGGCGGAGATGATGCTCTCCGGCCGGCCGATGCCCGCCGCCAGGGCGAAGGAACTGGGTCTCGTGGATCAACTGGTCGGGTGCAACGTGACCGAAGGTGCCACCGCCTATGCCAAAGCACTGGTCGCGGCGAGCAAAGGCCCGCGCAGAACGCGCGAGCGGCCGGTCATCGGCGCAGAAAAAGCCGCGGAAACGTTGACGGCCAAGCGCGCGCAGGTGGCCAAGTCGATGCGCAACCGCGAATCACCGGTCAAGCTACTTGAAGCCTTGCAGGCCGCGGCCGAAAAGCCGTTCGACGAGGGCTTGGAGGTCGAAAAGGCGGTGAGCGCCAGCCTGGAACAGGCACCCGAGGCGCGCGCGCTGCGGCATCTGTTCTTCGCCGAACGTGAAGTCAGCAAGATTCCCGGTCTTTCCCCCGGCGTGGCGCCACGGCCTGTCGACAGTATCGCCATCATCGGCGCCGGCACCATGGGTGGCGGCATCGCCATGGCATTCGCCAATGCCGGCCTGCCTGTCACCATCGTCGACGCCAAGCAAGAGGCGCTCGACCGAGCGCGCTCAACGATCGCCAAAAACTACGAGCGATCGGTGTCGCGCGGCCGGTTCACGGCCGATCAGGTGGAAGCGCGCATAAAGTTGATGACACTGGCGCTCGATTATCGGGCAGTTTCAAAGGCCGATCTCATCATCGAAGCCGTGTTCGAGAACATGGAATTGAAGAGGGAAATCTTCGCCAAGCTCGACCAGATCGCCAAGCCCGGCGCTGTTCTCGCCACTAATACCTCGACGCTCGACATTGACGCGATCGCCGCGGTCACCAAGCGGCCGCAGGATGTCATTGGCCTTCATTTCTTCAGCCCTGCGAACGTGATGCCTTTGCTTGAAATTGTGCAGGCCAAGAAAACGGCCGACGACGTGCTGGTGACGGCGCTCGCTATCGCGAAGAAGGCGCGAAAGGTCGGGGTCGTCGCGCAGGTCTGTTACGGCTTCATCGGAAACCGCATCATGGACCCCTACGGACGCGAGGGCGAGCGTTGCGTCCTGGAAGGCGCAACGCCGCAGGAGGTGGATTCTGCGCTGGAAGATTTTGGCATGGCTATGGGCATCCTGGCCGTCTACGACTTGGCGGGAATTGATGTCGGCCACCTCACCCGCGTCGCGCATGGCGATAGCTTCCGCGACGACCCCACCTACTATCGGCCGTCCGCCATGTTGACCGAGCGCGGTTGGCTCGGGCAGAAGACTGGACGCGGTTATTACCGTTACGAGAACGGCAAGCGCGTCGCCGACCCGGAGGTCGTCGAGCTGCTTCACAACGAAGGCAAGCGGCTTGGCGTGCCGCAGCGCAAGCCGGGTGCCGAGGAAATTCGCGAGCGGTGTCTCTACGCCATGATCAACGAGGGCGCGCGCGTGCTGGAAGATGGTATCGCCTTTCGGGCCAGCGACATCGACGTCGTCTATACGTCCGGCTATGGATTTCCGCGCTACCGCGGCGGCCCCATGTTCTACGCCGACACGGTCGGCCTCAAGACGATCTATAACCGCATTCTCGAGTTCCAGCGCACACTCGACGCCCGGTACTGGCAGCCCGCCCCGTTGCTGGAAAAGCTGGTCAAGGCCGGCTCTTCCTTCGCCCAATGGCAGGCCGAGCAGGCCCGCTGATCGAAAGGCGATCCGATGAACAATGCATACGTTCCCTACGGCACATATTGGTCCACACCGTTCGCCAAGTGGCAGGGTTCGCTAGGTCATCTTCACAGCATGAAACTTGCCGCCAACGTCGCGCGCGATACGCTGACGGCCAAGAAATTTCCGATTGAAATGATCGACTTCGGAATCCTTGGCATGACCATTCCCCAGCCGAGCAGTTTTTTCGGGCTGCCGTGGGTGACGGGGATGATCGGGATCCCCGACGTGGCGGGGCCCACCGTGAGCCAGGCCTGTGCCACCGGCGCGCGCGTCCTGCAGATGGCGGCGGACGAAGTCGAGCAGGGATCGGCCACATGCGCGCTGGTGGTGACGGCAGACCGCTGCTCGAACGGCGCGACGCTCGTTTACCCCAATCCAACAGGGCCGGGTGCCACGAACATCACCGAGGCATGGGTACTCGACAACTTCAACAACGACCCCTTCGCTATGAACGCGATGATCGATACAGCCGAAAACGTCGCCATGCGTTATCAAGTCACAACGGCCGAGCAGCACGCCGTCGTGCTGCGGCGATACGAACAATACGAAGACGCGCTCGCAAACGACCGCGCCTTTCAGCGCCGCTACATGGTCGAGGTCCCGATCACCGACGCGAATTTCCGCAAGCAGACGGGCGCGCTCGCCGCCGACGAAGGCGTGTTCGGCATCACCGCCGGAGGGCTGGCCAAGTTGAAACCGGTGAAGCCAAATGGCACCGTCACCTTCGGCAGCCAGACGCATCCCGCCGACGGCAACGCCTGTATGATCGTGACGACAAAAGAGCGCGCCGGCGAGCTGGCCCAAGATAAGTCAATTGAAGTGCAGTTCCTGGGCTTCGGCCAGGCGCGCGTCGAAAAGGGGCACATGCCGATGGCGCCGGTGCCCGCCGCGCGTGCGGCGCTTGAAGCGGCAGCTCTCACAATCGACGACATCGATGCCGTGAAAACGCACAATCCGTTCGCAGTAAACGATATCGTGTTCGCGCGCGATACCGGCTTTCCCATCGACAAGATGAACAATTACGGCTCGTCCCTGATATTTGGCCATCCGCAAGGGCCGACCGGGATGCGCTGTGTGATTGAGTTGATTGAGGAACTCGCGCTTCGCGGCGGCGGCAATGGTTTATTCACCGGCTGCGCCGCCGGCGACACCGGCATGGCGGCAGTGATCAAGGTCAGCGACGCCCGCAAGCACTGACGGGCTTTCACCCGTCATACGACGAGCATTGCGCCGGTTGTGTGTACCAAAAACCTCGTCCTGCGATGATTTCGCTATCGCTCGGTAAAATTCTCTGTCGTTGCACCGGAATTCCCTGCTCCGCTAAAATTATTTCCTGTTTCGTTGAGTAGGGAATTTAGTTTTAAGTCACCGAAACCATTGGGCTAGTGAGCCACATTACGTCTTCAATGCGGCCGGTCGGCCCATGTTGGACTGATCGGAATTGTTAAATAATAATGGAAAAATGCCCGGCCCATCGTCGAACATTGCATTCGACGATGAGCCAGGAGCCTTTTCTCGGGCCCGACCCGAAACGGACAGTTCGGGGTATCCGCGAAAATGGACTCGTGGCTAAGGCAAGCCCTATCCGCCCATGCTGCGCTGCTGCAGCTTGCCGCTGAACGCCAACAGGAATGCAAGACTCCGCTGCGTCTCAGGCTTCGACAGCATCGATATCATAGCTATCAGACCGGAACGCGGCGCCATCTTTTCCGTTTCCTCTGCCGCATCTTCGAGGGCATTGCGGGTATTCTCGGCCACCCTGCCCATTTCCTCGTTGCCGACGGTATTGATCATCTGTTCGAAAAAGGTGAAGAGCCGATCAAGGATGTTGTCGGTGGCGGCATCGCGCGCCGCATGGAGCAGCGTCAACAGATCAAACAGCGTGTCGAGCGCGCCCAACTTGTGCGCCTCGGTCAGCCGGTCGAGCATTTTATGTACCGCCGCATTCGTTTGCTCGTCGTTTAAACGATCGACGAGTTCGAGTGCGTTGGCGCCCGTGGCCGCGATCCGTTCCACCATCGCGTCAGTCAAGGCTTCGCGCGCCGCCAGCGAGAGGCGCGCAATCTCGTCCATGGGCTGATTGGAGATCATTGTCCCGTTCATCGTCGCCTCCTTCACAGCAGTCCGCGGGCGGAAAGCCAATACAGTCGATTGTAGGCCAGCTTGAACCAATGAATCATCTGCGATGGCGGTCCCGGGTTCGGCGGCGTGGTGTAGTTGAACCACACATAAGTTCCGCTGTTGAGACCGGTCTCGACGAAACAGAACACCTTGCCGTCATATTCACGCGCCCACCGATCCTCTTTGATCAGCGAAGAAATATTGTCGATGATGGTATCGGCCTCGAAGTGGGCCGTCGATCCGGCCTTGGAGATCGGGATGTTCGTCGTGTCGCCGACGACGAAGACATTTTGTGATCCTTCACGCAGCAAAGTGTTGCGTACGGTTGGCACCCAGCCGCCCGCGCCGAGGTTCGAGTCCAGGATCACCTGTTGGCCGGTGTGGGGTGGAATCGTGACCAGGAGATCGTATTCGAGCGTCGATCCCTCTTCCGAAGTGATCGTCTTTGCTTTCGCGTCGACCGACTTGGTATTGAAGAAAGTCTCGGACTTGATGCCATACTTTTGGAACTCAGGCACCGTCCAATTCGCCACCGGTTCCAGCGCGTGTAGCCGGCCGATTGGATAGGTGTATGTAATCTCGCTCTTGTCGAGCAAGCCTTTCGCGGCCAAATGTTCACGCAGCATGAAAACGATTTCGAGCGGCGCCACAGGACATTTATGAGGCGCGTTGACGTTTACAACGATTCGCCCGCCCTGGAACGCGGCCAGCGCATCGCGCATTTTGCGGGCCCCATCGAGGTCATAGAACCAATGCGCGCCCTCGGTCATTCCGGGGATATTGTCGGGCCGGATGCGCGAACCGGTGGCAATCACGAGATAATCGTAAGAATGAGCCTTGCCGGACTGCGTGGTGACCACCTGCTTGTCGACATCGATGTGCTTGGCGGGGTCGATGAAATAAGGCACGCGACGGTCCAATACTTTGCGCTGATCGCGGAAAAGCTCGGATTCGCGAGCTCGGCCAAAAGGCAGGTAAAGCAGACCGGGCTGATACAGATGCTTGTCGGTTGCGCCGATCATGTTGATGACGACACTTCCGGCCGACAGATCTTCGCGTAGCTGTCGACACAGACCATTAGCGACGATGGTGCCGGCCAGTCCCCCGCCAACGATAAGGATTCTTTTTGCCATCTTGCTTCCTCCCTATGGTATTATTTTGTTTTAGTCTGATGAAGACGCAATTCGCTGCGTCGTTCGCCGTCATTTCGCTTTGCGCACGACAATGCTCCAGTAGCCATCTTGCTGGGTGATGCCCACCATCTCGTGGTGAACTTTTTTGACCCATTCAGGAATATCGTTAGCTGAGCCCTTATCGCTCGACAGCACTTCTATTTCATCGCCGACATTGATGAGCTTCAAGCCCGCGATCAGCTCCATGAGCGGACCGGGACAGTAGGCGCCACGGGCATCTATTTTCGTTCTCTCACTCATCGGGCTCATTATCCCCGTAGGGCTACAAAGTGATGAATTGCCCATTTTCCGCATCGGACAGGAATTTGGTAAGGCCAAGCGCACCGTCGAACAGCCCCTCGACCAAGTGGCCGATTTCCCAACCCTGAATATCAAGCGCCATCGAGCAAGCCCACATCTTGAGGTCGCCGAGTTCCTTGCCTTGATCGAACAGCTTGAGGGCATCGGGGGCGTGTTTTTCCTTAAGCAATTTTGAAAAAGCGCCACCCTGATAGCGCTTGTCCGCCGGCGTATCTTTACCGAAGAGCACGAGTGCGTTCATGCTGACAAACACTTGGACCGGCCGATCGGAGACCGCCGCGACCGACGCGATCATGGCTGCCATTTGTAGCCTCTCGTGCTGGTCGGAGCACAGCAGGATGAATAACGGATTGGACGCCATTCCCGTCTCCTGGCGCGGCTATTTCTAAGACGCGCACTCGATCAGGAAGCCGAAAACCTTGGCTTCCGCTTCAACCCCCAGCAACCCGTATGGCTTAGCCCGGCGAATTTTTGCCTGTGACGCCATATTCCCTTGCTTCTCATTTGAAATATTATAGCCAAAATTTGGCTTCCGCCAGTAGATTCATTCTGCAATTTCCACGGTTGGGGGACTAAATGTACTTTTGTAAGAATCAGCAATTTCGATACCCGCGCGGCGAAACCGCCTAATGGCCGCACGCACTCTCACAACTGGATCTTGTCTTCCGGTTTTACCTGAAGGGAGGGTGCGCGGCAGATGAATTAAATCTCGGCATGTCCGGCATCAGCGCCTGTGAGACAGATTTTGGAGGTTGAGGAACGGAGGATTTCTGGCTCATCGTAACCGTCAAGGAGTGGAGATGAGACAGAAATCTGTACACGCTGAATTCTCGTCTGAGCGGATCGTGAAGGACATCCGTCGGGCAACCCGCAAGCGCCATTACTTCTGAGGAGAAAATCCGCATTGTTCTGGATGGGCTGCGGGGCGAGTCCAGCATTGCCGAGTTGTGCTGCCGGAAGGCATCGAGGTCGATAGCGCGCCGATCGGCGACCACCCGCAAGTGATCATCGCGCCGCCGGATCATCCGCTCGCCAAGCGGCGCGCCATCCCACCGCAGGACATTGCCGGCGAAACCTTGCTGATGCGCGAGATGGGATCGGGTACCCGCCTGCTGGCCGAACGCTTTCTGGCCAAGCACGGCATCCAGCCGCGGATCGGCATGGAGATCGGCTCGAACGAAACGATCAAACAGGCCGTGATCGCCGGCCTGGGGATCGCGTTCATCTCGGCGCACACGATCACCTCGGAAATTTAGGACGGCCGGCTGGTGATCCTCGACGTCGCTGGTCTGCCGGAGATCCGGCACTGGTTCGTCGTGCGCTTGGCGACCAAGCGGCTGATGCCGGCGGCCGGCGCCTTGCGGGACTTCCTGGTGGCGGAGGGGCGACAGTTTCTGCCCGACGTGGGCCAACTCCGGCGCAGTCGTAAAACGAACAAGGCGCCGAAACTGGGTTCACGTGCTGTCAACGAAAGAGCAGCCAGGCGGTAGACGCGATGTCAAAAGGCCGATACGCCCTTAAGGCGAGCCGTGCCCTTCGTGCACTTTCCTCATCCGTCAATAAGAACGTTTGGTTTCGCGAATTTCTCCAATGCCGATGGGTCCTCAATAGCAATATCGCGCCCGGAGCTTTTCACGCCGTATTTTGCCAGCAGCGCCAGGTTCCGCGACAAGTTCTCCGGCGTCATCCCCAGGCGCGAGGCCAGCGTGCGCTTGTCGAAGGTCAATTCGATATTTCGCTGATGCCCCTGGTGAGCATCGGCCTGGAGGATCCAGTTCGCCAATCGCTCCGCGCTGGTGCGCAATTTCTCGTTTTTCAGCGAACGCACGACGCTGCGGTAGCGTTCGGCGAGTTCATTGACGATGGCGCGCGCGAAAGCGGCGTCGCGCCCGAACACGTCGCGCACGGTCTGCGCGGGAATCATAAGGATCTGCGCCGGCGCGAGAGTGCGGGCCGATTTGAGATAGACCGCGTCGCGTATGACTGCGGCCAGAATGAACGTGGTCACCGGCCGCATGATGTCAATCGTCGTTTCATGTCCGTTGTGGGCACTGAACATTTCGACCGAGCCATCAACCACGATATGCAGAAAGTCCGGTAAATCGCCTTCAGTGATCAGGGTCACGCGCTGCGGGAAGCGCTGCAGGAACGCTGCGTTCAGCAATACCTCGAAATTCGTTTCGCTCATGGCGCTGAATAGCGGCAACGCGCGGATGAGTTTGCAGTCTGATTCGCGCACGGTCTTCTCTCCCGGCTCGGGCTTTGTTGCAGCGACGTTGTCAGCATAATGCAATAAAGGGGCGTTGAATCTTGATAATTATCAATTTCTAAGAAAAATAAAGTCAAATTAAGAGGCGATATAAGTAAAGCTAAATTATCGCGGGAAAACACTAAGTAGTTTTGACAAACGTCAAAGCATTCGCGCCGTGCCCCGGCTTTGGTCGCGCCATCAATTCGCAGCAGCCGACTTAGGTGGGGGGCCAGCCATGATTGAAGAGCGAGCCATAGGCACTGGAGGCCAAAACCCCGCGCCGACTGGAAGCAGCCCGCAGGTCTTCCAGACCCGCAAGCAATATTCCGTCCTGACCATGAATACGTTGGCCTTCACGGTCAACTTCGCGGTCTGGACGATGTTTTCCGTCATCGGCATCCGGATCAAAGCCCAGTTGGGCCTGAACGACACGGAATTCGGTTTGTTGGTGGCGACGCCGATCCTGACCGGATCGCTCACGCGCCTGCCGCTTGGCATCCTGACCGACCGCTTTGGCGGCCGCGTTGTTTTCTTCATCCAAATGATCCTGGTGGCGATTCCGACCTACGGATTGGCGTTCGCGACCCAGTATTGGCAGTACCTCGCGATCGGCCTGTTCGTGGGTCTGGCCGGCGGTTCGTTTGCCATCGGCATCGCCTACACCTCTGCGTGGTTCCCGAAAGAGAAGCAGGGTACCGCCATGGGGATCTTCGGCGCCGGTAACGCCGGGGCTGCGGTGACGAACCTGGCGGCGCCTCTGATCCTTGTCGCGTTCGGATGGCGTGCAGTGCCGCAGGTCTATTCCATCGTCATGTTGGCGATGGCGGTACTTTTCTGGTTCTTCACTTACCCCGATCCAAAACTTGAAGAGCGCAGGCGAAAGAAAAGTTTTCCCTCGCTCACCGAACAGCTCGCACCGCTCGCGGAGATGCGGGTATGGCGGTTTGGCCTAGCCTACTATTTCGTCTTCGGCGGATTCGTTGCGCTCGCGCTTTGGCTGCCGAAATATTACGTGTCGGAGTACGGTCTGAATCTGCGATCCGCCGCCTTCATCACAATGCTCTTCACGTTGCCGTCCGGCGTCATTCGCGCGCTCGGCGGTTGGATCTCAGATAAGTTCGGTGGCAGCACCACGACCTGGTGGGTGTTCTGGGTCTGCATCGTTTGCCTATTCTTCATGTCCTATCCCCCCACGACGCTACTGGTGCATGGCACCAAGGGCGACGTGACCCTCCATATTGCCGTCGGCGTCATCCTCTTCACGGTCCTCGTCTTCGTGGTTGGAATGGCTATGGGCATTGGCAAGGCCAGTGTCTACCGTGAGCTGGCTGACTATTACCCGGCGAATATGGGGGCTGTCGGCGGGCTGGTCGGCGTCATCGGCGGGCTCGGTGGTTTCTCCCTTCCCATTATGTTCGGCATCGCAGCTGATGCCTCTGGCGTGCGCAGCAGCACCTTCATGCTGATGTATGTCGTCGTCGCGGGCGTGATGGTCTGGACCTGGATGGCAGAACGTGGCGAACGCGCCGCTGTTCTCTATCGAGAACCGGCGTTGCGCGACCAGATGGTAAAAGAACATCTGATCGGTGTCGGTGCCGCGCGCCGCTGGCTCACCGATTGGCGTCCGGATGATGACGCCTTCTGGCAACAGCTGGGCCGGCGCGTTGCTTTGCGCAATCTGATCCTCTCCATGCCGCCGCTGTTCCTGTCCTTCGCGGTGTGGATGGTCTGGAGCGTGGTGGTGGTCGAGCTTCCCAAGATCGGCTTCCAGTTCACCACCAGCCAATTGTTCTGGCTGGCGGCCGCGCCGGGCATTTCGGGAGGGGCACTGCGGCTGGCCTACGCATTCGTCGTTCCGATCTTCGGCGGCCGCAATTGGACGGTGTTCAGCACGGCGTCGCTGCTTCTGCCCACCCTGTGGATGGCCCTGGCGATTCAGGACCCGGCGACGAATTACATGGTGTTCGTTGCTATTGCCCTGCTGTGTGGATTGGGCGGCGGCAATTTCTCCGCCAGCATGGCCAACATCAGCTTCTTCTTTCCAAAGAGGATGCAGGGGACGGCGCTCGGTTGGAATGCGGGCGCAGGCAATCTCGGCGTCGGCGTGATGCAGGCCGTGGTGCCTTTGACCATCTATGGTGGCGCGCTCGCGATCATGGGCGGCACGTCGCAGACTTATACGGATGGCGCGCTCGTCACCAAAGTCTGGATGCAGAATGCCGCCTTTATCTGGATTCCGTTCATCCTCGCCGCGACCGTCGCGGCCGCCTGGGGCCAGAACAATATCCGTGGCGCACAGGCGAGTTTCGGCGAGCAGGTCGGCATTTTCCAGCGCAAGCACGCCTGGATCCTGGCGTGGCTTTACACCGGCACATTCGGCTCGTTTATCGGGTTTGCCGCGGCATTCCCGCAACTGCTGTCGACGCTGTTCCCGGCATCCGAAGCCAAGCATTGGGCCTTCGTCGGTCCGTTGCTCGGCGCGCTGGTGCGGCCGCTCGGCGGCTGGCTGTCGGACCGCGTCGGCGGCGCCAAGGTCACCTTCTGGAATTTCGCCGTCATGCTCATTGCCGCGGTCGCGATCGTGGTCTCGCTGCCGGCGACCCCAAATGGTGCCACGTTGCCGTGGTTCTTCGCCGCTTTCATCCTGCTGTTCGTCACGACCGGCATCGGAAACGGTTCGGTGTTCCATGTCGTTCCCAAAGTCTTCTTGAGGCTGCACACACGCGCAGCCGGGACCGACAAGGCGTCACAGGATCGTGCAATTGCCGAGGGCGAAATCGAATCGTCCGTCGCGCTCGGGTTCACGGCCGCCATCGCCGCGCTCGGGCTGTTCTTCATCCCGGCGCTGATCGGAATCTCCATCGATACGACCGGGACGGCGGGAACCGCCATGGCCGTCTTCGTCGTGTTCTACGCGACGTGTCTGTTGGCGACCTGGTGGTGGTACCGGCGCAAGCAAGCCGAAGTGCGATGCGACTGAACGAGCAAACCGCTGCTAGGCAATGAGCGGAAACGACGACGCAGAGTTTCACATGAGGACAATGACATGCCCGAACTAAAGACGTGGAACGTTGAAGACGAAAAATTCTGGGAATCGACCGGCAAGCGCGTCGCAAACCGCAACCTCTGGATTTCGATCCCGAATCTACTCTGCGCGTTCGCGGTATGGGTCTATTGGGGCATCATCACCGTCCAGATGCTCAATCTGGGGTTTCCGTTCAAACAATCTGAATTGTTTACACTGACTGCCATCGCCGGCCTGACCGGTGCCACGTTACGAATTCCGAGCACGTTCTTCATTCGCATCGCCGGCGGGCGCAACACGATCTTCTTCACGACGGCCCTGCTCATCATTCCGGCGATCGGCGCTGGTTTTGCCCTGCAGAGCAGAGAGACCCCGTTGTGGGTGTTTCAAATTCTCGCGCTTCTATCGGGAATAGGCGGCGGCAACTTCGCCTCTTCCATGTCGAACATCAGCTTCTTCTTCCCCAAGCGGACGCAGGGTCTCGCGCTCGGCCTCAATGCCGGTCTCGGTAACGCCGGCGTCACGACCATGCAGATCGTGGTGCCGCTGGTCATGACTTTTGCCTTGCTCGGTGCCTTTGGCGGCGATCCGATGGTGCTGAAGCAGACCTCCGGCACGCTGATCGGCAAGATACCGACCGGCGCCCAAACCTGGATCCAGAACGCCGGCTTTGTCTGGGTGGTGATTCTCGTTCCGCTTGTCATCGCCGCTTGGTTCGGCATGGACAACATCCGCACCGAGGAGGTGACGCCGAAAATTGCCGGCGGCGCGCTCGGCGCGTTTGCGCGCATGTCGGCGATGTTGCTGGTCGGTTTTTTCGCTTCCGCGGTCGGTCTCTACTTCATCCTGCCGGCGCCAACCGGTCTCGGCTTGCCGGCGTGGACCAAGTGGTTCGTCATCGTCGGCGTCATCGCGGCGACCGTTGGGCTGCTCTACTACGTCTGCTTTTTCGTCAGAGATAATCTCAGGCGCCAATACCAAATCTTCGACAATAAACACACCTGGATCATGAGTGTGATCTACACCATGACCTTCGGTTCATTCATCGGCTATTCGGCGGCGTTCGCGCTCGCGATCAAGGTGGTGTTCGGCTATCAGCACCTGATCGTGAACGGTGTGCTTACGCATAACACGCCGAATCTCAACGGCCCCAGCGCGCTCACCTATGCCTGGATGGGCCCGTTCATTGGCGCCTTCATTCGGCCCATCGGCGGCTGGATTTCCGACAGGTTGGGAGGTGCGCGGGTCACGCAATACATCACCATTCTGATGATCGCGAGCGCGCTCGGCGTCGCCTACTTCATGAAGGCGGCCTACCAGTCGGCGACACCGGAACAGTATTTTATGCCGTTTTTCATCCTGTTCCTGCTGCTGTTCGCCGGCTCAGGGATCGGCAACGGTTCGACCTTCCGCACCATCGCGATGATTTTCCCGAAAGAGCAGGCCGGCCCCGCGCTGGGTTGGACTTCGGCCGTCGCCGCCTATGGCGCCTTCGTCATCCCGCAAGTGTTCGGCGAGCAGATCAAAGCGGCGACGCCGGAATATGCGCTTTACGGCTTCGCGATCTTCTACTTCGTCTGTCTGCTGCTGAACTGGTGGTACTACGTTGGGCCGAAGGCAGAGTTCAAGAACCCATGAAAAATACAACAAACAAAATCACACCGCAGGTCCATGAACTGAGGAAAATGCGATGAGTCATTTTCTCGACCGCCTGACGTTCTTCAACCGCGCCGGCGAAGCATTTTCGAATGGGCACGGCGTTACCACCAATGAGGACCGCCGCTGGGAGGACGGCTACCGCAAGCGCTGGCAGCACGACAAGATCGTGCGCTCGACCCACGGCGCCAACTGCACCGGCTCGTGCTCCTGGAAGATCTACGTCAAGGGCGGCATCGTCACTTGGGAGACGCAGCAGACCGACTATCCGCGCACGCGGCCGGAGCTGCCCAACCACGAGCCGCGCGGCTGCTCACGCGGCGCCAGTTATTCCTGGTACCTCTATTCCGGCAACCGGGTGAAATATCCATTGGTGCGTTCGCGCCTGCTCAAGCTGTGGCGCGAGGCGAGGGCGCTGCGCACGCCGGTGGCGGCCTGGGGTTCGATCGTCGAGGACCCGAAAAAGCGCGAAGCCTATACGACTAAGCGCGGCCTCGGCGGTTTCGTGCGCGCGACCTGGGACGAGGTCACCGAGATCATCGCGGCGGCCAATGCCTACACCGTGAAAACGCACGGCCCCGACCGGGTGATCGGCTTCTCGCCGATTCCGGCTATGTCGATGGTGTCCTATGCGGCCGGCTCGCGTTACCTGTCGCTGCTCGGTGGCGTGTGCATGTCGTTCTACGACTGGTATTGCGACCTGCCGCCGTCATCCCCGCAGACCTGGGGCGAGCAGACCGACGTTCCCGAAAGCGCCGACTGGTACAATTCCGGGTTCCTGATCCTGTGGGGCTCCAACGTCCCGCAGACCCGCACCCCCGACGCCCACTTCTATACTGAGGCGCGCTACCGCGGCGCCAAGAGCGTTGTGATTTCGCCGGACTATTCGGAAGCCTCGAAATTTTCCGATCTGTGGATATCGGTGAAGCAGGGCACCGACGCCGCGCTCGCCATGGCGATGGGCCACGTCATCCTGCGCGAGTTCTATCTCGACCGGCAGGCGGAATATTTCGAGGACTATGTCCGGCAATACACCGACATGCCGATGCTGGTGCGGCTGGTGAAGCAGGGCGAGCATCTCATTCCCGATCGTCTGTTGCGTGCTTCGGACTTCGCCAACAATCTCGGCGAGAGCAACAATCCAGAATGGAAGACGGTAGCCTATGACGAGAACGCGGAGAGCGTCGTGGCGCCGCGCGGTTCGGTCGGCTTCCGCTGGGGCGAAAAGGGCAAATGGAACCTGGAGGAGAAGGAGGCGGAAGGCCGCGAGACCAACCTGCAACTGACCTTCGCCGCCGATAAGGACGAGCTCGCCGATGTCGGTTTTCCTTATTTCGGCAACCGCGAGCACGATCACTTCGCCGGCACCGATCATCCCAGCGTG
>Ga0307417_10000445_pt1 | contig 16917 bp, 17 predicted proteins | sample SalMarWE160210MG_2_FD_202514 | JGI IMG/M metagenome (GOLD analysis project Ga0307417, IMG submission 202514) | Salt marsh sediment microbial communities from the Plum Island Ecosystem LTER, Massachusetts, United States - WE1602-10 | ecosystem: Environmental > Aquatic > Marine > Intertidal zone...
CGATGCGCTAAAGATGAAGGCACAACAGGCGAGCAGGCGAGCGGGCACGCAAAATGCTTAACGTACTGAGTAACCTCCAGCTAGAGAAGCTCACTCCCCAGGACTCTTCGCTTGACGGGGAAGGGCCTGACGCGCTTCCTGAGCTGGCACTTAGTGGGGTGGCTGGCTACATCACGAAGTGCTGGGAAGCGGCACGTACTACGAAGCAGACGCTTGTAAAGAACAGGCTGCTCGAAGCTCAACGTATGCGTCGAGGAGAGTATGACCCGCAGAAACTTGCAGAGATACAGAAGATAGGCGGATCGGAGGAATACGGGCGTATCGTCAGTAACAAGTGCCGCATCGCTGAAGCTTGGTTGAGGGATGTTTACTTGGGGCAAGCAGAGCCGCCGTGGGCGCTTGATCCCACTCCTGTGCCGGCGCTCACTCCAGATCACATGGCTGAGGTATACCAGCAGCTGCAGGCTGAAATTCTCGATGTTGTTGGCCGCTTTGGCGCATCTCCTCCTGAAGATATCTTGATAGCGCGTAAGAATGAGCTAGCTGATGCTGTGCGTATGCGCATACGGGATCAGGCTAAGGACGCTGTTGAGCGAATGGCTGCTAAGATGGAAGATCAGCTTGTACAAGGCGGATTCCGCCCGGAGTGGGCTGATTTTCTAAACGATGTAGTTACGTACCCAGCGGCCCATTTTAAGGGGCCGGTTTATAAGAAGTGTACGCAGCTTGAGTGGAAGCGGAAAGGAGGCCGGTGGGCTCCTAAAGCAGCGTTTGAAGTTGTGCCGACGTGGTATCGCATGGACCCTTTTCGTGTTTATCCCTCTCCTGGGGCTGTTACTCCCCAAGATGGGTATTTCATAGAACATATAACACTGCAACGAAACGATCTTTACGATATGATCGGCGCTGCAGGGTATAGCGAGAAAGAGATACGCGCGGTACTTGAAGAAGCCGAGTGTTCGGGGCTAACTAACTGGTTGGGCCTTACCGATTCTGACCAAAACGATATCGAGCGTGGAGATACGAACTACTACTTATCTCCGCAAGCTGAGATAGACGCACTTGAGTTCAATGGGCCGATACAAGGCAATTACCTCTTAGACTGGGGCATGCCCAAACGTTTTGTTCCTGATGACGATAAAGACTACGAGGTAACGGCGTGGCTGATTGGGCGGCATGTTGTAAAGATACAGATCAACCCTGATCCTCTTGGGCGTAGGCCGATTTACAAAGAGTGTTGGGAAGAAGTGCCTGGCGAGTACTGGGGGCAAGGATTGCCGGATGGGCTTAGAGATATCAATGGGATATGTAACGCGGCGATCCGCTCGCTTGTAAACAACATGGCGATGGCGAGTGGCCCGCAGGTAGCTGTTAACACAAGCAGGCTGCCGCCTGGTGTCGATATTGAATCTATTACGCCGTGGAAGCTTTGGCAGTTTATTTCGAATGAGTATGCCACAAACGAGAAAGCGATAGATTTTTTCCAGCCGCAGATAAACGCAAGTGAGATTATAGGCGTGCTGGATAAATTTTACAGCTACGCAGATGATTGGAGCTTGATACCTCGATATATGGGGGGTAGTGACAACATATCTGGTGGGGTAGGTCGCACCGCTTCTGGGATGTCGATGTTGTTTAACGCCGCAAACAAAGGGCTTAAAGGCGTCGTCTCTAATATAGATATTCGTGTTCTTACGCCGTTACTGTCTTTGTTGTACTCGCATAATATGTTACTTGATAAAGATGACACGATAAAGGGTGATGCGCAGGTAGTTGCGAAAGGGGCCGTTGCGCTTCTCCAGCTCGAAACACTACAGCTACGTCGCAACGAGTTTCTGCAAACAACCTTGGCTAACCCGGTTGCTACGCAGATTGTTGGGGAAGAGGGGATACGGACAGTCTATAGGGAAGTGGCTAAGGGTCTAGATATGGATGTTAACAAGATCATCCCGAAAACTCCTCCAACGCAGGGTGCACAGCCTATGCTTGGTGGCCCAGGGCAGGCTCCCTCTGGACAGGCTAATCAAGAGGTGTTGCCAACAGGGCAGGCAGTAACGGATAATTTTAGCCCGAATAATCTTCGTTCTACTGTTTGACAATCTACTAAGCGCGGGCTAATATATCGACTATGCGACGTGATACTGTTAATGATGTGCAGGTGCTCGGGGCCTTCGCTCGGATAAACGCTGCGGAGCCTCGTTTTCTAGGGCACTTGCGAGACCTTCGGGAGCGATACAGGGACGAAGCAGACGCGGCTGTTGACGACGTTACTTTACGCTGGCTGCAAGGATATAGCAGATTGCTTTCTAAATTACTTGACCAATTCGAAAACGCGAGTGCAGACTTACGAAGCGTGGGGCAATCAGCATCTACTAAGAAGAGCTGATGTTCTGCATCTAGGTGACACAAAATGGCGAGACGACCGACCCCTAAAGAAGCTGGTGAACAGGCAGACGAGATGATTCGCAAGTTGTCTCAGCAAGGCGACGGACAGGCGCAACAGACGCCACCTGCCCCTGCTGATGAAACCCCTGTTGATGATTCCTCAGAGGCCATCCCGCAAGACGACGGCGCGGCACAGCCCACGCCACCCGTAACTGCGGACACTACCCCGCAGCCCGATTCTTCGGGAGAGAGTGAAAAGTTAACGGCGCTCGAAAAGCAACTGGAGCAAAGCGAGCATCGTTGGAGAGTCCTCCAGGGCATGATTACGAAGAAGGATGAGCAGCTAGACCAAATGCGGGAAGTTCTCGCAAAAGTGACAGCCGCGCAGCCTGCTTCGCCATCACAGGATCAGATACCAGCCCAGCCGCAGAGCCTGATTACCGCCGATGAGGTTGGTGAGTACGGCGACAAGTACATCGATATGGTTCGAAGGGCTGGCCGCGAAGGTGCTCGCACCGAAGTGACTAGCGCGATGGGCACGTTCGATGCGCGGCTAAAGGCAATTGAGCAGCGCTTGGATGGGGTGCAGACGAGTACTACGAACACAGCTCAGTCAGCTTTCTTGACGGAGCTTGGGCACCTCGTCCCTACATACCAGCAGCTCAACAACGATCCTAAGTTTGCCCAGTGGCTAGAGGCTATTGAGCCAGCTGTAGGCGCGAGTCGTAAGGACCTTTTAGCAAGCGCAGTGCAGAACTTTGACGCACAGCGCACGGCTTGGTTCTTCAATGCGTACATTCAGGAGATGAGCCCTCCTGTTGCACCTGCAGTGCCAGAGCCATCGGCGCAGCCTACAAGGGAAGACCTGGTAGCGCCTGGACGTGGACAACCGGCAACTCCTCCCCAGAACGACGGCAAGCGGAAGTGGACGCGTGAATCAATCACGCAGCTCTACGACGACTATCGCAGCAGGCGGATCTCTGCAGAAGAGTACCAAAAACTCGAAAGAGATCTGTTCAAGGCGCAGATAGAGGGTCGTATAGCAGCATGAATACTCGTAGGAGAGTAAATCATGTTTCCCTATGCCTCTGGATCGGTATCCTATTCGGGTACGTTTATCCCGGAGATCTGGTCGTCTAAGCTTATCGAGAAGTTCTACGACGCGACCGTTCTCTCGGAAATCTCTAACACCAACTACCAGGGTGAGATCAAGAACCAGGGTGATAAGGTTATCATCCGTACGGTTCCCAACCTGGCGATCAATGACTACAAGTCCGGTCAAAGCCTGATTTCTCAGCGCCCGACTTCGTCGAATGTCGAGCTGCTGATCGACAAGGGTAAGTACTGGCAGACAGAAGTCGATGATGTGCAGGATGTACAGTCTGACATCGGCTTGATGAACATGTGGGCGACGGAGGCCAGTGAGTCACTGAAGATCGCCGTCGATGCTCAGGTTCTCGGGTCTATTGTCCCCGACTTCGACTCTACTAACGTCGGCACTACCGCTGGACGGCTCTCAGGCAACATCAATCTGGGTGTTACCGGCACGCCTTTGGCCGTTGATAAGGCCAACATCCTCGACATCATCCTAGACCTCGGGCAGGTGCTCGACGAGCAGAACCGTCCCGAGACTGGGCGCTTTCTGGTTCTGCCGTTTTGGGCAACGACGCTGCTGAAGAAGTCGGATATCAAGGATGCCTCCTTGACCAACGACGGTTCTACTCCATTGCGCAACGGCAAGGTTGGTATGATCGATCGCTTCATGATCTACAACTCCAACAACCTGCCGTGGGCGACGGAGAGCGGTATCACAGGTACGCCGAAGGCGTTCTACTTCATCGCCGGTGTCAAGCAGGGTCTGACCTTCGCTTCGCAGCTGGTGAAGACTGAGACGCTTCGGGCCGAGTCCACCTTTGCCAACATCATGCGGGGCTTGCACGTCTACGGCTTCAAGGTCGTTGATGGCTTGTCGCTGACGGCGGCTTACGGATACAAGGCGTAACATCGAGTAGCCCGGTTCTGCCGGGCTACCTCTGACTAAGAGGTGAAACAATGTCACGCTACGTAGATCTGCTTGTTACCAAGCTTCGGCTTGAAGAGCCGCCTCGCATCGATGTTTCGACCAGCACGGATAGCATTGCCGTTGCAGCCGATGTGTTGGCCATTCCGACTACACACCTTGTCGTTTTGAAGACGACTGGTAACGATGCGGAGGCCCTTACGCTGGCCGATGGTACGCCTGGCCAAGAGCTGTATATCCAGCTGGCGGTTGATGGCACTGGCGACGGTACGCTCACTCCAACTACCAAGACGGGGTTTGCGACTATCGTCTTCGCCGATGCTGGCGACCAGGTGAAGCTGCGCTATGTCAACGATACCCTTGGCTGGGTCATCGATGGCTGCACTGGCGTCGCAGCTCCTCCGGCCATCACGCTTCCGTCGTAAACCCCCTATACCTCTACGGAGAAATCCAAATGACTGCTTACACGACCTATTTGGGAGGCAAGACGGTTGCTAGCTTTGCTGGCATGAACCACGTCGCATTCCCTGATCGCACTGTTTACGTTGCGGAGTTCGATGCTTCACAGCGTAATCTCGCCGCTGCCGACACTGTGGTTATCGGCACTATCCCGAAGGGGGCGTATGTCTATAACGCCTTTGTAGAAGTGCTGGCTATCGACGGAACTGGTACGGTCGATGTTGGCGACGAAGACGATGCCGATGGGTGGGTTGATGGTCAATCTGTCGCTACACTCGGCACAGTCGCTATCGGCGCCGGCGCGCTTGCTAGTGGTAAGTTGTACACGGCGGCGCAATCGCTTATCCTAACGGCACCGTCTGGTGTAACGCTGGATACGCTGAAGCTTCGGGTGTACCTCGATATGCTGCAGCTAGGCGTAGATGTCACCTCCTGATCTCCATCCCCCCCGTTAGCGGGGCCACCCCCTAGGCCCCGCATTTTTTTGGAGGTGCGCTATGTTACGTCATATTCCTACTGGGAGGCTGTACCACTACTCCCAAGATCTTTGGAACCGGGGCGATATGGAAGAAGTGACAGAAGAGCAACTAGACGAAGAGAAAGATATCGGTACTTCGAGTATCGCTGTCGATAATGACGATGATGATATGAGCGGCGATATCTTCGCAGGGTTCGAAGAGCTGCCAGCCTCCCCGCCTTCTCGTCGTCGTGTCACGAAGAAAAAGTAAAGCGCCACCATGTCAACCGGCAGCGAGCTTATAACAAAAGTTCGCGATATTATCCGAGATAAGGCTACGCCCTATCGGTGTAGTGATTCTCTTGTGCTTGGATACTTGGCGGATGGCGTAACGGCGCTTTGCCGCCAAACGCATTACTTAGTAGATACTACAGAGTATATATCTACTTCTGATGGCGTACCTACATATAAAGAGAAAGAGCGGATCTTAAAGGTCTACGCTGCACGTATACAAGGAGAGAATACGCTGCTCTACCCCGAGCGTGGGGCTTCTGCGAGACTGCATGTTTCCGCGACTACGGGGCAGCCAACAAGCTTCTCTACAAATATCGGCAGGCGACAGATAACCTTCTGGCCAGTGCCAGATGATACTTATGTCATTGAGCAGATCTGCGCAGTTAAGCCAGATACGCGCATGGAGAAGGATACGGACTCTTTTGTTGAAGAAGATCACGAAATAGGCGTAGTTAATTACGCAGCGGCGCAGTGCCTTCTTGTGAATGATATCGATGGGATAAACCCAGGAGCTGGGGCAGAGCTATTTGCGCTCTGGCGTAATTTCATCATCGATATGAAGCAGGAGATTTACCGTTATCGGACGACTGAGCAACTCGTTATAGAGCATTGGGCAGGGGTGTAAGATGACAGCTATAGACCTTAGTGCTAAGCCCATAAATGGGAGGTTGCCTGTAGTACTTGAGAATCCTCAGCCAGCTCCTTACACCCCGCCAGTAGCGCCTGCTAACCCACCGGCTAAGTCTGTAATGACTCCTGATCAGGAGTACCTGCTTAGCTTGATACCTGGTGGCGGTGCTAACTACAAAGAAATAGTAAAGAAAGGTGGGCTTTCAGGAGAGGCTTTTCGTAGAGCGGGAAATGCTGTAGTTAACTTTTTTCGCAACACCCCAGAACGTGAGGCTACTTTCGTCCGAGAAGCGCTTGGGCGAGAACCCAAAAATCCGGCACCGGGGGCGAAAACAGGAGTTACTACTAGCGACATCTCTATGTTCCCGCAGATGCAGGGGTTTAAGCCGCCTGTTTCTGAGGACGCGCTGCAGCGTATGCGGGGAGTAGCGGATTTTGCAAACTCGGCGAAACAGCTTTATGGGCAGAAGCAACAGGCCCCTACAGGAGTAGATTTCCTAAGAGGGCTGTTTCAGCAGAACGGCCCATCCCCGGTAGACCTTGTTAACCAAGCGTACAAAGGAACAAAGAGCTGGGGCTCTGAGCAGCATGTAAAAGATCTCATTGCCGCGCAAGCAGGGCCACGCGAAACTAGAGGGCAGAAGGTTGATTTGCTTGGGCACATGCTTGGCGCACTGCGCTCTCAGCTCGCTGCGAACGCCTCTTTAGATGTTGCGAAGATCGGTGCAGGTGAGAAAAGGAACCCAAAAGTACAGGATGCAGCAGCTCTTGGTCAGTTCTTTGCTCCTACAGGCGGTCTCGGGCCGATTATTCAGCAGCATCCAGAACTCGGGAAAGCGATCAGCGACGCACTTGTAAATACCCTTGCGGCGGCTAACCAAAGCGAGCAGCCCCAGCCTGGGTTAGGCGATAACACAAATCTGCTTAAGATGTTGGAGACGTTCGCTCCGATATTTAACTCGCCGGTAGAGAAGAAAGCTGGTGGGGGCGAAGTCGGTGGGGGCGAAGCTGGAGCGGTGCCGCTTGATAATGCCCCTGTGCAAGAGATGGACAGTGGGGACTACGTTATCCCAGTAGAGGTTAAGCGCTACTACGGTTCGAAGTTCTTCCAAGATCTCATAGAGAAGGCTGACAATGCCGGCCTACAACAATGAGCCTGATTACCGCCCGCTAGCTGAGGCGTTTCGCCAAGCTTTCTCTAACGCGCAGCCGCCGGATCAAAACACCAACTGGCTACAGGACGTTGGCACGTCCTTTGGCGCCGGTGTACTTGATATCCCCGGCCAGGTAGCCGGAATCCTCGATATCCCTCTCGGTGGGCTTGCTTCTGAAGCGGGCTCTGCCATTGCTGATTTTACTGGCCTTCACCCAAGCGACTACGCAGCTGAGTTACGCCAAGAGCGCTCCCCCGGCTACCAGCAGGCGCAGCAGGAGGCTGACGCGGCGCAAGGAGTCCTAGGCACGCTTGGGGCCTATCTGCGTAACCCTGAGCTCATCGCTAGTGGTATCTCTGAATCAGTGCCGAGCATGGTGCTCGGCGGTGCGCTTGGGCGTGGCATACTTGCCGCCCGTGGGCTCGCTGCCGGTACGGAAGCGTTTAACGCTGCCGCCCCCCTCGCCCTTGGCGCTGGCGAAGGATTGGTATCTGCTGGACAGCAACAGCAGGGGCTTTTACAGGCTGGGGTTGACCCGCTCACCGCCGCTGCCGCTTCTATCGCCACAGGCATAGGTGTAGGGGCGTTGAGTGGCGTAGGAGCTTCCATCGCTAAGAAGATGGGGCTAGTCACCCCGGAAGGCGCTCTGGTTGGCTTAGCGCCTCGTGACGTGCTTCAGACCGGCAGCCTAGCTGAGAGGCTGCTTGGGCAAGGTGGGGCGCGTGGCGTGGCTGCTCGTGCGGCTGGCGGTGCTGGTATCGAAGGCTTGCTCGAAGAAGCTCCACAGTCTGCGATTGAGCAGACACTGCAAAATCTTGCGACGGGCCGTCCCGCATCCGAAGGCGTACCGGAAGCGGCTACGCAAGGTGCCATCCTCGGCGGAATCATGGGTGGCGTGGCGAATATTCGCGGTGAACCCGCTGGGAAAACTCCTAATGTCGAACATCCTCCTGCTGGTATTTCTGAGCCTGGTGCTGTTCCCAATGTACCTGCTGTTCCTGAGCCCCCTGCTCCTATCGTTGCTCCAACTGAGGAAGAAGTAAAGCAATATACAAAGGAGCTTAGTGTTATACCTGGTGTAGGCCCGGCAACTATAGCAGCTATAGTTAAGGACGGTACGCAAGCTGGTATAGAGAGCATAATAGAAAAAAGGGGGAAGCAGCTTACTGACCGCGCTAAGGAGAAGCTACGAGGTTCAGCTATATACAAGAAGGCTACTGGGCCCGTACCTGAGCCTGCCGCTGTTCCTACGGCTGAGCCTGCTGTTCCTACGGCTGAGCCCGCCGCGCCCGTATCTGCGCCAACTGCACCAAAAGATTACGCGCCAGTAGATGTAGCTAAGTTTGTAAATAATAAGGAAGAAGATATAGCGCGTGCCGATAAAGAAACAAGCAGCTTATTTTCTGATGTGCATAAGCTACTTAGGGAATACGATAACTTAGGAGATATAGTAGGTAGCGAGATTGTACGCCTCCCCACAGCGAAAGGAGGGAAGACTAAGGCAGTTTCCTCTGATTTCGATATCGCTGCTATAGAGAGGGGGATAGCAGAAGGCACTGTCACTGCAGAGAAAGCTGCGGCGTTAGAAGACGTAAAAGTACTTAACTCACTAAAGGGGCGTATCAATAATACGTTCGCGAAGCTTGATGAGCGGCTAGGCGAAGGAGCACTGCAGGATGGCATCGCCTACTCGAAGAAACAGCTTAGCAAGGAGCAGCCCAAAGAGTCTTCTGAAGCTGTTCGTTTCTCTCAGCTTTATGGGCAGTACGAGAAGGAGAAAGCGGGAAAGCAGGTAGACTATATAAGCAAAGAAAGGTATCGGCACGCTTCCCAGATAGAGAAAGAGTATCCTATAGACCCAAATGCGCCTAAAACTATTTTAGCTCCTGGGGGGGTTAACACGCGAGAGCAGCTGCATCCAGAGCAGAATGCTACGAAGCTGGAAACCATAATTACGAGCACGCTGCAGGACCCTAAGAATAATGTAGATACTCCTTTAGGGGCACTACTGCACCACATAAGCGCCTCAGATATGCACCCTGTAGCGCAGACTTTAGCAAGCCATTTTGACTCTGTACTGCGCCAAAGTAAGAAGAGGCTGCAGGCTGCGCGTGGAGAAAATAAGCGAGGAGAGCGAGGGGATACGCTAAGTAATGTCCGTATAGTAATTCACAACCAAGCAAAAGGGCCTAGAGGGCAGAACGCCTCTGTGGCTACAGAACGAGATATAAACGGCAAACTAGTAAACTCTGTACACTTATGGGGGGATGGACAGAACCCTAAGACTATATTGCATGAGGTAGACCACCTCGTAACGAACGGTCTTATAGACAACCCCACTACCGAAAACCAAAAGGCTGTAGTGGCGGATCTGCATAAGCTGCGAGACTACACAGTTGGCCTTTTAGAAGACGATCCAGATATGTCTTTTGGGTATATCTTAGCAGCGATAAAGGCGAATGATAAAAGCATCGCAAACCCTGTTTCTCCTGCTAGGGCGCTTAAAGAGTTCTCTGCTTATGGGAAAACAGATTCTAATTTCATCAATTGGATGAAGAAGCAGAAGGCGCCTCCTGAGTTTAGGGCGACCGCGAAGAATCTATGGCAGGTCTTTGCTAGTAAGATGAAGGCCCTGATCGGAGTACATACTATGCAGAATAGCTTGTACTCAGCCTTTATAGATTCTTCTTCTACATTACTTGGCGAGTCATACTTAAAGTCTAACAAGCCCCCCAAAGCAGCAAGTAAAGCAGCAAGTAAAGCAGGGCGCACCGAGCTGCATGAGATGGGGGATGAAAAGCCCAAAGTGACTAGAGAAGCAGCGTTAGCTGCTGTAGAAGCTAGAAGTAAAGTAATAGCCGCTGCTTTGGAAGGGAAGAAGCAAGAGAAGGCTACGGCTACAGGAAAGCCTGTCGTATCTACGTCTCAGCTAGAAGCGCAAAAACGCATAAGGGCAAGACGTGAAGCGCGTAGCCAGACAGCTATAACTGCGCAGGTGAATAAGCCTGACCGCGGATTTATCAGCGTCTATGAGCGCAAGATGCTGGACGGGCTTACTAATTTTCTCTTCGGCGGCAAATATAAAACGTGGGAAGAATTCGCTAAGACCCAATGGGATAGCGCCGGTAACGCTATAAAGGCAAATGTAGCGAAAGAAAATCCTGTTAGTAAGGCGGTTGGGACGGTGCTTGGCAGCACTGTAGATAAATTCGGCACTACTGATGGGTTCAAAAACGATTTTCATAATCTAGTTACTATGTACAAAGCCTGGGAAGGTGCTGTTTATGACGATTTCGAAGCCCTAGTTAACTTATCCACTGATATGCAAACAGGGATGCTGCTTTACTCTGAGCTTAAGGACGAGAAAAGGTTAATGTCAGTAGTGCAGGATGAAGATAAAGTAAAAACTATAAAGGGCTTCGTGGCTAAATGGGAGCAATTGCGAGATATAGCTATCGACGAAGGTAGGCTCGATAAGGCGCTCGCTAACGCCCCCATGTCGAGGTTCGTAGATGTTTATTCTGCGCTAGACCGCCCCGGCTTTCGCGTCCCTAAAGGGACTATATACACGCCGCTTGCTCCTGCTAGAGGGGAGAATACGTTTAGATATCCTTTCGCATCCACTATAGGACCTAGCCATGTGCTCGATAAGAACGGCGTAGAGGAGAAAGCTACATACGAAGGCAAGTGGTACGACATAGCGGGCGACCCGAATACTGGCGATGTTTATTACGTAGATGTGCAAGCTCCTCAGTCCGTCTACGACAGCCTAAACATCGCTAAGCTCGAAGAAAATGTGCATCCGTATTACGTAGCAAAAAGCAACAACATAGGAGAGCTATACCTCCAACGCACTAAAACTGTTGGAGAGCAGCAGGCTGATTGGGCAAAGGCAACTGGAAAGGATAAAGATAAGCTATTTGACACTCCGAAGAGGCAAGCTACAGCGGTAAGTGCAGCTGTAACAATGATGCAAGAATGGGCGCATACCGTCCAAGGCTCGGAAATATTAGATACGATGCTTGCGTCTAACGTAGGGATCGCCGAAGAAGATAAATACATAAGTGAGTATTACCCTACGTTTAAGGGTGCGCCACTGCCTTCACGGCGAGTTATCGACTTCTCGGTAAGTGGGTCTGAGCGTAATAGCGAATCTAATTTGCGCAAACTGCGTATCCCTGGGTATTGGGTAAAGCTCGATAACTCTCCTGAAACGCGCAAGATTGTAGGGCCTATGGTTGGCAAGTACATGGCAGGGCCAGCTTACATGGCGATGCGCGACTATATGACGCAAGAGCCTATTATAAAGTCGAAAGTCTGGCGTGCTTTGCTGTCAACATTTAAGCGCAATAAAACGATATTTAGCACTTCCGCACACGTTAACAACCTACTTGGCAATGCGCTGCTTTCCTATTTCTACGATATACCGTCTGCGAATATAAATGCCTCTGCAAGAATTATTCTGCATAGCGTATTCCCAAAAGCTGAGAAAATGTGGAAAGTTTTTCCTCCGTCATGGAGAGAGCCGCTTACAGAGCAAGAGAGAGCTATCTACGCCGAGATGGTAGAAGGCGGTATGACGATCATATCCGCTAAAGCGCAGGATTTCGATGTCGAAGCAGAGCATGCGCTTGGGGACTTTATATATGACCATACAGGCAAGCTCCGAAGTCTCATAGATAGCTCAGCGATGCTTCATAAGGCATATGCAGCGCTCGGAAAAACTCCAGGGTTAGCCACTGACATTTACGCTAATGTAGATAATGTATTCCGTCTAGCAAAATATATGACTGTGCTGCAAGATGCGCGGATTAAAGGAGAATCGGCTACTCTCGAACTAAAGCAAAGAGCAGCTAAAGAGGCGCGTGAGGCGTTTGTGGACTACCAAATCAGTGCGCCGATGGTTAGGTTCGCACGCGAAACGGCCTTTCCTTTTATCGCGTGGCCCTACCGCATGGTGCCGATGCTGCTCAAGACGATGTTCCTTAAGCCTTGGAAGGCTGCGAACATGGCGATGGCTATCTACACGCTCAACGCGATGGCGTACGCGGCACTTGGCGCTGATGATGACGATGAAGAGTACGAGCGCAGCTTGCAGCCTGACTGGTATCAGGATGGGCTCAGCTGGCTACCGGGCGTGCCGTCGAACATCCGCCTGCCGTTCAGCTCCTCAGAGGGCAACGCGTTCTTCTTGAACTTGAAGAACCTCGTGCCGCTAGGCAACTTGTTTGACACGACAGACAGTGGGACCCCACAGGTAGCCCTCGCAGGAGGCCCTGCGCCGATCCTGAACAACATCCTGTCGAACTACGACCCGTTCACAGGGCGAGAGATTACGAACGGCACAGAGGACGCAGGAGAGGCGCTGAGCAAGCGCCTGGTGTACCTCGGCAAGGCGACAGCGCCCGGCGTGCTGACCAGCATCGCCAACCTCTACAAGCAGAACGCCGAGACCGGGCCGCTTGGGTACGACTACAACTTCTGGGTTAACCTGGCAAAAGTCGCTGGAGTGAGCAATTTCCAGATGAACAAGCCGGAGGCGGCGTACTACAAGGACCTGAAGCGCGTAGGAGTAGAGCGAGATTTCAAAGCGTCTATCCGTAACCGCTGGCGGCATGAGCTACGGCAGCGCGATCCAGATTTCGAGGACGCTTATCACGACGTGGTAGGCTACCAACAGCGGATGATGCAGCAGATAGAGGCATTGGCAAATGGCTAGAGACTACAAGAAAGAGTACGCGAACTATCACGGCAAGCCGGAACAGCGGGCGAACCGCTCGGCGCGTAACAAGGCGCGACGCCAGGCTATGGCGCAGGGTAAGGCTCGAAAGGGTGACGGGATGGATGTGCACCACGTGCGCCCGCTAGCGAAAGGCGGCGCCCGCTCCGGGCCGACCGCCGTTATATCGAAGAGCAAGAACCGTAGCTTCGCTCGGACTACGAAGGCCCGCATGAAATAAAAAACCCCGCCGAAGCGGGGCTTGCTGAGCACCTCGGTTTTATTACGAGGGCGCTTCGTTGAACGCCTGCAGTGCCTCAAGAAGCTCGACGGCGTAGTACGTAACCTTCTCAGCGTCTCGCTCTGGGTCGCCCTTGTGCCGCAGTCTGCAGCTGTACTTGAGCAGGTTGCCTCGGATATACCCGAGGTATTCTTCGGGGGTGAGCTTAGCTTTGATGATATCGAGTGTCTCGATACCGCCTACATCATAGTACGACGACTTAGGATCACGGCTCATCGGCATAAATACCTCGTACCTAGCACTGTGCTCGGAGGAACCGGCCAGTCTATATTACGGACACCATAGTCTTCTTTGGCAGAGGGGGTGAACTTTTTCGCTGCTTTAGTCGCAGCTTTCTCTCTTGACCACCCGTTAGCTACTCTCCAAAAGTAGGTAGACCTGGGGATATTATTTGCTTTCATCATATCTAGGATATGCTGCGGTGTTTCACCTTCGCTATCGACTAGCATGTTTTGTTCTCCTTAAAATATAGCCTATCTTTGTGCTCCTGTCGCTTCCCTTTGTTGAAGAAAGCTATAGGGCGATGGTAGCCCATTACGCGTGTGTAAACCTCACAGGGAGTACGTTCGGAATCTTTTAGCTTAGTCATTTTTCACCTTTTAGGCTAACTATGTTTGCTTTCTCTACTACTTCTGCTTTCTTAGAAGCTAGTAGGTTTATAACTCTGCTTAGGCTTTCCGGAAGTTTTTCGCCCTCCAGTAACTCTGAAAGCATTTCCCACATACCTGGCGTAGTGCCTAACCCCGCAGAGTATTCCCATTCGTCGCTCATTTTTTCAGGACGCATATTAGCCATTAGCTTGCTCTTCCTCAAAAAGCACCCAAGTCCTTGGGAAGTGTTTCGCAACTAGCTCACCAACCGCATCGGCGTATTGCCGTATTTCCCATTGTGCGGCAGGGGCTTTGCGCAGAGTTAAGAACGCCAGCCAGTTGCGGAGATTGGCACTGGCGCGCATCCGAGAATAGCGAGCCACAGGAACAGATAGTCTAGCTAGCTCCTTGGGGACGCCAAGTGCTATTCCAGACTCGTAAACAGCCTGGGCTTGGGCATAGAGCTCTACTAGGCGCTCCCTCCAGGCCACGGCAGCCTCCACAGTCAATAGAGCGCCACTTCCTTGTGCCTGCTTGTTTGTAGTCGCCGTGTTCGCGCCGGCCACTAATCGCTCAATCGATGGCCTGTAGTTTTCGTCCGGCAGCGGTATGTAGCGGGCGCTCATCTCGTTGTAGCTTTGGGTACGATGTCGGTGCCACTCACGAAAAACAAAAATAGGAGCTTTGACCTCGATCACCATACCGCCCATTTCGAAAGGGGTAGAGTGCTTGTGGTTATACAAATAAGCTAAGAGCTTCTCGTCCTTTTCCCACCCCTCAAAGCCTTTGCCTGTTGACATCCTAGCAGCTTCGATGAAGCGTTCGTCACTGCCCCAGGTCTCCACCAACTGCACATAACCATGGTCTAGTACCTTTTTCATTTACTTCTTCTCCCGTTTAGGTTTCCAGCCAGTCTTCCTCATAGCCCCGTAAATATAGGCATCGGCGCGTTCGCCTTTGATGCCCTTCTTCTTTGCGGAGCGCTTAAGCGCCTGTTCAAGTTTCTTTGGCATTTCTGACAAGCTCCAGGATTTGAGCCCCTTGCGCGGGCTGCAGGTTGGCGAAGTTGCCCACGAGGGCTTCTCGCAGGCGTGGGTGAGACATCATATCGATAGAGAAGCAACGGATTTGCCCAGCGCTCGATGCGCCTGAGACGCCCTTATAGAGCACTTTGCGAATGTCAGGCACCACCTTGACACCCATTTCTTCTAGCTCGGAGATTGTGGAGCCAAATTCAAGGCCCCGCTTTCGCATCCACTGACGGAACTCCGACTTGTTGATAAAGACGGTGCCTGCTGAGACAAGCTTTCTACTGTCAACCAGCAGTTCGGTGCGAGCGAGCGCATTAAGGGGAATAGGCAAGATAACGGTTGGCTGCCCACCGACCTTTTCGTGGCAATGGACGATGCGGTTCTGCACATCGTTAAGAAAATGCCCGAGCTTGTCAATACCGTCGAGTTTAGTTTCGTCTCTTGTCTTCCTACGTGCAAGTACTTCTTGTAGTACCGCTTTTACCCCCTTTAAGTAGTCGTACTTTATAAGACCTAGGTCTTTAAGGATCTTACCTCCGCAGTAGACGATCTTAACGGCGGCTTCGTAGAAGCGCTCTTCTCCCAGGAAAAGGAAGTCGAATACTTTGTCGAACTCACTAGCCCCCCTAGTGTAGACTGCGACTGGGCCGCCTCTTGCAATCACCTCCGATACAAACTTAGGCCCAGCGTGGCCGAAGTTGTCTAGGATAATCTCGTCGAAGAATTTACCGATTCTAGACCCGCCTTCGTTAAGCTGGGGTATTCTAGGGAAGGTTAGCTGCAAGACACGAAGCTGCTCCGCATTTGCTATCGATAGCTGAGTCGTTAGCTCGTTTAGGTCTTTATTCGACGAGGAGATTATCGGCATATGCCACTCTACAGCTTCTCTAAAGCCGTCAGCTGAAGAGGTTACTCGACTACGCTCACGCCCATCCTGTAGCGACATTATGAGCTTGCGTATATTATCGTCGTCTACGGTCGTCAGCTCGTCTATGTATCCAGCCTCATTTCCCAATGTACCGAAGTATTTACTCATAGATAGAGGCGTGTCGCCGGGACGGCGCATAAGCTTGCTAGGATCTCCCCAGGCGGATAAGCCAAATTTGCCGGTTAAAGATTTTCCGACACCTGAGTTAGATAGCGGAGAGTGCATGTTTACAAGCATACCCGGTAACTTTTGTCCAGCGAACAAAGGAGCCGCTAGGCCGAGTGTGGCTACGAAGTTGTGAAACTCCATACCGGGTATATTGAACATAGCAGTCGCCTTAACCCAAGCGCCAAGGCTACCTTGCGTTGTTAGGTGGTCTGTAAAGTCTTTCGCTGCTCCACGAAGATGCACAGTTATATCTTGTTTGTTGCCTATGAGTCTGTTCCCAAGCAGGAACGTGCCATCTTTTTGCCAACCGAAGTGGCTATAGCTATTGTGCGCCATCGCGGCGGCTTGTAATTTTCTTAAGTACGTCATTAGATAACGCCTCATCGGCTCGATGTCTTCTTTTATATACACCTGGTGGTTAGCGAGTTCTTTGCGTAAATCATTCCCGCCAGCGGCGATAATAGCGGAGTCTATTGTGATCTCTTTCTCACCCTCTATCGGAAAGGCTACGATTATCTTAGCCTCATTTGTACTTCTGTCCATATCAGTAACCCTAGACTCCACCCATAATTTGTATGGGGATACCAAGGTCTCTTCGTCAAGTCTCGGGTTTATGTGGTAAATGCAATCGCCTTTGATTTTATAACCTGATGGAAGAGGGCGCTCTTCTATGACTCCTGTCTCTTGGTTTTCTGTCTGGATTGCTGTGACGCCCCCAGTAAGCTGCGCTGGGGAAGCGATGCGCCCTTTGAATTGGCAAGCGGCACAGCCCTGCTCGCAC
>Ga0307417_10000446_pt1:0-12500 | contig 16908 bp, 9 predicted proteins | sample SalMarWE160210MG_2_FD_202514 | JGI IMG/M metagenome (GOLD analysis project Ga0307417, IMG submission 202514) | Salt marsh sediment microbial communities from the Plum Island Ecosystem LTER, Massachusetts, United States - WE1602-10 | ecosystem: Environmental > Aquatic > Marine >...
TGGGCGTAGCCGCCGCCGGCGGCGCCGCCCTTGACGCCGAAGCAGGGCCCGAGCGAGGGCTCGCGCAGGCACAGCATCGCTTTCTTGCCGATCTTGTTGAGCGCGTCGGTCAGGCCCACGGTGGTGGTGGTCTTGCCCTCGCCGGCCGGCGTCGGCGTGATCGCGCTGACCAGAACGAGCTTGCCGTTCGGCTTGCTCTGCAGCGATTTGATGTAGTTCATCGACACCTTGGCCTTGTAGTGGCCGTAAGGCTCGAGATTTTCCGGGGCGATGCCGAGCTTGTCCTTGGCGAGTTCCATGATCGGCCGCGGCTTGGCGGCCTGGGCAATGTCGATATCGGACTTCGGCGATTGATGCTGCGAGGCGGGCATAGGGGTTTTCCATTAATGCAAGAGTGATGAGCCGGCGATTGTGATTTTGACTTTGCGGGAAATCAGGTGAGCTTCGCCCCGGTCGCGAGCTTGACGCTTGCCGCCCATTCGCCGGCGTCGATCTTCTTGCCGTCGGCGGGCTGCACGCGGGTGATCTTGAAGCGGCCGTCGGCGCAGACGACCGTGAAACCGTCGCTCTCGACCGCGACGATCTCGCCCAGCTTGCCGGCGATGCCCTTGGGGTTCTTGGCCGGCAGCGGCTTGGCGTCGAAAATTTTAAGCGTCTGGCCGTCGAGCGTGCACCAGGCGCCGGGCGCCGGATTGCAGCCGCGGATCAGCGGGTCGATCTGGCGCCAGGACTTGCCCCAGTCGATCTTGGCGTTGCCCGGGCCGCAGCGACCTTCGTAGGTGGCCTTGGATTCGTCCTGCTTGATGCGCGGCGCCTTGCCGGCCTTTACCAGGTCGATCGACTCGAGCATGGCCTCGACGCCCATGGGGAACAGGCGATCGAAATAGACCGTCCCGAGCGTGTCGGTCGGGCTGATCGGTGTTTTCTTTTGCAGCAGCACGTCGCCGGTATCGAGCCCGTTGTCGGGCCAGAAGATCGACAGGCCGGTTTCCTTTTCGCCCAGGATTATCGGCCAGTTGATGGCGGAGGCGCCGCGATAGGCCGGCAAGAGCGAAGGATGATACTGGATCGAGCCGTGGGTCGGCGCGTTGAGAAACTCTTCCGGCACGAACAGCGTGACGAATGCCATAACCTGGAGATCAGGCTTGAGCGCCTTGAACTCCTCCAGCACCTTCGCGTCTTTGTAGGACGACGGCTGGTAGACCGGCAGCTTGGCGGCGACCGCGGCTTCCTTCAGCGGGTCGGCCTTGGCGCCCGGCTTCTCCGGCGCGACATAGACCGCGATCACTTCATCGCCGCGCTTGAGCAGGGCTTCCAGCACGGCCTTGCCGAACGCCTGTTGGCCGTGGACGACGATACGCATTCAAACCTCCCAAACTTTTTTCTGTCGTTCCGGCCGAGCGAAGCGAGGGCCGGAACCCATAACCACCGACCGGGATTATGGGCCCCCGCCTTCGCGGGGGCGACAGCTTCTTACGCCGCCTTCTCTTTCTTCGGCGGCGCGCTGAGCGCGCCGGAATTCTTGATCTCGGCAATCTCGGCCGCCTTGAAGCCGAGCACGTCTTTCAGGATCTCGTCGGTGTGCTCGCCGAGCAGCGGCGAGCGCCGCACGTCAGCGGGCGAATCCGACAGCTTGATTGGATTGCCGACGGTCAGATATTTGCCGCGGGTCGGATGATCGACTTCGACGACGGTGCCGGTCGAACGCAGCGATTGCTCCTCGGCGATCTCCTTCATCGACAGGATCGGCCCGCACGGGATGTCGTGCTTGTTGAACAGGTCCATGGCTTCGAATTTGTCCATGGTCATGGTGAACTGCTCGATGCGGGCAAAGATCTGCTTGAGCTTGGGCAGCCGCGCCTTCGGCGTGGCGTATTCGGGATCGGTCTTCCAGCTCGGTTCGCCGATCACGTCGCAGATCGCGCCCCAGACCGGCGCCTGCGTGATGAAATAGAGATAGGCATCGGGATCGTTCTCCCAGCCTTTGCATTTGACGATCCAGCCCGGCTGACCGCCGCCGGAGTCGTTGCCGGCGCGCGGTACCGCTTTGCCGAACGGCACGCCTTCGCCGTACTGGCTGTATTCGGTGAGCGGGCCGTGCGCCAGACGCTGCTGGTCGCGCAGCTTGACGCGGGCGAGATTGAGGACGCCGTCCTGCATGGCGCAGAGCACCTTCTGGCCGCGGCCGGTGCGGTTGCGTTGATAAAGCGCCGCCATGATGCCGAGCGCGAGATGCAAACCGGTGCCGGAATCACCGATCTGCGCGCCGGTGACCAGCGGCGGGCCCTCGCGGAAACCGGTCGTGGAGGCCGAACCGCCAGCGCATTGCGCGACGTTCTCATAGACCTTGCAATCTTCGTAGGGCCCTGGGCCGAAGCCCTTGACCGAAGCGACGATCATGCGCGGGTTGGTCTTGTGGATGTGCTCCCAGGTCAGCCCCATGCGGTCGAGCGCGCCGGGCGCGAAATTCTCTACCAGCACGTCGCAGGTCTTGATCAACCGGTTGAGGATCTCCGTGCCCTTAGGATGCTTGGAATCGATGGTGATAGACCGCTTGCTGCCGTTGAGCATGGTGAAATACAGGCTGTCGGCGTTGGGTACGTCGCGCAGCTGCCCGCGCGTGATGTCACCGGCACCCGGACGCTCGACCTTGAGCACGTCGGCGCCCATGTAGGCGAGAAGCTGGGTGCAGGTGGGCCCCGACTGCACGTGCGTGAAGTCGAGAATGCGCAGACCATCGAGTGCGCGGCCGGCCATGCCGTAGGGCTTGTTCGACGGCCGCGGCAGCCCGTTGCCGTTGGCTTTCTTGGACGCCGCAAGCTTCACCACCTTGCGGGCGGATTTCTTGGCGGTGGCTTTGGTCCTATGCTTCTTGGCTTTCTTGCGCTTAGCCATTGTCTTGTCCTCCGAACTCAATGTCTCTCGAAATCCCGGATCAGCGGCGCAGCCTTCATGCCGCGCCGCCTTTCATTTCTTGCGAAGCTTGCTTTGCGGGTTGAGGTTGCCGATGCGGCCGCTCTCGCTGCCGGCCGCCGGGTCGATCACCGCATTAATAAGGGTCGGTTTGCCCGAATCCATCGCGGCGTTCACCGCGCGCTTGAGCTCGTCCGGCGACGTCGCATTCACGCCGACGCCGCCGAAGGCTTCGATCATCTTGTCGTAGCGCGCGCCCTTGACGAACACGGTGGTCGCCGGGTCCGCACCGCCGCCCTGATTGACGTCGGTGCCGCGATAAATGCCGTCATTGTTGAAGATGACGACGCAGACCGGCAGGTTGTAACGGCAGATGGTCTCGATCTCCATGCCGGAGAAACCGAAGGCCGAGTCGCCTTCGACCGCCAGCACTGGCTTGCCGGTCTCGACCGCCGCGGCGATGGCGTAGCCCATGCCGATGCCCATGACGCCCCAGGTGCCGACGTCGAGGCGCTTGCGCGGCTGATACACATCGATGACGCCGCGCGCGAGATCGAGCGTGTTGGCGCCTTCATTGACCAGGATGGCGTCCGGCCGCTCCTTGACGATCGTGCGCAGGACACCAAGCGCACCGTGATAATCCATCGGCGAGTTGTTGTTCATCAGCCGCGGGGCCATCTTGGCGACGTTGTCTTCGCGCTTCTTGGCTACGGCGCTGATCCAGTCCGCCGGCGCGGCCGGCCACTTGTTTCCCATGCCTTCCAGAAGCGCGGACACGCAAGAGCCGATATCGCCGACCACCGGCGCCACGATCTCGACGTTCGAGTCCATTTCCTTCGGCTCGATGTCGACCTGGATGAATTTCTTCGGCGCCTCGCCCCAGGCCTTGCCCTTGCCGTGCGACAACAGCCAGTTCAGCCGCGCGCCGATCAGCATGACGATGTCCGACTCTTTCAGCACCGTCGAGCGCGCCGCGCCGGCGCATTGCGGATGCGTGTCGGGCAGGATGCCCTTGGCCATGCTCATCGGCAGGAAAGGAACGCCGCTCTTTTCGACAAAGGAACGGATGGCGTCGTCGGCCTGCGCATAGGCCGCGCCTTTGCCGAGGATGATCAGCGGCTTTTTCGCGCTCTTCAACACATCGAGCGCGCGCTTGACGGCCTCCGGCGCCGGGATTTGCGCCGGCGCGGCGTCGATCACTTTGACCAGCGATTTTTCGCCCTTGGCCGCGTCTATGACCTGACCGAAAAGCTTGGCCGGCAGGTCGAGATAGACGCCGCCTGGACGGCCGGATACGGCCGCGCGGATGGCGCGCGCCACACCGGTGCCGATGTCCTGCGCGTGCAGCACGCGGAAGGCCGCCTTGCAGAGCGGCTTGGCAATGGCGAGCTGGTCCATCTCCTCGTAGTCGCCCTGCTGCAGGTCAACGATCTCGCGCTCTGAAGAGCCGCTGATCTGGATCATCGGAAAGCAGTTGGTGGTGGCGTGGGCGAGCGCGGTCAGGCCGTTGAGAAAACCGGGCGCCGACACGGTCAGGCAGATGCCGGGCTTCTTAGTCAGGAACCCAGCAATCGAGGCGGCATAGCCGGCATTCTGCTCATGCCGGAACGATAGGACGCGGATGCCAGCGGCTTGCGCCATACGGCCGAAGTCCGTGATCGGGATGCCAGGCACACCGTAGATCGTGTTGATGCCGTTGAGCTTGAGCGCAGCGATAACGAGGTGAAAACCATCGGTCAGCTCCTGCTCTGCTTCGGCTGGAGTCGCGTGCTTTTCTTTCACTGCTGCATCAGCCATGGGAATCCTCCCTCAGACTTTCTCTGTCGGACTTCAATCCAGATAGTCGGCGTATTGCGCGACATGGTCGGCGAGGCCGAGCGCATGATCACGCACCAGATCTTCCGCGCGATCGGTCGCGCGGACTTCCAGAGCTTCGATGATGTTAATGTGGTCGCGGATCGATTTGTCCACGCGATCCTTCTCGCCGATGGTCTTGCGCCGGATCATGCGCATGTGGGTGAACAGGTTCTCGGCGAGGTCGATCAGCACCCGGTTGTGGGACAGCCGGATGATGGTCTGGTGGAATTCGATGTTGATGTCGGAATATTCGTCGAGGTGAGCGCGCACCTTGCCGTTCTCGAAAGTGGTGAACATGCGGCGCAGGCCGGCGATCTCTTCATCGCTGGCGGTTTGCGTGATCAGGCGCGCCGCCATGCTTTCCAGCGCCGCCCAGGCGGTGATCATCTCAATCACTTCGGCCTTGCTCTTGCGCACCACGTAGATCCCGCGGCGTGGCACCGAGCGCACGAAGCCTTCGCTCTCGAGCTGCGCCATGGCCTCGCGCACCGGCGTGCGGCTGATACCGAAGTCCTGCGCCAGCTTGCGCTCGTCGAGGCGAATGTCGTCGCGGTTGCGGTAGATGTCCATCGCCACGATGGCGTTCTTCAAAGCGGCGTAAGCCTTGTGTTTGAAGCTGGGCGTGGTGTCGAACGCTTCGAGCACCGGCTGGGAAGCGACCGGGGCTCGGACGGTGGCGGAAGCGGTGCGGCGGGGCCGCGTTGCGACGCGGCGGGAGGTACGGTCGCGGTTACTCATGACTGGTATACAATATGCCAGACGGCCCCGCGCGCGCAACCCCGGTGCCTCTGACCGGCAGATCTCCGCATGGCTCAAGAAACGGCGCCGCCCGCGGCTCGTTCGGCGGTCGGGCCATGGAATCATCCAGTGCCTAAGCGCGACCAGCGATGGGCGCCGCCGCTGTCATTCCGCCGGCTTCAGCCCGCCGCCGCGCAGACGCGTCATGAGCATGCCGAACCCCATGGAGATCAACGGCCAGAACAGCATGATCATGCTGAGCGCGGTGATGGAGCCGACCAGTCCATTCGACCAGAACACCGACAGGTCGCCTTGCGAGCCGATCATCGACTGGCGGAACGAGCTCTCGGCGCGGCCACCCAGCACGATCGCCAGCACCATCGGCGCCAGCGGATAGTCGAGCTTCTTGAACAGGTAGCCGATGCCGCCGAACATCACCATGAAGATCAGGTCGGCGGGCGCGTTCGACAGCGTGTAGGAGCCGATGGCGCAGACCACGATGATGATGGGCGCGATGATCGAGAACGGAATGCGCATGATGCTCGCCCACAGCGGCACCGTCGACAGCACGATCGCCAGACCTACGAGGTTGCCGAGATAGATCGACGCGATCAGGCCCCAGACAAAGTCCGGCTGTTCGACAAACAGTAGCGGGCCCGGCTGCAGGCCCCAGATCAGCAGCCCGCCGAGCAGCACCGCGGCGGTGGGCGAACCGGGAATGCCGAGGGTGAGCATCGGCAGCAGCGCTGAGGTGCCGGCGGCATGCGCCGCGGTTTCCGGAGCCACCACGCCTTCCAGTTCGCCGGTGCCGAATTTCGGACCGTTGCGCGAGAAGCGCTTGGCCAAGCCGTAGCTCATGAACGAAGCCGGCGTGGCGCCGCCCGGCGTGACGCCGAGCCAAATGCCGACCGCGGTGCCGCGAATGATGGTGACCCAGAATTTCGGCAGCTTCTTCCAAGTCTGCCACACGACGAACGGATTGATCTTGGCGCTGCGGCCCTCGAACTGCAGCCCTTTCTCGATCGTCACCAGGATCTCGCCGATACCGAACAGGCCGATGACCGCGATCAGGAAGTGGAAGCCGGTCAGCAGCGTTTCGGTGCCGAAAGTCAGCCGCAAGCCGCCGGTGATTTCGTCGGTGCCGACGGAGGCAAACGCGAAACCGAGCATCATGCTGGAGATGACCTTGAAAGGCGACTGCCGGCCCATGCCGACGAAGCTGCAGAACGTCAGCAGGTAAACCGAGAAGTATTCGGGCGGCCCGAAATCGAGCGCGAAATTGGCGACAATCGGCGCCAGGAACGTCAGCATGATCGTCGCGAATAAGGCGCCGATGAAGGACGAGGAGAGCGAGGCAGTAAGTGCTTCGCCGGCGCGGCCCTGCTTTGCCAGCGGATGGCCGTCGAATGTGGTCGCCACCGACCATGGTTCGCCGGGGATGTTGAACAGGATAGCGCTGATGCAGCCGCCGAACAGCGCGCCCCAATAGATCGCCGCCAGCATGATGATAGCGGTGGTGGGCGACATCGAGAAGGTCAGCGGGAGCAGAATGGCGATGCCGTTGGCGCCGCCGACGCCGGGCAGAAAACCGAGCAGAACACCGAACAGGATGCCGACCACCATGTAAGCGAGGTTCACGGGCGTCAGCAGTACTTCGAAGCCGTGCATCAACGAAAAGAACGCGTCCAACAAGGCCTCCCGTCACCTGGTGTTTTGAACACCGTTATTGTTTTTTGTTGCACTCATTATGATTGCTGGCGTCCTATGGCGGCCGGCCTCAATAGCCAAGCCACGCCTCGAACGGCCCCTTCGGCAGTGGCACTAGAAACCAAACTTCGAATATGGCGAACAGCACGACCGGGACGGCGAGAGCCACCGCTAAGGTCTTGTAGACCGGATAGCGGCCGTGCCACATCATGAAGAAGCCGATGAACAGGGTCGTCGCGATGTAGATTCCGATGTAGATCGACAGGACGACGAAGATGGTCATCGGAATCAGGACCTGCAGCACCATCACCAGTTCGCCGCGCGCAATGAAACTGCCTTCCCCGTCGGGGCGGCGCGACAAAAGGTGCTGCAACAAGGTGGCGCCACTGGTAACGAACATGATCAGCGCGACATAGAACGGGAAATAGCCGGAATCCGGCCCCACGTCCTTCGCCCAGCCGGCGCCGAGCCGGTAGCTGGCGATCATCACCACCGACGCGACCGCCATCAGCGCCAGGGAGACCGCCAGATTCACGGTGCGGTTGGAAACGACGCCGCCTGACGGATCTTCGTTGCTGGAACCTTCGGCCATTGCACGAAACTCACGACTCTCCAGACAGCCCAATTCCTTGCGGACGGCGTACATAGCCGGAGGCGGGCCGTCAAACAAGCGAATTGCGGGAGCGCCGGTTCAACGGCGCCCCCGCAACAGCATGGGACTTAGGTGCCTTTATGCATGAAGCCGGCTTTTTCCATCAGCTGATGATGGACGGCCGCGGCATTCGTCAGCCACTTGTTGAATTCATCGCCGGTCATGAAGCTTTGGTTGAAAGCGCCTTTTTCCATGAACGCCTTCCACTCCGGCGTCGCCCGTACCTTCGTGAGCAAGTCCACATAGTAGGCAACGACGTCCTTCGACACGCCCGGCGTCGTCATGATGCCGCGCAACATCGTGTATTCGATATCGAGACCCTTGGAATTGCAGGTCGGGATGTCGCCCCACGCCATGTCTTTGGTGACTTTGGCCTTGTATGGCATGGGCTTGCTGTCGAACACGCAGAGCGGCCGCGTGCTGCCGGCGCGCCAGTGCGCCACCTGCTCGATCGGATTGTTGACGGTCGAGTCGATGTGGCCGCCGACGAGCTGGGTCGCGACCGTGCCGCCGCCTTTGTAAGGCACGTACGTGAACTTATCGCCAGTCTTCTGCTCGATGGCGGCGGTGATGATCTGGTCTTCCTGCTTGGAGCCGGTGCCGCCCATCTTCATCTTGCCGCCGGCTTTCTTGACCGCGGCCATATATTCGTCCGGCGTCTTATAGGGTGTCTTCGAATTCACCCAGAACACGAACTCGTCGAGCGCCATCATGGCGATCGGAGTGTAATCTTTCCAACTGAACGGCGAGCCGGTCGCGAGCGGCGTCGTGAACAGGTTGGACAGGGTAATGATGATTTTATGCGGATCGTTCTTGTGGTTCTTGATGTAGAGGAAGCCCTCGGCGCCAGAGCCGCCCTTCTTGCTGATGACGACCATCGAGGTATCCATCAGCTTGTGTTTCTGGATGATGCCTTGGATCAGTTGCGCCATCTGGCCGGCGCCGCCGCCGATGCCGGCCGGAACGATGAATTCCACCGTCCGGGACGGTTTCCACGCGGCTTGCGCCGACATGGACGAAAGCGCGAAAGCGCCGCCGAGGCAGACAGCGGTGCCCAACTTCAGGATGGTACTGGTGGCTCGCATTAGGACTCCTCCCTTGGATGGTTCTTATTCGTTCGAACGACCGATTTCATTGTCGGCACAACGATTTCTCATAGCCAAATTGCATCGTAGCGAGTTCGCGGCAAAGCAGAAATAGCCGTCCTTCATATACACGGATCGTGGGCGGCGGGAAACGGGATAGAGATGCGACCAGTGGCGCCCGGTTGCAATGCAGCAATATCGGACTTTCGCGCATGTTCCCGGGACTTTCATCCGCGCAAGCACGACTTGGGCCGGACAAAGATGTCTGGCGGTCGCTGCGCGAATTTTAAGAGGTTCCCCACGGAGACAACATTTGCGCCAGAACGATTTAGGCCCGGCCAAGCGGCCGGACCTAAATGCGTGCGCTCACTTTCCAGGCTGGGTCCCCGCCGGCGCGGGGACATCATTCGCGCCAGAACGATTTAGGCCCGGCCAAGCGGCCGGACCTAAATGCGTGCGCTCATGATGGTTGCGGGGGTAGGATTTGAACCTACGACCTTCAGGTTATGAGCCTGACGAGCTACCGGGCTGCTCCACCCCGCGTTAATCCTTGGCTAGCGGGTTGTTCCGCCACACGTCAAAATGCGAAGCGCGGGGCAAGGCCCGCGCGTTTCGAGCGCTATGTAGCAACGGCGGGTGCCAATGGGAAGGGCACAAAGCGCCAGATTTCATCAACCTGTCACGAAACCGCGGCAAAAGACGGCCATGGTGGGGGGTGCTGGCCAAGACGGCGGCTTTGGCGACGGTCTGGCGGCCGCCGCACGGTCGATTATTGCCGACGCCCGCCAGGCCCTGACCGACCCTAAGCTCAGCGACCCCGAGGCGGTGCATAATGTGCGCAAGGCGCTCAAGCGCTGGCGCGCGCTCATGCGCCTGCTCGCCCACGGCATCGGCGAGCCGGCCGATCAGATGCGGGCCGAAGCCCGCGAGCTGATGCGGGCGCTGACCGGCGCGCGCGACGCCCAATCGGCGCTCGATGCGCTCGACGATTTAAAGAAAAGCGACGTTCCGTTCTCGCCCACCTCGACCGAGACGATTCGCGGGCGGCTCACCGAAATGCGCGACGCGGCGGAGAAAACAAGCTTCACTAAGGACATGCGCGCGCGGCTGGCGCGCTATCTCGATTATGCGACGCTCTCGCTCGAGCGCTGGCCGCTCAAGGCCATCGATTTCGACACCGTCGCCGACGGGCTGATCTCCACTTACCGGCGCGCGCGCCAGCTTATTCCCGACGACTGGCCGAGTGTGGAGCCCGAGCACCTGCACGACCTGCGCCGGCGCGTGGTCGAGCACCGCCACCAGATGGACCTGGTCGAGCCGCTGTGGCCGCGGCTCGGAAAAGTCTGGGCCGAGGAAGCCCAGCGCCTGCGCAATCAGCTCGGCGCCTGCCAGGATCTCGCGGTGCTGAGCAACTTCACGGCGCCGCACCAGCCGCTGGCACCCTGGCGCTCGCGGCTCATCCCGGTGATCGAGACACGCCGCACGGCACACCTGAAGAATGCGGCGCGTCTTTCCGGCCGCCTGTTCGCGGAAAAGCCGAAAGCGTTCCGCCGCCGCATCGCGGCTTTATGGAGCGCGCGCGGAACGCGCAAAAGCTGAAAGCGCGCGCCTTCAGCTTCCGAATTTTCCATCGGCAACGGCACTGCCGGTCGGCTAGACTGGCCGCAGCCGCACGCGACACCCCAAAAAAACAGGGAACGCCCAGCCATGGATCCCACACTCACCGACACCATCGACAGGCGCGGCGACCCGCTGGCCTTCAAGCTGCGCCAGGGCAGCCCCTCGCCGCTGTCACAGGGCGGCCGCGACATCATCAAGGTCGAAGCGCGGCAGATGGCGCTGCACCAGAAGGAAGCGGTCATCACCGACGGCGCCGAGTCTAGCGCCTGGCGCGTCACCTCGGACGAGGGCAAGCACCTCAAGGGCACCGATCTGGCGCCGTTCCCGCTCGGTTTTTTCAATGCCGGGATTCAGGTCGATCTGGCACAGCAGATCCGCCGGCTTGCGGCCGAGCGCGGCATCGCCGTGGACGCATTGTCGCTGGCGGTGGTCAATCACTACTGGCTGACCGGCTCGTTCATCCACGGCACCGGCGAAGGCCATGCGGAGACGCCCGATATCGACGTGCGCATCGAAAGCCCCGCGCCGACGAGCGACATCGAGGCATTGGTGCACGCCGCGACGGACGCCTCACCGGCGATCGCGTTTTTGCGCGCCGCGCTGACCACCAACAGCTTCGCGCTCTATATCAATGGCCGCCGCCGCCAGGTCGAAGGCACGGAAAACTCGACGGCGCCCGACGCCGGCGATCCCTACCGCACCTACAAAAGCGCGCCGCGGCCGCTTGACCCCAAGGGGCGCGCCGATCTGGTCGTCAAGACCGGCGTCAGCGAGGACGGCCAATCCGCTCCCGCCCAAGCGACCATCGCGGGAAAGCAGCTGCGCAATATCTTCGGCGAAAGCCGCTTGCTGAGCGACGGCCTCGTCGAGGTCGATACCTGGCTCGGCATGGCGGGCGCCAGTCACTTCCGCATTCTCGGCGACGCCGCCGGCGCGAGTGCCGCGCCTTCCGGGCTCGCCTTGTTCGCGGCCGGCATTGCGTTCTGCTACATGACGCAGCTGGCGCGCTATATCGAGAACATGAAGCTGGCAATCAACGGCGTGCGGCTGGTGCAGTTCACGCCGTTCCAGGGCGGCGCCAAAGATGGCACAAAGGCGGTGGCCGAGCCGATCGACACGCACCTGTTCCTCAATGGCGAGGCGCCCGACGAGACCCATCTCAAGCTGCTCACGGTCGCGGCCCGCACCTGTTACCTGCACGCCGCCAGCAAAACCCCGACGGATCCCAAACTGCGGATCATCCACAACGGCCGTCCGGACGCGCGGGCGGCGTGACCGAGCAACACAAACAGACCGCCAGCCGCGTTCGAGATAGGCCGGGCGCACGTCGCTAGCGGTGGCGCAGTAAGCAAGTGCGCGGCACCGGCTACCAACGTATGTGGTTGAAAGGCTGAATGAGTCGACAATGCCCGCCTATTCCGGAAAGGCACAACCTTATCTCGATGCAATCGCCGAGAGCGCTTTCAAATCGCAAGAAGTTCGAGATTGGATGATCACTGGCACAACTGCAATGGTGAACTACGCCAGCGCCGGTATTCTCATCGACGAGCAGCGCGCGATCCGGTGGCGGACAAAGCCAACCAAACAACCATTTTGGGCAAACTACTGGTGTGGACGCGACAGTCGCTGCACTTGTCGGATCGAGGGCAGCAAAGGTTTGAATCAGATGCCATTTTCTTTTTTCAAAATTATTCGCGTCGCATTCTAGCCGTGCACGTCGAATTCAAGCATCCAAACGAGCCGTTCGGCTACGGACAGCCCGAGGCTTACCCGTTACGCGCAGCCTGTTTTGCTAACGATGATTGGACAACCGTCATCTTCTGCGGCGCTGAAGCACTTTCAGATCAACGGCTTTCATGCTTCGACCGAGTGATCACTCATGACGAAGCTGCGCGGATGATCCCGGCATATCCGAAGTAACGCGTTTG
>Ga0307417_10000446_pt1:15000-16908 | contig 16908 bp, 9 predicted proteins | sample SalMarWE160210MG_2_FD_202514 | JGI IMG/M metagenome (GOLD analysis project Ga0307417, IMG submission 202514) | Salt marsh sediment microbial communities from the Plum Island Ecosystem LTER, Massachusetts, United States - WE1602-10 | ecosystem: Environmental > Aquatic > Marine >...
TCAACCTGACCATGGCTAGATCACTAGGTTTCGGGTCTAATCCGACGAACTGAACGCCCTGTTCAGACTCGCTTTCGCTGCGCCTACGCCTATCGGCTTAAGCTTGCTCGTCAGACTAAGTCGCTGGCCCATTATACAAAAGGTACGACGTCACCCAGAACGAATCTTGGGCTCCGTCTGTTTGTAGGCATTCGGTTTCAGGTCTCTTTCACTCCCCTCGTCGGGGTGCTTTTCACCTTTCCCTCACGGTACTTGTTCGCTATCGGTCGCTGAGGAGTACTTAGGCTTGGAGGGTGGTCCCCCCATGTTCAGACAGGATTACACGTGTCCCGCCTTACTCGAGGATAATCCTTCGCGTTACCCGTACGGGGCTGTCACCCGCTAAGGCGCGTCATTCCAAACGCTTCCGGTTGTCTTAGGATTATCACTGGCCTGGTCCGCTTTCGCTCGCCACTACTAGCGGAGTCTCGGTTGATGTCCTTTCCTCCGGGTACTGAGATGTTTCAGTTCTCCGGGTTAGCTTAAAACCCCCTATTTTATTCAGAGGTTCTATCCCTTCATTTGATAACGGAAATCCAAAGCCCTCGCTCCTTGCGGAGCAAGAGCCTCAGAATTCCGTTATCGAAGGTGGGTTTCCCCATTCGGAAATCCGCGGATCAAAGCTTCTTCGCAGCTCCTCGCGGCTTATCGCAGCGTAGTACGTCCTTCATCGCCTCTCAGCGCCAAGGCATCCACCAAATGCCCTTACGACACTTGATCGCTCTCATTATCAATGCCCATCCCGCGCCCGTTCGTTGATGGAATCCTCGGCGAATTCCGCCAACAAGATCTGTAACGGCCGCTGGCCGGATACGAACTTTCGTCCGCACCGATCGAACACTGATTAGAAAGACCATTCTTGCTTCAAGATCGTCCCGACGGCGAGGCGGTCAAGCTTCGCCGACATGAGCGCGCGCGACGCATCGGCCGATGGATGTAGGCCGATTGTCGTGCACGTCATTAGGAGCGCGCGAGACGTCACCCGGCTTATCGCCGCGTCACGTTCGCTCGGAACGATCTCCTCTTCACGATGTCAGACAACACGCGCATGCAAGCGGTCCAAGACAAGGGAAACGCATTGCATGCGCGAATTTATTTTTCTTACGGACGAGCATTTTGACGCGAGGCCCGCCTTCGCTTTGCAGCTAAGGCGCGGCAGCCTTCGCAATCTGGCCTGCCTAGCCGAAGCTCCGAAGGAGCGAAGGCTGGTGGAGCCAGACGGAATCGAACCGACGACCTCCTGCTTGCAAAGCAGGCGCTCTCCCAACTGAGCTATGGCCCCGCACAGCGATCGATAAAATTCTGGGTACCCAGCAAAGCGGGAATGGTGGGCCTGGGAAGATTTGAACTTCCGACCTCACGCTTATCAAGCGCGCGCTCTAACCAGCTGAGCTACAGGCCCAAGAAGCACACGCTCGTCCCGCGCGATCCGACGGATCGCGGGCAAAAGGATGCTCCAACGACCTTTGGATAGCGTGGGCTCGTCCGAGAAGAAAGAGAAACGTAGACGGCGAAGTCCCGCCTGAGGACATGCCAATCCTGAAACTGACACGTCCCGATGTGTTCCTAAGAGATCCGATAGAGGCGAGGCATGATGCTTCGCTTCTGAAGGGTCATCCTTAGAAAGGAGGTGATCCAGCCGCAGGTTCCCCTACGGCTACCTTGTTACGACTTCACCCCAGTCGCTGAGCCTACCGTGGCCGGCTGCCTCCTTGCGGTTGGCGCACCGTCTTAAGGTAAACCCAACTCCCATGGTGTGACGGGCGGTGTGTACAAGGCCCGGGAACGTATTCACCGCAGCGTGCTGATCTGCGATTACTAGCGATTCCAACTTCATGGGGTCGAGTTGCAGACCCCAATCCGAACTGA
>Ga0307417_10000447_pt1 | contig 16896 bp, 8 predicted proteins | sample SalMarWE160210MG_2_FD_202514 | JGI IMG/M metagenome (GOLD analysis project Ga0307417, IMG submission 202514) | Salt marsh sediment microbial communities from the Plum Island Ecosystem LTER, Massachusetts, United States - WE1602-10 | ecosystem: Environmental > Aquatic > Marine > Intertidal zone >...
GACCTGCCGCGCGTGGCGCGGCTCTTGCCGATCCCGCGCCGGTACGAGGCGCAGGGCGTACGGCGGTACGGCTTTCACGGGTTGTCGTATGCGTTTCTCATGGAGGAACTGGCCCGCCTGACCGGAGCGGAAGCGGCACAAGGCCGGGTCATCCTCGCCCACCTCGGCAACGGCGCGAGCCTGGCGGCGGTGCGTGACGGCAAACCCGTGGACACAAGCATGAGTTTCACCCCGACCGCCGGGGTGCCGATGAGCACCCGCTCAGGCGATCTCGATCCCGGGCTGGTTTGGTATCTGGCGCGCACCGAAGGCCTCGATGCAAAACGATTCCATGAGATGGTCAATTCCCAGTCCGGGCTGCTCGGCGTGTCGGAGACCAGTTCCGACATGCGCGACTTGCTCGACCGTGAAACGCAGGACGTGAGAGCGGCGGAAGCGGTCGCGCTGTTTTGCTACCAGGTGAAGAAATGGATCGGCGCATTCGCGGTGGCGTTGGGTGGACTGGACACGCTGGTGTTCGCGGGTGGCATCGGTGAGAATGCGCCCACGGTCCGCGCCCGGATTTGCGACGGGCTGGGATTTCTTGGAATCGAACTTGAAGAAAAGCGAAACGCGGCGAATGAGGGCGTGATTTCCGCGGCGGCCAGCCGGGTTGCGGTCCGCGTCATTCGCACGGACGAGGAACGCATGATCGCCAAGACGGTTTGCCGCGTTCTCGGCCCTGACTGAAAAAAGGAGAATAGAACCATGAAGACACAAACCCTTTCCCCGGAACTGTTTCACAAGATGGATGCCTACTGGCGCGCCGCCAACTATCTGTCGGTCGGGCAAATTTATCTTTACGACAACCCGCTGCTGAAGCGGCCGCTGAAGCTCGCGGATGTGAAGCGCATGCTGCTGGGACACTGGGGCACGACCCCGGGGCAGAACTTCATTTACGTGCACTTGAACCGGGTCATCAATAAATACGACCTCGACATGATTTACGTTTCCGGCCCCGGGCACGGCGGCCCGGCTGTCGTCAGCAACACCTATCTCGAGGGCACGTACAGCGAGATCTATCCCAATATCAGCCAGGACGAGGCCGGACTTCAGAAGCTCTTCAAGCAGTTCTCGTTTCCCGGCGGCATTCCCAGCCATGCATCGCCGGAGTGCCCGGGCTCGATCCACGAGGGCGGCGAGCTGGGCTATTCGCTCAGCCATTCGTTCGGGGCGGTGTTCGACAATCCCGACCTCATCGTCGCCTGCGTTGTCGGCGATGGCGAGGCGGAAACCGGGCCGCTGGCGACATCGTGGCAGTCCAATAAATTTCTCAATCCCGTCACCGACGGCGCCGTGCTGCCCATCCTGCACCTCAACGGCTACAAGATCGCCAACCCGACTGTCCTCGCGCGCATCGAGCCGCAGGAACTGGACCAGTTCCTGCGCGGCAACGGCTGGACGCCGTATTACGTCGAGGGACATGAGCCGGCGCTGATGCACGAAGCCATGGCCGCGACGCTGGATCAGTCGGTGGAGGAGATCAAACGCATTCAGCACGAAGCCCGCGTCAACGGCAACACCATGCGCCCGCGCTGGCCGATGATCGTCCTCAAATCCCCGAAAGGCTGGACGGGGCCGAAATGGGTGGACGGCCTGCAAATTGAAGGCACATTCCGCGCGCATCAGGTGCCGCTCTCCAATCCGGCCACGCATCCCGAACACCTCAAACTACTGGAAGACTGGTTGCGCAGCTACCGGCCGGAGGAACTCTTCGACGAGCAGGGCCGCCTGAAACCGGAACTGGCCGAACTGGCGCCCAAGGGCGACCGACGCATGGGTGCGAATCCCCACGCCAACGGCGGCATGCTGCTCCGCGACTTGGTCATGCCGGACTTTCGGAACTACGCGGTGAATGTGGAGGCACCAGGATCCGTTCAGGCTGCCGACACGCACGAACTCGGCGTGTTCCTGCGCGATGTGGCGAAGCTCAATCGGGAGCAGCGCAATTTCAGAATCTTCGGCCCCGACGAAACGCTTTCCAATCGCCTGAATGCCGTGTTTGAAGTGACCAACAGGCAATGGGACGCCCGGGTGCAGGACAACGACGAGTTCCTCGCCCTGGACGGCCGCGTCATGGAGATGTTGAGCGAGCATCAGTGCGAGGGCTGGCTCGAAGGCTACCTGCTTACCGGGCGTCATGGGCTTTTCAACTGCTACGAGGCGTTCATCCACATCATCGACTCGATGTTTAACCAGCACGCCAAGTGGCTGAAAGTCACCGCGGATTTGCCGTGGCGGCGCAAGATCGCCTCGCTGAATTATCTGCTCGCCTCGCATGTCTGGCAGCAGATGCACAACGGTTTTACCCACCAGGATCCCGGGTTCATCGATCACGTCGTGAACAAGAAAGCCTCCGTCGTGCGCGTCTATCTGCCGCCGGATGCCAACTGCCTGCTCTCGGTCTGGGATCATTGTTTGCGCAGCCGCCACTACGTCAACGTCGTGATCGCGGGCAAGTATCAAGCGCCCCAGTGGCTGACCATGGACGCCGCCGTCAAGCACTGCACCGAGGGCATCGGCGTCTGGCAGTGGGCCAGCAGCGACGCTGGCACCGAACCCGATGTCGTCATGGCGTGCTGCGGCGACGTGCCCACGCGGGAGACGCTCGCCGCCGTCTCCATACTGCGAGAGCATCTGCCTGACCTGAAAGTTCGCGTCGTCAATATCGTGGACCTGATGAAGCTGCAACCTCAGAGTGAACACCCGCACGGGTTGAGCGACGCGGCGTTCGACGCGCTGTTCAGCAAGGATAAACATGTCATCTTCGCCTTTCATGGCTACCCGTGGTTGATCCACCGGCTGACCTACCGCCGCACCAACCACGAAAACATCCACGTCCGCGGCTACAAGGAAGAGGGCACCATCACCACGCCCTTCGACATGACGGTGCTGAACGATCTGGACCGCTTCCACCTCGTGATGGACACCATCGACCGCCTGCCGCAGACCGGCAACAAGGGCATCTACCTGAAGCAGCAGCTCAAGGACAAGCTCGTCGAACACAAGCAGTACATCGACAAGCACGGCGAGGACATGCCGGAAATCCGGAACTGGAAGTGGGGCACCCCCAAATGAATGCGCAAGAGCCTATCGACACTGCGAGGATGCTGATCGCCGGCGACAAGGGCCTGCTGACGATGGCATTCCCAGCACCCGGGCAAGCACCGGAAGGGGAATGAGCATGGCAAAAAACATCACACCACTCACCACACTCGCGGCATGGCAGGCCCTCGAAGCCCATTACCCGAAAGTCCGGGAGTTGCATCTTCGGAAGCTCTTCGCGGACGATCCAAAGCGCGGGGAGCGCATGACCGCTGAGGCCGTCGGCATCTACCTTGACTATTCGAAGCACCGCATCACCGACGAAACCCTCAGTCTCCTTTTGCAATTGACGGAGGAGTCTGGCCTGCGGGCTCGCATCGATGCCATGTTCGGGGGCGAGAAGATCAACGTCACGGAGAAGCGGGCCGTCCTGCACGTGGCCCTGCGCGTCCCCAAAGGGCAATCCATCGTCGTGGACGGCGAAAACGTCGTGCCCCAGGTCCACGCCGTGCTCGACAAGATGGCCGACTTCTCCACCCGGGTGCGCGATGGGGAGTGGAAGGGCCACACCGGCAAGCCGATCCGCAACATCATCAATATCGGAATCGGTGGGTCTGACCTGGGGCCGGTGATGGCGTACGAGGCATTGCGGCATTACAGCCGGCGCGACCTGACCTTTCGCTTCGTCTCCAACATCGACGGCACCGACTTCGCCGAGGCCACGCGCGACCTCGACGCCGAGGAAACACTGTTCATCATCTCGTCGAAGACCTTTTCGACCCTGGAGACGATGACCAACGCCCACTCTGCCCGCGACTGGGCCCTCAAGACGTTGAAACATCCCGCGGCTGTTGCCAGGCATTTCGTCGCGGTCTCGACCAACACCGGGGAGGTGGCCCGGTTCGGCATCGACACCGCGAACATGTTCGAGTTTTGGGATTGGGTCGGCGGGCGGTACTCCATGGACTCGGCGATTGGCCTCTCGACGATGATCGCCATCGGCCCCGAAGATTTCCGCGCCATGCTCGACGGTTTCCACCAGATGGACGAGCATTTCCGCACGGCCCCTTTCGAGCACAACTTGCCGGTGCTCATGGGGCTTTTGGGCCTCTGGTACAACAACTTCTTCGGTGCACAGACCGTGGCGGTTCTTCCGTATGAGCAATACTTGAAGCGCTTCCCGGCGTACCTGCAGCAGTTGACGATGGAGAGCAATGGCAAGCACGTCACGCTTGATGGGACCGAGGTCGCCTGCCAGACCGGGCCAATCTACTGGGGGGAGCCGGGCACCAATGGCCAGCATTCCTTCTACCAGCTGATTCATCAGGGGACCAAGCTCATCCCCTGCGACTTCATCGGGTTTGTCCAGCCGCTGAACCCTCTCGGCCGCCATCACGACTTGCTCCTGGCCAACGTGTTTGCCCAGGCGGAGGCGCTGGCCTTTGGCAAAACGCCGCGGGAGGTCCGAGCCGAGGGCACACCGGAGTGGCTGGTGCCGCACCGGACCTTCGAGGGCAACCGTCCGTCCAGCACGATCCTCCTGGAACGGCTGACTCCGATGGCGCTGGGGAAGCTCGTCGCCCTGTACGAACACAGCGTCTTCACTCAAGGCGCCCTTTGGCACATTGACTCTTTTGACCAGTGGGGGGTCGAACTGGGGAAGGCGCTTGCCGCGCGCATCATCCCCGAACTTGAGACCGGTGCCAAGCGCCAACTCAAGCACGATAGCTCAACCAACACCCTGATCCGGCGCTACAGGAGATCCAAGGAACGATTGCATGGGCGGAAAAACCCGTCCCTCGAACCGGGAGACCCCCCATGAAAAACCACGAACTCGCGACCAAAAATAAACCCGAATCGAAACCGGGATCGAAGCCCGATGCGAAGGACGATCTGAAATCCCTTCCCATGCCGGAAGTGGAGAAAAAATTGGGTTCGTCGCCGGACGGTCTCAGTCAGGCCGAGGCGCAGAAACGGCTGACCCAATACGGCCCGAACGAGATTGAAGAAAAGAAAACCAATCTGTTCCTGAAATTCCTCGTCTATTTTTGGGGTCCCATCCCGTGGATGATCGAGGCGGCCGTGATCCTTTCGGCGGTAGCCCGGCATTGGCCGGACTTTGGCATCATCCTCGTTCTGCTTCTGGCCAACGCCGTGGTCGGATTCTGGGAAGAACACCAGGCGGGCAACGCCATCGCCGCGCTGAAAGCCAAGCTGGCGATCAAGGCCCGGGTGATACGGGATGGGAAGTGGACCACCCCGGAGGCTCGTGAGCTTGTGCCGGGCGACGTCATCCGCGTGCGCCTGGGCGACATCGTGCCGGCGGATGCGCGCTTGCTGGAGGGTGACCCGGTGGAGGTGGATCAGTCCGCGTTGACGGGCGAATCGTTGCCCGCCACGCGCAAACCTGGCGAGGCGGTGTTTTCCGGTTCGATCATTCGTCAGGGGGAAATCGGCGCACTGGTCTATGCCACGGGCCCGAACACCTACTTCGGCAAGACGGCGCAACTGGTGCAGGAGGCGCACACCGTCAGCCATTTCCAACGCGCGGTGTTGAAGATCGGCAATTACCTGATCATTCTCGCGGGGGTGCTGGTGGCGGTGATTATTGCCGTCGCGATCTTCCGCGGCGACCCGATCCTCACCACGTTGCAGTTCGCCCTGGTGCTGACCGTGGCCGCGATTCCCGTGGCGATGCCCACGGTGCTGTCCGTGACCATGGCGGTCGGCGCGCGCCTGCTGGCAAAAAAAGAGGCGATCGTGTCCCGGTTGGCGGCCATCGAGGAATTGGCGGGCGTGGACGTGCTGTGCGCGGACAAGACCGGCACCCTGACCCAGAACAAGCTGACGCTGGGCGATCCGTTCAGCGTGAACGGCATCTCTGCCGATCAGGTCATCCTCAACGCCGCGCTGGCGTCGCGCGCGGACAATAAGGACACCATCGACCGGGCCGTGCTGGGCGGCCTGAAAAATGATCAGGCACTGAAAGAGCACCAGGTGGTTCATTTCCAGCCATTCGACCCGGTGCATAAACGCACCGAGGCCACCGTCAAGGACAAGGACGGAAAGACGTTCAAGGTGACGAAGGGCGCGCCGCAGGTGATCCTGGAGTTGTCGGCCAATTCCGGGCAAGTGAAGCCCGCCGTCGAGAAAGCGGTCAACGAATTTGCGGCGCGCGGCTTTCGTTCGCTGGGCGTGGCGCGGGCCGAAGGGGAAGGCCAATGGCGGTTTCTTGGCGTGTTGCCCCTGTTCGATCCGCCACGGGAAGATGCCAGCGCAACCATCGCGACCGCCCGACAGATGGGGGTAAACGTCAAGATGGTTACGGGCGATCAACTGGCCATCGCTCGGGAAACCGCCGGGAAATTGGGGCTGGGCACAAATATCCTCGATGCGGGCGGCTTCGGCGACACGAAGCATCACGAGGCGGCGCAGTTGGTAGAGTCCATCGAGAAAGCGGACGGCTTCGCCCAGGTGTTTCCCGAACACAAGTTCCACGTTGTAGATGTCCTTCAGCAACGCGGCCACATCGTCGGCATGACGGGTGACGGGGTGAACGACGCCCCCGCGCTGAAGAAGGCCGACTGCGGCATCGCCGTTTCGGACGCAACGGACGCGGCGCGCGCGGCAGCGGCCATCGTGCTGATGACGCCCGGCCTGTCGGTAATCATCGACGCGATCAAGGAAAGCCGCAAAATCTTCCAGCGGATGAACAGCTACGCGATCTACCGCATCGCCGAGACGCTGCGCGTGCTGTTGTTCATGACGCTGGCGATCCTGGTGTTTAACTTCTATCCGGTGACGGCTGTGATGATCGTGATGCTGGCGCTGCTCAACGACGGCGCCATACTGTCCATTGCCTATGACAACGTGCATTACCAGGACAAGCCCGAGGCCTGGAACATGCGCATGGTGATGGGCATCGCCACGGTGCTGGGGGTCATCGGACCCGTGGCCGCGTTTGGCCTGTTTTATCTTGGCGAGCGCGTATTTCATCTCGACCGAGCGCACATCCAGACGCTGATGTATCTGATGCTGTCGGTGGCGGGACATATGACGATCTTTCTGACACGTACGCGCGGCCCGTTCTGGTCGATACGCCCCGCGCGGATTTTGTGGGTCGCCGTGCTCGGCACGCAGATCGTGGCGACGCTGATCGCAGTGTATGGCATTTTCATGCCGCCCCTTGGCTGGAAGTGGGCACTGTTCGTCTGGGGTTATGCCCTGGCGTGGGCCCTCCTGAGCGACCGCGTGAAACTGCTGGCGTATCGGGTGTTCGATCCCACTGGTGCGCCCCTATTGGCCAGGAAACCCGTCGATGGGACAGCGCAGATCACCAAGTGAGCCTAACCACTATCCGTCGGCCCTGCTTCGGGGGCCGGACAGACCTGCCCGACGTCAACGACACAGCGACACGGCACACCGCCGCTTCCGACGGCTTTTCGCCGTCAGTGACCCGATCGCATAACTCCTTTGCCTGTCGTCACCCGTTCGTGGAGAACCCCGGGAAGAGCGTCATTCCCCCGTCGATGTAGAGGGACGTTCCGTTCACATAATCCGACTCGTCCGAGGCGAGCCAGACCGCCGCGCGGCCGATGTCTTCCGGTTCGCCGATCCGGCCATACGGGATCAGGGTCAACAGGCGGGAAAGGGCCTCGGGAGTCGACCATGCATCCGTGTTGATGGGGGTCCGGATCGCCCCGGGGCAGAGGCTGTTGACGCGGATCCGGTGCGGGGCCAGTTCCTGCGCCAGCGATTTCATCAGCATCAGGACCCCTCCCTTGGAGGTGGCGTAGTTGACGTGTCCCGCCCAGGGGATGATTTCGTGCACGGACGACATGCAGAGGATCTTCCCCGCCGCGCACGAGACCTCCGAAACCACACCCCGGCGGAGGAATTCCCGCGCCGCTTCGCGGGCGCAGAGAAATTGTCCCGTGAGATTGACCGACAGCACGAATTCCCAGTCGTGCAGCGTCATGTCGACGAACCGGGCGTCTCTTTGCAGCCCGGCGTTGTTGACGAGGATGTGGATGGTGCCATAGGCGTCGAACATCTTCCGGAACATCGCCCGGACCTCGTCTTCCTTGCTCACGTCGGCGCGGATCGCCATGGCCTCCCCGCCGGCGGTCCGGATCTCGTCGACGACCCGTTCCGCGGAGGGAGGATCTGTTACATAGTTCACGACAACGGGGGCGCCCGCGGCGGCGAGCGCCTTCGCCGCGGCGTACCCGATTCCGGAATTGGCGCCGGTGACAAGGGCGGGCTGACCTTTCAGGGGGTTCGGGGTCACGAGAGATATTCCTTTCGGGATGCCGTGTCTGCGGGCGAAACGACATCCTGCGAAACATCTTCCTCCGTGAAGGCAGGAATACAGGATACCACCGGGAATCCGCCCTGCGACCTTGCACAACGGGACCCTGTATAATCCATAGTAGTGGAGAAACCCCCATGGGGAAGGATTTCGATCGGAAAGAGGCGTTCGGCAGGCCGGGGATCCCGCCCCGCTGGACCCATGCGGCAAAAGACGGGGTCGGCACCGCCTACGCCAGTTCCAGCCGGCTCTGGTTCACCATATGGAACGGGATCGTCACCGAGGTCTACTACCCTACCGTGGACCGGCCGCAGCTTAGGGACCTCCAGTTCCTCGTCACGGACGGGGAGACTTTCTTCCACGAGGAGAAGCGCCATCTCCGTTCCACGACGGAGCGGCTCTCCCATCATGTCCTGGGATACGGGATCACGAACTCCGACCCGGAGGGGCGCTACTCCCTCGTCAAGGAGGTCCTCTCCGACCCTCACCTGCCGTGCCTCCTCGTGAACACAATCCTCTCCGGGGAAGAATCGTTCCTGAAACGACTTCGACTCTATGCCCTGTGCGCCCCCCATCTCAGCATGGGGGGGTGGGGGAACAACGCCTACGTGATGGAAATCGCGGGACGGAAAATCCTGACCGCAGAGAAAGACGGGGTCTGGCTCGCGCTGGCCGCCACCGTCCCCTTCTCGCGCCTGTCCTGCGGCTACGTGGGTCAAAGCGACGGCTGGACGGACCTCGCCGTCGATTATCGGATGGACTGGGAGTTCGACCGGGCCCTGGACGGAAACCTCGCGCTCACAGGGGAACTGGACCTGGGCGATCGGCGGGAGTTCACGGTGGGGCTTGCTTTCGGAGACGGCCTCCACAGCGCTGCGACGACGCTCCTGGAATCTCTCACCGTTTCCTTTGAGGAGCATCGGGTACGGTACACAACCCAGTGGAACCGGTCGTGCCTACGCATCCTTCCGCTCGAAAAGGCGGCGTCCGACGGCGGGGACCTCTATCACGGGAGCTACAGCCTCCTTCTCGCTCACGAGGACAAGACCTTCCCCGGAGCCTTCATCGCCTCGCTGTCCATCCCGTGGGGGGAAGCCAGGGACGACAGGGACCGGGGCGGATACCACCTTGTCTGGACGAGGGACCTGGTCAACACCGCCACGGGCCTTCTCGCCGCGGGGAACACCGAGTCGCCCTTGCGCGCCCTGATCTACCTGGCCGTAAGCCAGCACGCCGACGGCGGGTTTTCCCAGAACTTCTGGATCGACGGCGAGCCTTACTGGCGGGGGATCCAGCTCGACGAGGTGGCGTTCCCCATTCTGCTGGCGTGGCGCCTGCTGCGCAAGGGCGACCTCGGGAACTTCGACCCCTATCCGATGGTGATGGGGGCGGCCCGATACCTCGTTCTCCATGGCCCGGCAACGCAGCAGGAGCGGTGGGAGGAGGCCGCCGGCTATTCCCCCTCCACGATCGCCTCCAACATCGCGGCGCTTGTCTGCGCGGCCTCTTTCGCACGCGAACGGGGAGACGGGGCGACGGCCACGTTCCTCGAAGAGTACGCGGATTTTCTCGAATGCCACGTCGAAGCCTGGATGGCGACCACGGAGGGGACGCTCGTCCCCGGGATATCGAGGCATTACATCCGCATCCTCCCGGTGGACGTGCACGACCCGTTCCCGCACGAGGACCCCAACCTCGGTTTCCTGGCCCTCGCCAACCGCCCGCCGGGCACCCCCTGGAAGTTCCCGGCGAAGGAGATCGTCGACGGAGGGTTCCTGGAGCTGGTCCGGTACGGGATCCGCAGGGCCGACGACCCGGTCGTCGTGGATTCCGTTCGCGTGCTGGACGCCGTGCTCAAAGTGGACACGCCGCACGGTCCGTGCTGGCGGCGGTACAATTACGACGGGTACGGGCAGAGAGAGGATGGCGGGCCGTTCGAAGGGTACGGGAAGGGACGCGCGTGGCCCCTGCTCACCGGGGAGCGGGGGCATTACGAGCTGACCGCGGGACGGGACCCGGGACCGTATCTGCGGGCCCTTGAGGGGTTTGCTTCCCCGACCGGACTTTTGCCCGAGCAGGTCTGGGACGAGCCGGACCGGCCGGACCTATACATGTTCCTCGGCCGACCCACCGGTTCCGCAAGGCCGCTCATGTGGGCCCACGCGGAGTACATCAAGCTTCTCCGGTCAATGGCGGACGGGAAGGCCTTCGACCTTATCCCCGAGGTCGCAGCCCGCTATCTTCCCCGGAACAGTGGCTGCAAACCCCTGGAAATATGGAAACATAACCGTCAGGTCCCCGCCGTGAAGGCCGGGGATATCCTTCGCATCCAGGCGGGGGCCCCGTTTCTCCTCCATTGGACGCGGGACGACTGGAGCACCACAGAGGATTCGCGCTCCATCCCGACACCGTTGAGGATCGAATATTTCGATATCGCCACCCTGCCGCAACAGAGCGGCCGGATCCGCTTCACCTTTTTCTGGACGGAGGCGGGCCGCTGGGAAGGGAGGGATTTCGAGGTGGCCGTTCGGGGATCGTAAACGTAACCCCCGGATCCTATTTCACGATTCGCCAAGACCCGTCCGGTTGGCGGCAGGCCGTGCCGTATGCCTTTTTCTCCTCCCCCCCGATCATGACCGTCTGCGTATACTCCCGGCAATACCTTCCCTCCGGCTCCCGGTAGGTCCGGGTCGGCGTAAAGGAGCCGGAGTGGCCCGAATCGGGGTTCCTCCAAGTCCTCGAATTGCCGGTTCTGGAATATTCCAGCGACTCCTGGGCCGTGTTCTCCATCGCGATACGGTCCGCACGGTCCAGAGACCGACCGACCTCCTGTCCAATCAACGCGCCTGCCAGAGTGCCGATGGCCACCCCAACCAGGCGGCCGCTCCCCCCGCCGAACTGGGAGCCGATGACCGCACCGCTTGCTCCTCCAATGAAGGTGCCCGCCGACTCCTTCGGCCCCATCGGCGTTGCGCAGCCATACAGGATCAAGGCCGGAATCACCAGCAGAATCCATGTCTTTTTCATTCGATGCATCCTCCTTTCGGTTAAAGCCCCTCATTCCATGCGGTAGCCTTCCCTCAATTTTCCTTAGACGTCCGGCGAAGGGTTTTTATTTCATCTTCCCGCAACTCCTATGGCCCGCATATACGAAAGGACAGAGACCCTTTGCGGGTCTATGCCGCCGCCGGCGTTCCTTTTCGGAGCGTGCCCGCGTCTCGCGGGGGGGTGCCCCGGTCGGGGACGGTAAACAGGAAGGTGGCTCCCTCGCCGGGCCTGGACTCTACCCAGATTCGCCCGCCATGCCGCTCCACGATTTTCTTGCAGGTCGCCAATCCGACTCCCGTCCCGGGGAACTCCTTCCGGTCGTGAAGCCGCCGGAATACCAGGAATATCTCCTCGGTGTGCTCCGGCGCAATCCCGATGCCGTTGTCCCGCACGGAGAACACCGTTTCGTTCTTGTCATTCCGGAGCGCGGTAACGTGGACCCGGGGCGATGGGTCGCGGCAGAACTTGATGCTGTTGCTGATGAGATTCTGGAACAGTTGAAGAAACTGGGTGCCGTCCGCCATGACTTCGCGAAGGGGATCGTGGGTAACCACCGCGTTTCGTGTTTCGATCACTCCGGAGAGATTGGCCAAGGCGGTGTCGAGAATGGCGGAAGGGTCCACGGGCTGAAACTCCTTCACACGGGACCCCGCCCGGGAATAGCTCAGCAGGTCCCCGATCAGCTGTTCCAGCCGCATGATGCCCTCCAGGGCATTGCGGAGGTATCGGGTCGCGTTCTCATCCAGCGCCTGTCCGTGTCGTCGTTCCAGAAGCCGCAGGTACCCTCCGACGGTGACAAGAGGTTCCTTGAGGTCGTGCGACGCCATGTAGGCAAACTGCTCCAGTTCGCGGTTGCTCCGCTCCAGTTCCGCTGCCAGGGCTTTCAGCCTTGCCTCCGAGGCGATCCGATTTTCGAGCATCCGGGCGACGATGACTCCGAGAAGGAGAAATGCGACCATGGTGATGATCCGGTCGTAGAATTCTTCGGGGGGGATATCGAGCAGGAGAAGATCCCAGAAACCTCTCGTCGGGCCGTAGTAATAGAACCGTTCGACGAGCGCGTTGGAGATCCACGTGACCACCCCTGCGATAATCGAGAGGATGATCACGCCTTTTCCTGATCTCAATTTCTCATCCTTCGATCGATTGTCCGGCCCGGGCCGTCGAGGTCGTATTGCGTCCCTCCCCCATTAGTCTCCGATCGCCCCGGTTTGGTTCCCGAATCCTTGCAGGAGCTACCCGGGAAGATGCAAACCGTCACGGGGCGACTTCAGCCGCCCTGCATCCGTTGTCCGAATATCAGACATCCGTCGCTACGACGGCCATACCGTCCTCCCGGTCCTTCCCGTGGTCGCGGGCGATGAGCATGTAGATGGAGGGGATGACGAACAGGGTGAAGAAGGTGCCGATGAACATGCCTCCTACCAGCACCAGGCCGATGGAATTCCTGGCAGCGGCACCCGCGCCGGTGACCAGGGTCAGCGGAAAATGGCCGCCAATGGTGGCGGCTGTGACCATGAGGATCGGGCGGAGGCGGATCATGGCCGCCTGGCGCACGGCCGCAAGCTTTGGCAGGCCCTGGAGCTGCAGCTGGTTGGCGAACTCGACGATCAGGATGCCGTTCTTGGACACCAGCCCGACCAGGGTCACCAGCCCGACCTGCGAATAGATGTTGAGAGTGGTGGTCCAGCCACGGGTCCAGAACGGGACGTTCGGGTCGGGCATCTTCAGGAACGTGAAGAGAAGCGCCCCGAACATCGCCAGCGGCACCGATCCCGCCAGGATGACGAAGGGGTCCCGAAAGCTGTTGAACTGGGCCGCCAGCACCAGGAAAATCAGGATGACTGCCAGGGCGAAGGCAGGCAGGAACTTGTTCCCCTCGGTGCGCAGCTGGCGGGACTCGCCTGTGTAGTCGATGACGTAGCCCTTGGGCAGGATCTTCGCCGCTTCGTCCTCCAGGAATCGCAACGCCTCGTCCAGCGGCCGGATGGCCACGCCGCTGATCTTGACCGCGTTCAGCTGCTGGAACCGGTTGAGCGAACGGGGAACGACCGATTCCCGCAGGGTGGCAAAAGTGCTTAAGGGAACCAGCTTGCCGTTCGGTCCCGTGACATGGACATTCTTGAGCTGGGCGGGGTTCAGGCGGTCGACCCGCTGGATCTGCGGGATGACCTTGTAGCTGCGGCCGGAGATGTCGAACCGGTTTACGAAGTCGCCTCCCACTAAGCCCCCCAGGTCGCCGGCGATCTGCCCCAGGTTGAGCCCCATGGAGGCCACCTTGTCCCGGTCGATGACGAATTCGGACTGGGGCTGGTCGATCTTGACGTCGATCACCGGAGGGAAGGCGAACATCCCGCTCTGCATGGCCTTCCTCTGCAGCTGGTTCGCGAATCCGAGGATCTCCCCCTCCTCGGCCGTCGAAGCCAGGATGAATTCCACCGGGAAATTGCCGCCGCCGGGGAGGGCCGGCGGAGTTGTCGGGAAGATCCGGACGCCGGGAATCCGTTGCAGCTTTCGCTGGACGTCGGGCAGGATCTGGAAGATGGTGCGCTTGCGCTCATTCCACGGTTTGACGACCATGCCGCCGAAACCGGAGTTGGGAAAGGTGATCTGGAAGGTGAAGTCGGTTTCCGGCTCGCTATGGAAGACCCGGTTGACCTCCGCGGCGAAGAAGCTGTTCTGGTCGATGGTCGAGTTGGCGGACGCGTCGAGGATGCCGAAGATGACTCCCTGGTCCTCCAGCGGCGCAAGCTCCTTGGCGGACATGACGTACATCGGCACCGCGGCGAGAGACACGACGACCCAGACTACGTATACCGCCGGACGCGCCGCCAGGGTGGCGTCGAGAATGCGGCCGTACAGGTTTTTCAGTCGCTCGAAGTCGCGGGTGATGCGGCCGGCCAGGCCTCGCTCCCCGATACCGGGCTTGAGAAGCCTGGCCGACATGACCGGCGACAGCGTCAGGGCCACGATCCCGGAGATCGTGACCGCTCCCGCCAGCGTGAAGGCGAACTCCCGGAAGAGCGAGCCGGTCAGCCCCCCCTGCAGACCGATCGGAAGGTAGACCGCCGCCAGGGTGATGGTCATGGCGATGATCGGCCCTACCAGTTCGCGAGCGCCGACCAGGGCCGCCTCCACGGGCGTTTTCCCCTCCCGGATATGGCGCTCCACGTTTTCCACCACCACGATGGCGTCGTCGACCACCAGGCCGACCGAGAGAACGATGGCCAGCAGCGTGAGCAGGTTCACGGTGAAACCGAAGAGCTGCATGAGGAAGACACCGCCGATCAGCGACAGCGGGATCGCCACCAACGGGATCAGGACCGAACGGAAGGAGCCGAGAAACAGGAAAATGACGACCATGACGATCATCAGCGTGTCGCCCAGGGTCTTGAGCACCTCGTGGATGGCGTTGGAGATATAGTTGGTGGCGTCATAGGCCACGCGGCTTTCGAGTCCGGTCGGCAGGTCCTGCCGGATCGCCTCCATCTCGGACCGCACCCGCTTGATTACGTCAAGAGAGTTGGCGTTGGGGAGCGGCCAGATCCCCATGAACACCGCGGTCTGTCCGGAAAAGCGGACCTCGGCGTCGTAGTCTTCGGCGCCCAGCACCACGTCGGCGATGTCGCCCAGCCGCACGATGGTCCCGTTTCGCTGGCGCACGACCAGGCGCCGGAACTCACCGACCGTGCGCAGGTCCGTGTCGGCGGTGAGGTTGACCTGGATGTATTCTCCCTTGCTCCTTCCGAGAGCGGCCAGGAAGTTGTTGGCGGTCAGGGCCTGTCGCACCTGGGCCGGGCTGATGTCCTGGGACGCCATCCGGTCGGGCTTTAGCCAGATCCGCATGGCGAAGGTCCGGGCGCCGAGGATGTCGGCACGCTGCACCCCCCGGATGGCGGAGAGGCGGGGTTGCACGACGCGCACCAGATAGTCGGTGATCTCGTTCTGCTTCAGGATGTCGGAGCTGAAACTCAGGTACGCCGAGGCGAACCGGCTGTCGGCCGATTCTATGTTGATGACGGGCACCTCCGCCTCCGGGGGGAGATCCCGGCGCACCTGGTCCACCTTGGAGCTGATCTCGGCCAGGGCCTTGGTGGAATCGTAGTTGAGACGGAGGCGGGCACTGATGGTGGAGAGCCCGAGGGCGCTCTGCGATTCCATGTACTCGATGCCGTCGGCGGCGGCGATGGCGCGCTCCAGCGGCGAGGTGACGAAGCCGCGCACCAGGTTGGCACTTGCGCCGATGTAGACGGTGGTGACGGTTACCGTCGCGTTCTCGCTGCGTGGGTACTGCCGGACGTTGAGGGTCCGGATCGCCTGCAGTCCCGCGATGATGATGAGCAGGTTAACCACCAGGGCCAGGACGGGACGGCGGATGAAGAGATCGGTGAATTTCATCGTTTAACTGTTCTCCGGCCTGGGGTTTTCCCGGAACGACGGAGCCAGCGTGTTGTCGACCACCACCGCCTGGCCGTTGCGCAGCTTGAAGACGCCGGTGCTGACGACGGTTTCCCCTTCCTTCAAGCCCCCGGTGACGGCCACGAAGTCGCCTCGCTTCTCGCCGAGCCGCACGAACTGCTGACGAAGCGTCTTTTTCTCTTTTCCCTCCTTGTCATCGACGATAACGAAGACCGAGTTCCCGTAAGGAGCGTAGAGCACAGCCGTGGCCGGGATGGACAGCACCTTTTGCCGTACCGGAAGGCCGACCGCCACGTTGACGAACATTCCCGGCCGAAGCTTTTCCTCCCGGTTGCCGACCGTCGCCTGCACCTGGATGTTGCGGGTATCCGAATCCACCAGCGGGGTTACGGCCGTCATGCGCCCGTCGATCGCAAGACCGGGGAGGCAATCGCACGTCACGCGCACCGGAAGGCCGGGGCGCAAACGGGCCAGCTCCTGCTGGGGAAAGGTGAAGTTGACGTAGATCGGGTCGAGGGTTTGCAGCGTGACGATGGGATCGCCTTCGCGCAGCAGCTGGCCGAGATTTACCTGCCGGATGCCCAAACGGCCGCCGAAGGGGGCCCGGATCGTCTTCTTGGCGATGATCGCGCGGATCTGGTTGACCAGGGCTGTCGCCTGCTCGTGGTTCGCGGCGGAGGTGTCGTAGTCGACCTGGGAAATGATCTGTTCCGCCAGCATCTTGGCGTCGCGGGCAAGGATGGTCTGCGTCAGGTCGGCCTGCGCCACGGCGCCGGGCAGCTGGGCCTCTTCCGAGCTGGTGTCCTGGCGAATCAGCAGGTCCCCCTGTTTCACCTTGGCTCCCGACTCGAAGGCGATCTCCGCGACCTTCCCCGATAGCTCGGATGCCACGGTGACCCCCTGGACCGCGGTCAGGGAACCGACCGCCGTCAACGATGTCGTCCACGATTCCGCGGTGGCCACGGCGGTGGTCACCGTCTCCGGCGGAGGTACCCTCTCCTTTCCCTGCGCGATCATCGCCCGGATCTGCAAGG
>Ga0307417_10000448_pt1 | contig 16896 bp, 19 predicted proteins | sample SalMarWE160210MG_2_FD_202514 | JGI IMG/M metagenome (GOLD analysis project Ga0307417, IMG submission 202514) | Salt marsh sediment microbial communities from the Plum Island Ecosystem LTER, Massachusetts, United States - WE1602-10 | ecosystem: Environmental > Aquatic > Marine > Intertidal zone...
AATATATAATCTCGATAAAGTTCTTGATCTATCAAGTATAAAATTTGTTTCGTCCGTGTATGATGGAAAGGGCAATTTAGTTTATTCACATGTAAAAAGTTCATTGAGCCCTTCTCCTGCTTCAGTCGAAGTTGGTGTGATTAATGTATCAAAATATATTAGTGGCAAGTATTATCTCATTCTATCATTAAGTGATAGTTTAAAAAATGAATCTATTATTTCAAGAAAAGAATTTTTTGTCTATAATCCTACTGTAAAGGACACTGCAGCAAGTAACGTCCCTTCAAATACTGCAAATGTTTTAAGTAGCCAATTTGCTATTTTATCTGCTGAAGAGTGTGATGATATTTTTGCAAAATCACAATATATTGCTTCAAAAAATGAAAAGGAACAATTCAGAAAAATTCATACAGTGGAAGGTAAAAGAGAATTTTTATATAAATTCTGGAACGAAAAAGCCAATGAACAGGAAAAAGACAAAAGATATGTATATACCGATTATATGAACCGGGTTAGGGTAGCTACAGATAAGTATAGAAATATTGCAAGAAAAGGTTGGCAAAGTGATATGGGCAGAGTTTATATTATGTATGGTGAACCAAGTGAAATTGAAAGACATCCAAATGAAGGTGGTAAGAGGCCCTACGAAATATGGAAGTATAATGACATTGAGGGAGGAGTACAATTTATTTTTGGAGATCTGACGGGATTTAGAAATTATGTACTGCTTTCTTCAACAAAACGTGGCGAGATTCAAGATGATAACTGGCAGCAGGAGATTTCAAGAGTTAACTAAAGCTTATAATTTTAATTAGAGCGTTAAACAGCCTTAAGTATGAATTAGGGCTGTTTTTATTTTAAATAAACACATTTTTTTTGAATCCCATATAAATTCAAATAGTAAATAATTTGGTTATCTTTGGGTATTATAATTAAAAATATTTTCTGCATCCAATTGTGATGAACCTGCAAAACAGATTAGAGTACATACTCTTTATTGGTCTTAGTTACTTTACAAAATTGCTGGGACTTAAATTATCAAGGACTTTTGCTAAGGGCTTGGCTTGTGTTTTTTATTTTATAATTCCTATCAGAAAGGAAGTAGCCATAAAGAATCTTAAGATGGCTTTTCCTGATTATTCAGAAAAAAAAATTAGGAAGATTGCAATAGAAACTTACAAAAGCTTTGCAATAACATTAATCGAAACGTTATATATACCGCACATTGGTAATTCTGATATGATAAACTCACTAAGATGTATTAACCTTGATTTAATTAGCAGAAAGATAAAGGAAAAGAAAGGGATAATAATTCTTACAGCTCATTTTGGAAATTGGGAATATCTTGCTGCTTCATTGGCGCTACAACTTGATTTTCCCATGTATCTTCTTATTAAAGTTCAACGAAACCCTTATGTAACAGCGTTTATGGATAGAGCCAGAACAAAATGGTCTAACATAGTAATTCCACTCGGGACTTCCGTTAGACAGATATTCAAGGCCCTGAATGAAAACCAAATGGTACTTATGGCTGCGGATCAACGTGGTAATGTTGAAGGAATAAGAATTAAATTTTTAGGAATAATGTCAGCTGTATATTCAGGGCCAGCTGTATTTGCTTTAAAAACAGGCGCAGACATTGTTATTTCAATCAGTGTCAGGCAACCGGATTATTCTTACAAAGTTGAGTTTATGGAATTATCGTTCGACGATATTCCTGGAAATAATGATGCTAAAGTTGAAGAAATTTGCAGAAGGTATCTGAATTTTCTCGAGGATCTGATTAGGCAATATCCTGAACAATGGCTGTGGATGCACAAAAGGTGGAAACATTAATCAATGAATAAAGTTCTTGTTATTCAAACTGCATTTATTGGCGATGCTGTTTTAACCCTGCCAATGATCCAGAAGTTAAAAGAGATTTTTAATAAAGTTGAACTTCATGTTTTATGTATTCCTGCAACGGAAGAAATATTTTCAGCCTCATCTTATATCGATAAAGTTGTTGTATATGATAAAAGAGGAAAAAATAAAAACCTGTTTTCTTTGTTAAAATTAATTTCAAGGATAAGGTCGGAAAAATACTCAAGGATTTATTCACCTCATAGATCTTTCAGAACATCATTAATTGTGAAATATTCAGGTGTAAAGCTTACATTCGGTTTTGATAACAGCAGCCTTGGACGTATATACAAATACCTTATAAAATATGACCCATCGAAGCATGAAATTCAAAGGAACTTTGATTTAATTGGGTATTCCTACAATTCCGAGGACTGGAAAATAAAGCCAGAATTAAATTTATTGAAAGTTGAGGCAACCCACTTAGATAAAATATTTGTAAATTACAAATCTAAATCGAGATATATTGTGGTAGCGCCGGGAAGTGTTTGGAATACAAAAAAATATCCAGCTGAATTTTATCAAAGTATAATTAAATTTCTATTGGGTAAAAAATATTTTGTTTTGCTAATCGGTGGAGAAATAGACAAAGCATTGTGTAAAAGTCTTGAATCAGAATTTCGCGAAAATGTTAAATCGGTTGCAGGTAAATTTTCAATCATTAAATCGGTTTCACTTTTGGCAAACGCAGAAATGTTAATCTCTAATGATAGCGCTCCAACACATTTAGGAATGTGCGCTGATATTCCTGTTCTTACTATTTATTGCTCAACTGTTCCGGATTTCGGATTCTTTCCTTATAATGCTGCAAGCAATTACATAAGTTATAATGATTTGACTTGCAAGCCCTGTGGGATTCATGGTCATGATAAATGTCCGGTTGGCACATTTGAATGTGCATATAAATTAAAACCTGAAATTATAATTTCAAAGTTAGAGGAAATGCTAAATGGTAGAAACTAAAAATTGTGAAATAATAAATATTGATAAGGGATTTGATAACGCAGTGCAACTTGCCAAAAAACTATATCTTGAAGGTAGGATATTTATTTACCCTACCGATACAATATATGGAATTGGAGCTAATCCCTTCAATCAGGAGGCTGTTGATAAAATTAATAAGATAAAAGGTAGGGACCTTGGGAAGAGATATATTTTACTGATCAATAGTATTGAGAATTTAGTTAAATATGTTGAAATTAGATCAGAGAAACATTTGGATTTTTTACTTTCCATCTGGCCTAACCCTGTTTCTGTTGTTTTACCTTTAAACTCCAATACCAAAAAACTCTTGGGGGTGCAAACAGCTTCCTTCAGGATACCTAACGAACGGTTTTGTTTGAAACTCTTAGCCGAGTTACAAATGCCTCTTATATCTACAAGTGTTAATTACTCAGGGCAGGAACCCTTAATTGAACCAAGCGTTATCAAAGATGAATTTTCATCCCTGACAGATGCCATTTTTTATACTGATAAAAAATTATACATTGAGGCGTCAACTTTAATAGATTTAAATGACTCTAAGCCTGTTTTATTACGTGAGGGGAAATTTAAATTTGAAGATATTTTAATAAAATTTAAGTAAAGAATTGCCGTGTTTGAAAAGTTAAATTTTAATTTCAATAGAATAAAAAAAATTAAAAGTGTTTCCCTTCTCGTAGTTCCCGATCAGTCAGGGATAAAAGCTAAGTCCCATAAGTTTTCAGTCCCGATGATAGTTGTATATATAGTCTCGTACAGCATTTTTGTCTTTATAATCAGTTACCTTCTGCTGGCCTTTACACCAATCGGAAACTTAATGAACGTATCGGGAGTCCCTTTAAGTAAGGAAGATTTGCAGCAGGTTAAAACGCTGAATGAAAGAATGATCTTTCTGGCTAAAGAAGTAGAAGAAATGAAATCTACAAATGAAAAATTAAGATATGCAATTTTTCTTGGTGATTCAGCGGCGATAGACTCCCTAACAAGAATAGATTCAGTTTCAAATGAATTCAATCAAGGTGTTAAAGTAGCAAACAAAAAGGGCGGGGATATTTTTTCTGTTTTCAGAGATCTATTTTTAGTGGAAAAAGATTCGCAGGTTAAGGGTACATTATTCAATAAACCTGTAAAAGGTTTTATCAGTCGTGAATTTGATCCTGACAAAGGACATTTTGGTATTGATTACGTGGTAAAGACCGGAACTCCGGTTTATGCAGCGTGCAGTGGTTATGTTGTTTTTGCAGATTATACAGTAAGAGATGGATATATGATAATAATTAATTCACCATCAGATTATGTAACTGTTTATAAACATTGTTCTTCGTTAGTTAAAAAGGCTCGCGATATAGTTACCGAAGGAGAGTTAATAGCTCTTAGCGGAAACACAGGCGAAATAACTACTGGTCCGCATCTACATTTTGAAATCTGGAAAAATGGTAAACCAATAAACCCTAAAAATTTATTAATCAATTATTAACTATGGAGAATTTTGTGAAGAATAAAAATACAACTCCCGAAAAGGATGAAATTACTATTATAAGCGTAGGGGTAAAATTAGAGGGATCATTAACCAGCGATGGAAACGTTAGAGTTGATGGTTTCATAAAGGGGGATGTAACAGCTAAAGGGAATATTACGGTAGGTGATCACGGGGAAATAAAGGGAAACGTAAACGCAGATAATGTTGTAGTGGGCGGAACTTTAATTGGTACAGTTAATTCTAAAGAAAAGCTTGTGCTCGAATCTAATTCAACTCTGCAAGGAGATATTTCAACTAAAATTTTGGTAATAGCTCCGGGTGCAAAGTTCGATGGAACGAGCAAAATGAATGTAATCGAGAACTAATTTTATCTGGGGGAAAAGCCCAGCATCAATATGATAAAAAAAATATTTAATCAAAATGATGATGGTTCAAATCAAGGACAAAATTATAGGGATATCGGGAACTACCTGGGACTGGGTTTACAATTAGCTGTCACGGTAGGGGCAATGGTTTATTTAGGAATATGGCTTGACGAAAAGTTTGATACCAACCCGTGGTTAACGGTTAGTTGCTCACTTTTAGGAATATTTGCCGCTCTTTATAATTTTATTAAAACCGTTTTGAAATCTGGAAAATGAAGTTTGCTAAGAACAGTATAAGTTACAGCCTTATTTTTGTTCTGTTAATATTTGTTGTTTTTTCTTATCTCCGGGTGATCGGTCAGATGAGCCTGGATCTATACTTTTCATTCCTTTTTGCAGTGGCAATAACTACCTTTAATTTTATTTTAGGGGTTTTGTCCATAAAGTTAAGCTATAAAAAATCTACGAAAAAATTCCTGATTTTATTCTTGGGAGGGATGGCTTTCAGGCTGTTAGTGATGCTAATAGCAGTATTTATATGCTTAAAATTCTTGGAATTAAGGGGGAATAGCTTTATATTTTCAGTCTTCTTTTTATATATTTTTTATCAAATAATTGAAATTTTTTATGTTATTTATCAAAATAAATAACATCTTAACCTTATGATTTTGAGCAATTTGCCCGATTCCTTATCAACCCTCACTGACACTGTAAAAGCCGGCAAAGAAAGCGGGGGAGCATGGATATTACACCACGTAATGGATGCAAATCATGTCGATTTTGGTCCATTTGGTAAATTATATCTTCCTAAAATTGAACTTTTTGGAATAGATTTTTCCATTACAAAGGATATATTTTATCTCTGGGTGGCTGCTGCGCTTTTAGTTATTCTTTTTTTCATTGTATCTAGAAGGTATAAGAAATCTTTGATTCCCAAAGGTTTAACAAATCTATTTGAGATAATGATAATTTTTGTACGGGATGAAATTGTGAAGCCAACTATTGGCAAAGGTTATGAGGCTTTTATGCCATATATGCTGACTTTATTTTTCTTTATTCTTTTTGTGAATTTACTGGGATTGATTCCGACTCCTAATTTAGTAGTTCCAACAGGAAACATAGGAGTTACTGCCAGCCTGGCGCTTATTTCATTTATTGCAATTCAGTTTGGCGGTATTAAAAGCCTTGGATTTTCCCATTACCTGAAGAGCCTTGTTCCTAAAGGTATGCCTTTCTTGATATTAATAATTATAGTTCCGCTGGAAATTCTCGGCTTGTTGACAAAACCATTTGCACTCTGTATTCGACTTTTTGCGAACATGATTGCCGGACATATTGTAATTTTTGCAGTACTTGGATTGATATTTATTTTTCAATCATATTTTGTATCACCGGTTTCAATTGGTTTTACTTTATTTATTGAATTGTTGGAAATTCTTATAGCTTTTATTCAGGCATATATTTTTACTATGCTTACTGCATTGTTTATTGGAATGGCAATGCACCCTGAGCATTAATTTAATCTTTTGTTTCAAAAAAAACATTGAAAGAAAAACACACTTAGGAGGAAAAAATGGATTTAGCTTGGTTAGGCGCTGGTATAGGTGCCGGAATTGCAGTAATTGGGGCAGGACTAGGTATTGGTAAACTTGCAGGCTCAGCATTGGAAGCTATGGGAAGACAACCAGAAGCTGCTGCTCCAATAAGAACAGCAATGATTATTGCTGCGGCTCTTATTGAAGGCATTGGATTCTTTGCACTAGTTATCTGTATTCTTTTAGCAAATAAATCTTAAATTTTGTAATAGGACACTAATAATGCTATTTGGTTTTAATTTACAAATTATTGCCGGTTTGCTTGAAGATAAGATTGATTTACTTGAAGTAAATCCAGGGTTAATAGTTTGGGTAATATTAACTTTTATTGTGCTTCTTTTAGTGCTGAAAAAAGTTGCCTGGAAACCTATTCTTAGCGCCCTCGACCAGAGAGAAGCGGTTATCAAAGAATCTCTGGAAAAAGCCGAGATAGCTCAGGAAGAAGCAAAAAAAGTTCTTGAAGAAAATAAAGCAAATATTCAAAAGGCTGAGGAAGAGTCAAAAAAGATAATTAACCAAAGCCGTGAATATGCTGAGAAGTTGAAAGATCAGATGCTGCAGGACGGTAAGGAACAGGCTAAGAAAATTGTTGATGAGGCAACTGCAGAAATTGAAAGGAAAAGAGATGCTGCTTTTGCTGAATTGAAAACACAGGTTGCTGAAATAGCTATTCAGGCTGCCGAAAAGATTATGGATGCTAATCTCGATAAGGAAGCACAGAAAAAAATTGCAAATAAATTTATCGGGGAAATTACCAAGAATTAATTATGACTGAATCAAAAGTTTCTGCCAGGTATGCAAATTCATTATTAGGCTCGGCTTCAGATAAAGGCAATCTGGAAACCGTTGCCAAAGATATGGAGCTTGTTTATTCGTCTATTAAATCAAGTGGTGAACTTAGCAGAACACTTTCGAGCCCAATAGTTAAAGCTCAGGTTAAAACTTCGATACTTGATGAAATTTTTAAAAAGAAAATTAGTAAAGAAACAATGGATTTTTTAAAATTCATTGTTGAAAAGAACAGAGAAAATTTACTCGAAAGCATAGTCAAAAAATTTCTGGATCTTCGGGATCAAAAGTTGGGCCTGGTTAATGTAAATGTAAAATCTGCAGTTGAATTAGGAGAAGATCAAAAGAAAAAGCTTAAAGAAAAATTTGAGAAGCTGTTAAATAAAATAGTAAGAGCTAATTTTACAATCGATCCAGATGTTGTCGGTGGCTTTGTTGCTAAAGTTGGAGATACAGTATACGATGCTTCATTGAAGAATCAGTTGGAAATTTTAAAGAAGCGCTTCCTGAAAGGCGGAGCTTCGTTAAATTAAAAATTAAAAGGGACTAAATTATGGCAGAAGTAAGACCGGACGAGATATCCGCGATACTAAGAAAACAATTATCTGGTTATGAAAGTGAGACCGATATTTATGACGTAGGAACCGTTCTTCAGGTTGGCGATGGTATAGCCCGTGTGTATGGCTTATCACAGGTAATGATGAGTGAACTGGTTGAGTTTCCGAATGATGTTTATGGAATGGTACTTAACCTTGATGAAGATAGTGTTGGCTGCGTTCTTTTCGGTGAATCTACAAAAATAAAAGAAGGCGATACTGTAAAGAGAACCAAAAGAGTTGCATCGATGCCGGTTGGTGAAGAAATGCTTGGCAGAGTTATTACGCCGCTTGGACTTCCTGTGGATGGTAAAGGTGCAATAAATACAGAAAAATTTTTGCCGATTGAAAGAAAGGCTCTCGGCGTAATTCAAAGGCAGCCGGTAAAGGAACCGCTTCAAACTGGTATCGGGGCTATTGATGCTATGATTCCTATTGGGCGTGGTCAGAGAGAATTAATTATTGGCGATAGACAAACAGGAAAAACCGCAGTTGCAGTCGATGCAATTATTAACCAGAAATACACTCACACTGAAGAAGCAAAAGAATTAGGTATCAAGCCTGTTTATTGTATTTATGTAGCGATTGGACAAAAGAGCTCAACTGTTGCACAGGTTGTAGCAAAACTGCATGAGCACGGTGCTATGGATTACACAACAGTAATTGCTGCGACAGCAAACGAACCAACGCCGTTACAATTTATTGCTCCTTATTCCGGCGCGACACTTGGCGAGTTTTTCCGTGACAATGGGAAGCATTCACTTGTTGTTTATGATGACCTTTCCAAACAAGCTGTAGCTTACCGTGAATTATCTTTACTTCTTAGAAGACCTCCCGGACGCGAGGCTTATCCAGGTGATGTTTTCTATCTTCACTCAAGATTGCTAGAGAGAGCTTCGAAATTGAACGATGATCTTGGTGGTGGAAGTTTAACAGCTTTACCGATTATTGAAACACAGCAGGGAGACGTTTCTGCATACATTCCAACAAACGTTATCTCTATAACAGATGGTCAAATTTACCTTGAATCAAACCTATTTAATGCTGGCGTAAGACCAGCTATAAATGTTGGTATTTCAGTATCTCGTGTGGGTGGTAATGCTCAGATTAAAGCTATGAAAAAAGTGGCAGGTAGTTTGAAACTGGACCTTGCACAATACAGGGAACTTGAGGCTTTCGCTAAATTTGGCTCTGATCTTGATAAGGCAACCCAAAAAACACTTTCTAAAGGTGCAAGGCTGGTTGAATTGTTGAAGCAGGGACAATATGCACCGGTACCTATTGAAAAACAGGTTATAAGTATTTATCTAGGGACAAACGGATATCTTGACAACATTGCCATAAGCGATGTGAAGAGATTTGAAAAAGAAGTCCTTGAGTTTTTCGAAGTTAAAAACAATAAAATATTAGGCATAATAAAAAAAGAAAGACAACTCAGCGATTCAACAATTGCGGAAATTAGAAAAATAGCTGATGAGTTTATAGCGGTCTTTAAATAAGGGCTTATAACGTAAAGTATGGCAACATTACGCGACATAAAAAACAGAATTACCGGTGTTCAAAATACACAAAAGATTACCAACGCAATGAAAATGGTTGCGGCTGCAAAACTGCGTCGTGCACAGGAAAATGTGATTAATGCCAGGCCATATGCCAATGAAATTTCTAAGATGCTTTCTCATCTGGTAACCGAAGATGACAAAAATAATAATCCTTATGTAGTATCGAGGAAAGTTGAGAATGTTGCTGTTGTTATTGTTACTGCTGATAGGGGGCTTTGTGGAGCGTTCAATACTAATTTGATCAGGGAATCTGTCAGGTTTATTAATGAAGAATTAAATACTGAAAATATTACTCCGCATTTATTCTGTATCGGTAAAAAAGGTTACGATTATTTCAACAAAAGGAATTATACTGTAGCAAGTAGTAGAACAGGAATTTTCTCTTCATTGTCTTACAACTCCGTTAACGAAATTACACAGGAATTAATTAATGGATATATCGATGGGCAATATGACAGGGTCGTTATAATTTATAATGAATTTAAATCTATTATCAGTCAGAAAATAGTTATCTCACAATTTTTGCCGGTACCTATTAATAATGATTCGGAAAAAGAGAAGTCATCGTTTGATAATTATATCTATGAACCGGATCAGAATTATATATTTAATTTCTTATTGCCGAAACACCTTAAAGCCCAGCTATGGCGTGTTCTTCTGGAATCAAACGCTGCAGAACTTGGTGCAAAAATGACAGCGATGGATAACGCGACTACAAATGCAAAAGAATTAATTCACACATTAAGAATAAAATATAATAAAGAAAGACAGGCTGCTATTACTAAAGAAATACTTGAAATTGTGTCAGGTGCTAATGCACTTAAATCGGAGTAATAGTTTTTTGATTTTCGATTGTGTTATAAGAAAAGATAGAGTTTAATGTTAGAAGAATTATCTCTTAAACTGGAAACGACCTTAAAGAAAGTTCGTGGCCAGGGAAAATTAACTGAAAAAAATATTTCTGATTCGTTAAGAGAAATTCGACGTGTTCTTTTAGATGCTGACGTAAATTATAAAGTTGCAAAGGAATTCATTGAAAATGTTTCTTCCGAAGCATTAGGCAAGGAAGTTCTTAATTCGATTACTCCCGGGCAATTAATTACAAAAATAATCCATGATGAACTGGTCTCTTTGCTGGGCAGCAGTCAGAGTGAAATAAAATTAAGTGGCACAGGATTAACTGTAATATTAATTGTTGGCCTTCAGGGCTCAGGTAAAACGACATTCAGTGCAAAACTTGCAAATAAGCTGAAACAAAGCGGGCGAAAGGTTTTGCTTGCGGCTGCGGATGTTTACAGACCTGCGGCAATTGATCAACTAAAATCACTGGGTACGCAAATAAACATTCCGGTGTTTTCGATTGAAGAAAAGAATGCGCGAAAAGCTGCTGAAGGTTCTTTGAAATTTGCAAAAGAAAATAATTACAATACGGTAATTATAGATACTGCCGGTCGTCTTCACGTTGATGAAGATATGATGAATGAAGTTGCTGACATTAAATCTTTAGTGAACCCTAACGAGATTCTATTCGTTGTAGACTCAATGACAGGTCAGGATGCAGTAAATTCTGCAAAAGCATTTAATGAAAAAGTAAATTTTGATGGTATTGTACTTTCAAAGTTAGATGGTGATGCAAGAGGAGGTGCAGCCTTATCAATCAGAGCAGTAGTTGGCAAACCGATCAAGTTTATAAGTAATGGCGAAAAGTTTAATAATCTTGAAATTTTTCACCCCGACAGGCTCGCTTCGAGAATTCTGGGAAAAGGCGATATTGTAAGCCTTGTTGAAAAAGCACAGCAAAGCTTTGATGAGGATGAAGCCCAAAAGCTTGAAGAAAAAATACGTAGAAATAAATTTGATTTTGATGATTTTCTTAAGCAAATTAAAGCAATTAAGAAAATGGGTTCTTTGTCATCACTGCTGGGTATGATCCCGGGATTGGGAATTCAGGCTAAAAACGCAAATATTGATGATAAAGCGCTTGTGAAAGTAGAAGCAATTATAAATTCGATGACGATTTTTGAAAGATCAAAACCAAAAATCCTCAATGGAAGTCGTCGAAGTAGGATTGCCAAAGGTAGTGGAACATCTATTCAGGATGTTAATCGTCTTTTGAAACAGTTTGGTGAAATGCAGAAAATGATGGGCCGGTTTAATAAAAAAGGATTTGGTGGCTCATTCGGAAACCTGCCTATGGGTGGTAGGTAGAAATGCCAATGGGCAGATAAATTTTTAATTAATTAAGAAAGTTATTATTGGAGGTTATTTAATTTGGCAGTAAAGTTAAGATTAAGAAGAATGGGAAAGAAAAAGCAACCGATATATAAGGTAGTTGCTGCGGATTCAAGAGCTCCGCGTGATGGAAAATTTCTCGAATCAATTGGACTATATAATCCATTGACTAATCCGCACACTCTTGATATAAATGAAGAGCGCGCGATGTATTGGCTTAATGTTGGAGCTCAACCAACAGACACTGTAAAAAGTTTATTAAGTCAAAAAGGAATTATTCTTAAAAGAGAATTAAAACGTAGGGGACTATCGGATGATAAGGTGAGTGCTGAGCTGGAAAATTGGGAAAAGATGCGGGAAGCTAAAGCAAACACTGCTGCAACTAAAAAGAAGAAATCTAAAAAAGCTGCAGCGAAAGAAGAAGTAGTCTCGGAAGAGAAAGTTGTTAAAGAGGAAATTAGTAATGATAGTACAGCAGAAGTAAAGGGTGCTGCTTCTGAGGAAAATACTGCTGAAAAAGAGTAATCTTTTTTAGTTTTGTTTTCTCCTGTACTTTATTTCCAATGCTGCCCTTTTCTTAATATAGGAGGCTTCTTTCTATGAAAGAATTCATTGAATTTATCGCAAAACACCTGGTGGATACTCCGGATGGTGTTGTAGTAGAGGAGAAAATGCCTGAAGACAACAAAATTGTTCTTGCTCTTAAGGTTCAGTCTGATGATGTTGGCAAGGTTATAGGAAAACAAGGCAAAACAGCTCAGGCAATGAGAACACTTCTGACAGCTATTGCTGCTAAAGAGGGGAAAAGAGCTATACTGGAGATTCTGGATTGAGGAATTGAATTACTGTTATTGTGAGTGATTTTTTTCTAATTGCAAAGATTGTTTCTATTCATGGTAAGGATGGGTTTGTAAATATTATTTCTCATTCTGATTTTCCTGATAGATTTTATAAGCTTGATCAAGTTTATATTGATTTTTTTGACGATAAAAAAGAATTCTTTGTAGAAAAAGTCGTAGAGCAAAAAAAGAAAGTGGCTCTCAAGTTTAAAAATTTTGATAACGATAAAGATGCACAGGTACTGATCGGGAAGGATATTTTTGTTGGTGAAGAAAAAGTAGTCAAGCTTCCGGAGGGATCATATTTTATACACGATCTTTTAGGGAGTAAAGTTTATAGAAACGGCGAAGAATTCGGATCGCTAAAAGATGTTCTTAGATTCCCCGCTAATGATGTTTATATAATTGAGGACATGCTGGGTGAAGAGATACTAATTCCGGCTGTTAAGGATTATATAGAAAGTTTTGACCGGGAGAAAAAAATTCTGGTCATTAAGCCGGGAGATGAAATTTATGAAGATGATGAGAATTGATATTATTTCTGCTGTTCCGGATCTCCTTTTAAGTCCGCTCAATTCCAGCATTATTAAAAGAGCACAGGATAAGAAGAAAGTATCGATCAATTTGCATAACCTTCGTGATTATGCGAATAATAAGCACAAACAAATTGATGATAAACCTTTCGGCGGTGGACCTGGAATGGTACTAAAGCCGGAACCGTTCTTTGGATGTATTGAAGAATTACAAAATCAAGTAAAATATGACCACATAATTTTTACTACCCCTAAGGGTAAAATATTTGATCAGAAAATTGCTAATAAATTATCTCTTGCAGAAAATATTTTAATTGTAGCTGGTCATTATAAGGAGATTGACGACAGGGTAAGAGAAAAATTTGTATCCGATGAAATATCGATTGGAAATTTTGTTCTTACCGGCGGTGAATTACCGGCGTTGATAATAATCGATGCAGTTGTAAGATTAATTCCCGGCGTATTAAATGATAGCGAATCAGCTCTTGATGATTCATTTCAGGATGGAGAAAGAGTTGAAGCTCCTTGTTATACAAGACCGGCTGAATTTAGGGGATTAAAAGTTCCGGAAGTGCTTTTGTCAGGGAATGAAAAGGAAATTAGAAAATGGAAAGAAGAACAGTCAAAGTTGTTGACTGAACGATGGAGAAATTTTAATAATTAGTGGAGAATACAATGGTTAACATAAACAAAATATTGCCAGAACAGGTGCGTACTGATTTTGCTAAATTTAACGCAGGTGATCACGTGCGTGTACATGTAAGAGTAGTTGAGGGAGATAAAGAAAGACTTCAGACTTTTGAGGGGGATGTTATAAGCGTTCGTGGAGAAGGTTCTAACAAGACATTTACTGTTAGAAAAATTTCCAGCGGCGTTGGAGTTGAAAGAATATTTCCAATCAACTCTCCTAAAATTGCAAAAATTGAAGTCCTGAAAGAAGGTAATGTAAGGAGAGCTAAACTTTATTACCTCAGGAATCTTTCAGGTAAGGCTGCCCGCATCCGTTCCAAAGAATCCTAAAAAGATATTTGTAAGATTCCTTTTAAGAGGCGTGTAACCCACGCCTTTTTTATTTTTTAGTGTGAAATCGCCAATTTTTAGTTAGGTAGTTTTGCTTATAATTTAAAAAATCTGTTTCCAGGCGGTAAAATTTTTACTATCTTCATCAGGTTTAATTTCGGGGTTATATTGCAGCTATATCAAAAAAAGATTCAATTAAAACTATTTCTCATTTTTCTCTTTTGTCTGTTACTAAGTATCAGAATTATTCCTCAAAATAATTCTGTCCGTTTTGAAACGCTTTCACTTCAAAATGGTGTCTCCTTAAATCTGACATATGCGATACTACAGGATAGCAGGGGCTATATCTGGTTTGGCACTATGTATGGGCTGGTGAAATACGATGGGAAGAATTATACTACATATAGAAATGATCCGATGGATTCTACCTCAATATCATTTGATGATATTATTTCATTATTTGAAGATAGCCGGGGAAATATCTGGGCAGGCACCTGGGGAGGGGGGCTGAATAAGTTTGACCCTGCAACCAGGAAATTCACTCGCTTCCTTTACGACAAGTCATCTGAAAAAGGGTTGTGCGATAATATTGTTTGGGCTATTAATGAAGATGATTCGGGGAACATTTGGGTAGGAACACAAAGGGGAGGAATTGATAAGTACGATGTAAAAGCTCAAAAATTTATTCATTATTGGAATAATGGAAACGCCAACAAAACCTTGCCTTCTAATATGGTTACCAAAATATATAAAGATAAGCAGGGAATTATGTGGGTAGGTACTCAGTCAGGGTTAGCAAAATATTTACCGGGTTCTGATTCGTTTGAGATATTCAGGAATACATTAAGGCCCGATAAAATTAAAGAGATTAATATTATTCACAGTATTTTTGAAGAAAGTAAGGATACGTTATGGGTAGGAACAACTTCCGGCCTTTTCATATTTGATAAACACGCAAATAAATTCTCTTCGTTTAGCTCTAACAGAAAAAATTATCTTAACTCGTTTTATATATCTTCTATATGCAAAGGCAACTCAAAAGATATCTGGGTCGGTACGAGTTACGGTCTTGTTAGAATGACGGATAGAAATGCTGAAGATCTTGAGATATTTCACCATAAGTTTGGCGCCCCAAATACATTGGCCGGTAACACTATTTCGTCGCTGCTTATGGATAAATCTGGGGTACTCTGGATAGATGCTTATCGCGCCGGGGTTAGCAAATTGATAAGTACCTCTAAAGATTTTGTAAACTACACATATGAACCCGATAATAAAAACAGTCTAGGAACTTCACTTGTTACATTTTTTGCACAGGATGATAAAGGTTATGTTTGGATTTCGGGTTTCAGCAGCGTCCTTACAAGATATGATCCCAGGACAGACTCTTTTAAACGATTTCCGCTTACTTTGCCTGGGAAGAAAAAAGGTGCCAGGTTCTATATTTCATCGATAATTAAGGATAATAATAATTTATTGGTTGGAACCACTCAGGGCATTTTATTTTTTGATTTAATCTCTGAATCCCAGAAACCTTTACCTAAAGGAATTAGCAAAATCAGAGAAATCGCTGATGGCAATATTACCTACCTTCTGGTCTCTTCCGACAAAAAGCTTTGGGTTGGTGTAAATGAAAAGGGCATATATTCTTACGATCTTAAAAATTTTTCTTATGAGCATTTTGTTAATCCTATGACTGATTTGACAAGTTATATGAAAAATATTGTGCAGGTGATTTATGAAGACAAAGATAAAAATATTTGGCTCGGAACTATGGGGGGATTATTAGAACTGGATAAATCTAATGGCAAATTCAAGAGTTATTCTCATAGCCTTTCAGATCCTAAAAGTTTAAGTAATAATTATGTTTACTACCTTTTTGAAGATTCTAAAAGAAACTTTTGGATAGGCACCAGCAATGGATTGAATAAAATGGATAAAAAAGACGATACCTTCCATAGCTATTTTGAAAAGGATGGGTTGCCTAATAGTGTAATAATGAGCATACTTGAAGATGATTATGGCAATTTATGGATCAGCACAAACAAGGGAATTGCAAGGTTTGATCCCATAACAAATACTTTTAAAAATTTTGATGTTAACGATGGTTTAAGAACAAATATATTTTATGCTCAATCAGCTTTTATTGGAAAGGATGGAATGTTTTACTTTGGCGGGAACAGCGGCTTTACAAAATTCGCTCCTAACAAAATTAGATTGAATAGTTATGTCCCGCCTGTTTATATTACTAAAGCCAGGGCCGGTAGAGATATTGGTAATCTTCAATCACTTAACACTTCGAATAATCAATTCCAGCTAACATTTAATGATAATTTCCTTCAGTTGAACTATGCTTCATTAGATTATACTAACCCGGAAAAAAATGTATATAAATATAAACTTATCGGTGTTGATGAAGATTGGATCTATTCAGGAAATAATAATGTAGCCAGCTATACTGATCTTTCACCGGGAAGCTATACCTTTCTGGTAAAAGGAAGTAATAGCGACGGTATCTGGAATGAAAAGCCTGCTTCAATTGAGATTATAATCCTTCCACCTTTTTGGAGAACCTGGTGGTTCACATCTCTGATTATTATTGTCGGACTAATAACGATTTACTTGATGCACTTGTTTTGGGTCCAACATAAGATCAGACGTGCTCTTGAGATTGAAAAGATTAGAGCCGAAGAAAGTGAAAGAGTGCGTAAACAAACTGCGATAGATTTTCACGATGAACTCGGACATCGGCTGACAAGGATTTCCCTTCTAACTGAAATTGTAAAAAGAAAATTAGGAAATAGTTATTCTGATATTTTGCCTTTACTAAGGAAAATTTCTGAAAACTCTATACAGCTTTATGACGGGACAAAAGATTTTATATGGGCGATTGACCCACAAAACGATTCACTGTATGAACTGCTTGTAAGACTTAAGGATTTTGGTGATGAAATTTTTACCGATACTAATATAGATTTTCTTGTCAAGGGTATCTCAACTGA
>Ga0307417_10000449_pt1 | contig 16882 bp, 8 predicted proteins | sample SalMarWE160210MG_2_FD_202514 | JGI IMG/M metagenome (GOLD analysis project Ga0307417, IMG submission 202514) | Salt marsh sediment microbial communities from the Plum Island Ecosystem LTER, Massachusetts, United States - WE1602-10 | ecosystem: Environmental > Aquatic > Marine > Intertidal zone >...
GGTCACGCAGCAGCAGATCCTCCGGTGCTCCGCCTTGATTCTCGACATGAATGAGGTGCAGGTAATGGAATATGGCGTAAATGACGAAGGGGATCGTGAGCATCATCAGGTGGTTCTCAGGCAGATTGACGGCTGAGAACGTATACAGGGAGTAGGCGATCACCGTCGTGCTCGAGACGATCATGATCAGCTGGTCCAGGTACCCAATCGTGTAGCCATCGAGCACGCGCCGGTGGGTGTTGGCTTCCGCCTGGAGCAGGGTGAGTTCGGCGCGGCGCTTGCCAAAGCCGATGAATAAGGCCAAGAGCGTCATGCAGACGTAGAGCCAGGGAGAAAACCGTTCGACGGTGATCAGGGTCACGCCGGCCGCCACCCGCAGGACGAAGCCGGCAGCAATCGAAAATACGTCGATGATCGGAATGTGCTTTAGCCAGGAAGAGTAGAGCACATTCAGGCCCAGGTACCCGAAGACCACCAACGCAAAGCTGGAGTTCAACGCCAGACTGCCCGCCAGCGTGGCCACGATGAGCACCACAGCTGCCACCCGGGCGGCGGTCGTGGTCAGCGCGCCGGAAGCGATGGGTCGGAGCCGCTTGGTGGGGTGCTTGCGGTCGCTCTCCAAGTCCGCTAGGTCATTGATCACGTAGACCGCACCGGAGGCGAGGCATAGCAGGGTAAAACCGGCCAGGGTGGCCAGGAAGGGACCCGGCCGGGTCAGCTGCCGGTCGAAGATCAGGGCGGCGAAGATAAAGGCGTTCTTCGGCCACTGGCGGGGGCGCATCGTGCGCAACAAGGCGGCGACCATGGCGAAGATCATAGCAGGTTGGGGAGAGGCGAGCAAGACGCCCGGCGAACGGTACAATCAGGCCATGAGCACCAAGATCCGCCTGGATCGCCTGCTGGTCGAGCGCGGCCTGGCCGACACGCGGTCGCTGGCCCAGCGCCTGGTGATGGCCGGCCAGGTCCGCGTCAACGGTCAATTGGAGATCAAGGCTTCGCGCCAATTCACCGCCGATGACGAAATCAGCGTGGACCACGGCCCGCGATACGTCTCGCGCGGCGGCCTCAAGCTCGAAGCGGCGATAAAGGCCTTTCCGGTCAAAGTCCAGGCCGCCGTCTGCGCCGATGTAGGGGCCTCCACCGGCGGCTTTACCGACTGCTTGTTGCAGCACGGCGCAGCGCGCGTGTACGCCATTGACGTCGGGCACGGCCAGTTGGATTGGAGTCTGCGCCAGGATGAGCGGGTGATTGTGAAAGAACGCACAAATGCCCGCTATCTGGAGTCCTTACCGGAGCCGATTGATCTGGTCACCGTGGACGCGGCATTCATTTCGTTGGCCCTGCTTCTCCCCCGAATCAGGGGCTGGCTGGATGAAGCCGGGCAGGTGGTTTGCCTGGTCAAGCCGCAGTTTGAAGCCGGGCCGGCTCAAGTTGGCAAGGGCGGGGTGGTCAAGGATCTGTCGGTGAGGCGCCAAGTGGTGGCGGAAGTGATGGCCGAAGCGCAGATTCAGGAGCTTTGGCCGGCTGGTCTGTTGGAGTCTCCCCTTCAGGGGCCCAAGGGCAACCACGAGTATCTGCTGTGGTGCGTGACCTCAGGCGAAGGGGCAGACCCTGCGGGACTCCTCTCCCAAGTCTTTCCAGCCAACGCCTAGGGCTCCCAATGCGCCTGCCTCAGGTATACTTCAGCCCGCGGGGGCGATCGCCCCTGTGACCCGCCGCCGACAGACCGCGTGGACATGAATCTCACTTCCATACGCAATTTTTGTATCGTCGCCCATATCGATCACGGCAAGTCGACTCTGGCCGACAGGCTGCTTCAGCTCACGGGTACCGTCACCGATCGGGAGATGATGGACCAAGTCCTGGACACCATGGAGCTGGAGCGGGAGAAAGGCGTCACGATCAAGGCCTCCGCCGTCCGGATGCGTTATCAGCGACCGGACGGTGAGCCGTTCGTGCTCAATCTGATCGATACCCCAGGCCATGTGGACTTCGGTTACGAGGTCAGCCGGGCCCTGGAGGCTTGCGAGGGAGCGCTGTTGGTGGTCGACGCCAGCCAGGGTGTAGAAGCGCAGACCCTGGCCAACCTGTACCTGGCGCTTGAAGCGAATCTGGAAATCATCCCCGTGATCAACAAGATCGACCTTCAGGCCGCCCGAGTCGACGAAGTGGCCGACGAGATCCACAGCCTGATTGGGACGCCAAAGGACCAGATTCTCACCATTTCAGCCAAGACAGGGGATCGGGTGGCCGAAGTTCTGGAGGCGGTCATCGAGCGTGTCCCGCCGCCAAAGGGTGACGCCGACGGGCCTTTGAAGGCGATGATCTTTGACTCTCACTACGACACCTACAAGGGCGTGGTGGCTTACGTGCGTCTCTTCGAGGGCCAAATCGGCGGCGAAGAAGAAATTCACCTGATGGCCTCCGGGGCGGATGCTCGTCCCATCGAACTCGGAGTGTTCTCGCCCGGCATGCAGGTGGTGGACCGCCTTTCGGCAGGGGAAGTCGGCTACATCGCCAGCGGACTGAAGTCGGTACGTGAGTGCCGAGTAGGCGACACGATTACCCTGAGATCCCGCCCGGCCGCGGCGCCGCTCCCTGGTTACCGACACCCCAAGCCTATGGTCTTTGCCGGCTTTTACCCGGTCGAGGGCGAAGATTATCAGGATTTGAAGGATGCGCTCGAGAGACTCCAACTAAACGATGCCTCGCTTGTCTTCGATCCGGAAACATCCCAGGCTCTCAACTTCGGTTTCCGTTGCGGTTTCTTGGGGATGTTCCACATGGACATCATCCAGGAACGGTTGGAGCGCGAGTTCGACATCGACCTGATCGCCACGGCGCCCTCCGTGGAGTACGAAGTCCTTATGCGTGATGGGACCACCTTGCAAATCGACTCGCCGGCCAAGCTCCCCGAGCCGGATGAATTTGAAGAAGTGCGCGAACCGTGGATGCGTATTCAAATCTTCACGCCGGAGGACTACTACGGCCCGGTGATGGAGTTGGTTACCAACCGGCGTGGGGAATTCATCCGGCAGGAGTACCCGGCGCCGGCCCGCGTCGTGCTCCACTACGACATCCCTCTTTCCGAACTGATCGTCGATTTCTACGATCAGCTCAAATCGCACACTCGCGGCTATGCTTCGCTGGACTATCAGTTCTTGGAGTATCGACCGGACGACCTGGTCAAGCTGGAAATCTTGATCAACGGGGAACCGGTCGATGCGCTGGCGCTGATCGTCCATCGCGACGATGCTTACCATAAGGGCCAGGCGCTGGTCTCCAAGCTGAAAGAGCTGATCCCCCGCCAGCTCTTCACCGTCCCGGTTCAGGCGCAGGCAGGGGGCAGGGTCATCTCCCGCGCCAACGTGAAGGCTTTGCGGAAGGACGTATTGGCCAAGTGTTATGGCGGGGATGTGAGCCGCAAACGGAAGCTCCTGGAGCGCCAGAAGAAGGGCAAGAAGCGGCTCAAGCGCGTCGGCTCGGTCGAGATCCCCCAAGATGCGTTCCTGGCGGTGCTCAGGCTCAACGACGAATGATCTAGCCGAAATCCCGGTGCCTGACCCTCAGCCGGGGGCCAAACCTGGCCGAGCACCGATGACACTGGCGGTTTGGAGGACGGAATGAAGACCTTGATTACCGGGGGCGCCGGATTCATCGGCGCCAACACCGCCCATCGACTGCTCGAGGATGGGGAGTCGGTGGTAATCCTCGATAACCTGTCCCGTTCAGGGAGCGAGAAGAACCTGGCCTGGCTCCAATCGAACCACCCAGAATTGGAATTCGTCAGGGCCGATGTGCGCGATGCGGCCGGCCTCACGGCTGCCCTCTCCGCCCATGCGCCCTTCGAGGCCCTGATCCATTTGGCGGCCCAGGTGGCCGTGACCACCTCCGTCGTCGATCCGCGCCTTGACTTCGAGATCAACGCTCTGGGTACGCTCAATTTGCTTGAATCGGTGCGCAGCTTGGGCATCGACCCGGCGCTGCTTTTCACCTCCACCAACAAAGTCTATGGTGAGATGCTCGACCAGGTCGTGGTCGAGGAGTCCACTCGTTACCGCTACGCCGATCTCGAGCTCGGCATCTCGGAGACGGCTCCGCTCGACTTCCATTCGCCGTATGGCTGTTCCAAGGGAACGGCGGATCAGTATGTGCACGACTATCATCGTATCTATGGCCTGCGCACGATCGTGTTCCGCAATTCGTGCATTTACGGCCCGAGACAGTTCGGCGTCGAGGATCAGGGCTGGCTGGCATGGTTCGCCATCGCTGCCCGACTTGGGCGGCCGATCACGATCTACGGGGATGGGAAGCAGGTTCGCGACGTCTTGTTTGTGGACGATCTGATTCGCGCCATGCGGGGAGCGATTGACAACATCGGTGTCACCGCTGGACAGGTGTACAACATGGGCGGGGGCCCTGAGAACAGCCTGTCGGTGTGGCGCGAATTCGGTCCTATGCTCGAGGAGCTGGTGGGCTCGTCGATCGAATTCGATTTCCAGGATTGGCGGCCTGGCGATCAGAAGATTTACGTCTCCGATGTTCGCAAGGCCTATGAGGCCTTCGGTTGGTCGCCCGAAGTCAGCGCGCAGGACGGTGTCCGGCGGTTGTACGAATGGGTGGACGCCAACACTGAGCTGTTCCAGGCCTGACTCTCCCCGTCAAGGGTGAAAGTTTCAAAGTGCTATAATGCCCCGATTCCCAGCCCAGAGCCCGGGCGGGGTCTTTCTGTGCGTGAGGGGATATCCTTGGAGAATGCTCGGAGCTGGGTCGTCGGGCTTCTGGTCAGCCTGGTCGCCCTGGCGATCGCTTTTTGGGGTGTGCAACCCGACCGCGTGGTGGAAGTCGTGCGCTCGGCGGATCCCATCTACCTTGTCCCGGCGGCCGGAATGATCGTGATTGGCCTGTTCGCGCGCGCCAGGAGCTGGCATGTCCTGCTAAGCGAACGGGCGCCCTATAGCAAGGTCTTCTGGGCGCTGAATGAAGGTTACTTGCTCAACAATGTCCTTCCTCTGCGCTTGGGCGAGCTGGGTCGGGCGTACTCGGTGAGCCAGACTGGGCAGGTAAGCGGAGGCGCGGCCTTGGCAACGGTCGTCATCGAACGACTGATCGATGTGGCGGTGAGCCTGGCCGGACTGGCACTGGCCATCAGCGCCATGGCGGCCCCGGTTTGGGCGGGTCAGGTGTTGCAGGCGGCCGGGGTCGTATTGGCTGTACTCTTGCTAGGGACGGCGGTTTTGGCGCTGAACCAAAAGAACATCATGCGGCTGGTGGAACATCTTCCCGGCGCAGGATGGATGCGATTGCTGAAGACGATGGATGACTTCGCACGCGGCCTGGGGGAGGCGGCCCGGCCGTCGCGCTTGATCAGGTCGGGTGCGTGGAGTCTGCTCGCTTGGGTCACCGCCTGGTTCAGCCTGGCGCTGATGATGCGCATGTTCGGCTTGACCTGGTCCCCCACGATCCTGATCTTCGTGACCGGCGTCACCGCCTTTGGGGCTGCGCTGCCTTCGTCGCCGGGAGCGGTCGGGGTATATGAGCTGTCGACGGTGGCTGCTTTGCTGGTCTTCGGGGTGCCGCAGGCTGTCGCCGTGAGCCTGGCGGTCTTGGCGCACGCTTTGTCGCTAGTGACCACGGGCAGTCTGGGCGCCATCGGTCTGGCCAGGGAAGGTCGGACCATCTTGGGGTTGGCAGAACAGGCCCAGAAGTTCTTCCGACGAGCGCAAGAAACTCTCGTGGCATGAAGATCCTGGTAGCGCTGACGTATTATCGCCCGCACGTTTCGGGCCTGACGATCTACGTCGAACGGCTGGCGCGGGCGCTGGTTCAAAGAGGTCACCAGGTCACAGTCCTGACATCGCAGTATGACCGTGCCTTGCCCATCGACGACGCCCAGAACGGTGTGCGCATTCGCAGGGTGCCGGTGATAATGCGGGTGAGCAAGGGAGTGATCATGCCCACCATCGGACTAGACGCCACTCGCGAGGTGCTGGCCCACGATGCGGTGAGCCTGCATCTGCCGCAACTGGATGCCGCCGGGATCGCTTTGAGGGGCCGACTGCTCCGGCGCCCCACGCTGCTGACCTACCATTCGGATTTGGAGCTTCCTCCCGGGCTGATCAACCGGGCCGCCGACACCGTGGTTTCGGCCGCTAATCGGATTTCAGGCTCGTTGGCCCATCGCGTGGTCGCCTACACGCGGGATTTCGCCACCCATTCGCCATTCCTCTCGCGGCAGTTGCACAAGCTGACGGTGATACCGCCTCCAGTGGAGGTCGCTCCGCCCGACGAGGCCTTCAAGGCCACGCTCGAGGGTCTGGTCGAAGGCCGATTTCCAGTCATCGGCATGGCGGCGCGCCTGGCCACTGAGAAGGGGGTGGAGCACCTGCTGGACGCACTTCCCGCCATTCGCCAGCGACACCCCGGCGCCCACGTGCTCTTTGCCGGACCTTACGAAAACGTGTTGGGCGAAACGGACTACGCCAAGCGATTGGCCCCACAGCTCGAGGCATTCAAGGACTGCTGGTCCTTTCTAGGGACGCTCAATCCACCCCAAATGACGGCCTTTTACGATCGCTGCGATGTGACCGTCCTCCCCAGTATCAACAATACCGAGACCTTCGGACTGGTGCAGATTGAATCGATGCTGAGGGGGACACCAGTGGTGGCCAGTGACTTGCCCGGCGTCCGACAGCCGGTGACAACCACCGGCATGGGCAGGATCACACCCGTCGGCGATCCAGGCGCCATCGCCGAAGCGATCATCGATATCGTCGCTCATCCCGAGGGTTATGTGGGCGACCGGAAGACTCTGGAAGCGACCTACCTGCCGGCCAAGGTTGCCGAAGACTACGAGAGCCTGATCAATCAACTTTTCCCACGGCTGGGCGATAGGGGAAGCCGATGAAGGGCGACCTGCTCGACCAGCACCTGCGTGCCTTGCCTTATTTTCGAGCGACCTTGCGGGCGGTCGAAGCGCGCATGATGGGGGCCGTGGACCTGCCCGCTCCGGTCCTCGACATCGGGGCCGGGGACGGTCACTTCGCCGAAGTGACCTACGATCGCCCTCTGGACGTGGGGGTTGATCCGCATTTCCCGTCCTTGCGCGAAGCCAGCCGGCGCGGGAGCTACCGCAGCCTGATTCAGGCAGACGGGGGCCGCCTGCCGTACGCCGCTGGGACCTTTGCGAGCGGCATCAGCAACTCTGTTCTGGAGCACATTCCGCATCTGGATGCGGTCCTGTCTGAGGTTGGCCGAGTGCTCAAACCTGGATCGCCGTTCGCCATCACAGTCCCCAATCCCGGCTACCGTACTCAACTGAGTTTTCCCAAACTCCTGCGCTCGATGGGCCTAAGCGGATTAGCGGAGGCTTATCGGGGATGGTTCATGCGAATGTCGCGCACCTGGAATCTCTTCGACGAGAACGGTTGGCGTGAGAAATTCTATGCGGCCGGCTTCGAAATCGAGCGAAGCCAGAGCTACTTCTCGCCGGCTGCCCTCAGCATGCTCGAATGGGGCCACTACTTCGGGGGGCCAAGCCTTGTGGCGCGCTGGCTGACAGGCCGCTGGATTCTGGCGCCCACGGCCTGGAATCTGGGATTGACGGATCGATGGGTGCGGAAGTATTTTGAGGAGCCAACGGTACAAGACGGAACGTACACGTTCTATCTCGCAAGAAGGCGAGCCTGATGGGCGATCGCCCTTTGCCTCCTGAACCCGAAATCGACGGCTCTGAGCCGAGTGTCCTAGACTGGTTGAAGTCGGTCGTGGGCGGCCACCCCCTACCGATACCGGAGGCGTCCGACGACGACACCCAAAGCGAGGCGCCGCACGAACTTGTGGCAGGCATGCCCCCCGGCGAGCCGCAGCGTGAGTTTGATTGGCACAGCCTGATCGGCGAGGTCACGCCGGGGCATATGCGGCTGCCCGGGGCCCTCGGGCTGGCGTTTGTGGCCCAATTCGGATTGGCTCAAAGGGTGGGCAGCCCGAAATTTGAGCTGGTACTCTACCTGGCGGCCGCCGCCCTCATTGGCTGGGCGGCTTTGGCAGGCGATTTCCGCCTCCAGCCACCGGAGACACCTGCGGAGGGCCACCTCAATGTCGACTTTCGGCCCGTGTGGCTCGGAGCCGGAGTTGGGTTCTCTCTCCTCACTGTCCTGGCGTCAAGCCAGAACACACTTCGCACCTCGACGATCATCCTATGGACGCTGGCCATCTTCGCCATGGTGGGGGCATTCTGGGAGGGGGGGGTTGATTGGCGCGGCTACCTGGCCCGAGCACGTGAATGGGTCCTTCATCCTTTGTTGAGGGTCTCCATCCGTCCCTGGCATTGGGCGATGATCGGCGTCGCCGTACTGTCCCTGGCCTTTCGCCTGGTCCATCTGGAACAGGTGCCCTTCGAAATGTGGAGTGATCACGCTGAGAAGCTGCTTGACGTCTATGATGTCCTCCAGGGCAAGTACTCGATCTTCTTCTTCAGGAACACCGGGCGTGAGATGATCGAGTTCTACCTGGCGGCGTTCACGGCAAAAGTGTTTGGGACGGGGCTGTCATTCCTCACCCTCAAGCTGGTTACCGCTGCGGCGGGTCTGCTGACCCTGCCCTACATCTATCTATTCGGGAAGGAGATGGGCGGCAGCCGGGTGGGCCTCCTCGCCACGGCATTGGCGGGCATCGGCTACTGGCCGAATGTCATCAGCCGGCTCGGCCTCCGCTTCCCCTTCTACGCCCTATTCGCTGCTCCAGCCCTCTACTACCTGGTGAAGGGTTTGCGCACGCATCGTCGCAACGACCTGTTGCTGTGCGCTGCCGCAGTCGGCATAGGGATGAACGGCTACTCCCCGGCCCGCATCCTCCCGGTGGTGATGGCGGCCGGCGTGGCCATCTTCCTCCTGCACCGTGCTTCGCGTGGTCAACGCCTGCCGACGTTGGCGGTCTTGGCGGTCATGGGAGCCGTGGGGTTCGTCTTCGTCCTGCCCTTGTTCCGGGTGGCGGTCGAGCACCCAGACCAGGTCTTCTTTCGAATGATGAGCCGGATGGGGACAGCCGAGCGGGCCTTCCCAGCGCCGCCTTTGGCCATCTTCCGCGACAACGTGGTGAGCGGCCTGGGCATCTTTGGCTGGGACGACGGACAAATCTGGATCGCCTCCGTCCCACACCGGCCGGCTCTGGATTGGCTGACGGGAGCGTTCTTTCACCTGGGGGCGGTGCTGATGTTCGTCCGATATCTGCGCCGGCGAGATTGGCGGGACGCGTTCACGCTGGTCAGCATCCCCCTGCTCATGCTGCCGTCCACCCTGGCCCTTGCCTTCCCGGATGAGAACCCGGCTCTGCACCGCGCTTCGGGGGCCTATATCCCGGCCTTCACCCTGGCGGCCATTGCCGTAGTGGCCGTCATCGACTGGGCCAAACAAGTTTGGGCTGGCCGCAGATCTGCGATGACGCCGGTCTACGCCGGCCTGGGCGTCTTGTTTGTGATATCGGCGGTCATCAACTACCGGCTGGTGCTGATCGATTTTGCCAAGCTGAACCTACAAAGTGCGTGGAACACGGCCCAGGCGGGAGAAATTGTGAAGGGCTTCGCCGATTCGGTCGGGTCGTACGAAACCGCCCACATGGTGCCATTTCCGTTCTGGATGGACGGCCGACTTGTGGGAATCAACGCCGGCCAGCCCGCCAAGGACTACAGCACGACCACGGATCAACTGCCGCAGCTCCAGGACGAACCCCGGGCGCAGCTCTTCTTGGTCAACACCCAGGACAAGCCCGATCAGGATCTGCTTTCCCAACTCTTCCCGTCTGGCCGCTGGTCGATCGCCCAGTCTGACCAACCCGGCAAGGACATCGCCGTCTTCCTGGTACCGCCCAAGATTTCCGATCTTTCCGGGGCCGACGCCTCCGGTCCGGCGCCATGATCGAACCGCTGGAGACCGCTCCGACGCAAGAGGCAGCACCAAATTCAGGCGGTCGTTTCGATTCGCGAGCCGTGCTGCCTTGGGTGGTGCTCGCCCTGGTCATCGCCTTTGGCGCTTTCCTGAGGTTCACGGGCCTCAATTGGGACGCCGGAACGCACCTGCATCCGGACGAGCGCTTTCTGACGATTGTCGAATCCAGCCTGCGCCTGCCTAAGACCTTGGGCGACTACTTCAACACCGCCATCTCCCCGCTGAATCCGGCCAATTCGGGCAACACTTTCTTCGTCTACGGGACGCTGCCTATCTTCCTCGTGCGCCTGCTGGGCGAATGGCTTGGTCAAACCGGATATGACCAGATCTACTTGGTTGGGCGGGCAACGTCGGCTACCTTTGACCTGGCCAGCCTAGTCCTCCTCTTCTTGCTGGGGCGCCGCCTGTATGGGGTTTGGACGGGTTTGCTGGCTGCCGCCTTCGGATCGGCCTCGGTTCTGCTCATTCAGCATGCCCATTTCTTCGTCGTGGACCCGATGGCGAACACTTTTGTCATCGCCGGTTTGTATTTGGCGGTGAGGGTTTTGGACGAAGGACGATTGGCAGACTATGGCCTGTTTGGCCTGGCACTGGGCATGGCGATGGCGTCCAAGATCAATACCCTCCCTTTGGCGTTGGTTGTGGCGCTGGCTGGGCTCATTCGCTACCTGAAGGTGAGCACGGAAACCAAGCCAGATGAGCTGCTCAGCGGGATCAAGGGACTTGCTCTGGCAGCGCTGATTTCGTTCGTCACCTTCCGCGTTTTTCAGCCGTACGCTTTCGTCGGAACGTCTTTCTTTGACATCCGGATCAACCCGGGATGGATGTCATCCATGACCGAGATCCTCCACCAGAGCAGCGGTGAGGTGGATTTTCCGCCCGCCCTTCAATGGGCGGATCGAGCGCCCATCCTGTTCTCACTGCGCAACATGGTCCTATGGGGACTCGGTCTACCGCTGGGCGTTACCGCGTGGCTTGGTTGGGGATGGGCAGCGGTCGAGATCGCAAAGAAGCGGAGTTGGGATCGCCACCTGATCCCCGTCCTATGGACGGGTGGGTACTTTGCGTGGCAATCGTTGAGCTTCACGCGAGCCATGCGTTATCAGCTGCCCGTCTATCCCACGCTGGCGATCCTGGCGGCCTGGGCACTGGTCGAGGTCTGGCGTGGCGCACCCAAGTGGTTCAGACCACGACTTGCCAGGTTAGCGCGTCCGGTTGCCGCAGTGGCCGTCGGGGGCGTCCTGCTGGGGACGTCATTCTATGCTTTGGCGTTCGTCCACATCTATCAGCAGCCGATGACGCGCGTGGCGGCCTCGCGTTGGATCTACCATCACCTTCCGGCGGCGGTCAACTTCACGGTGCAGGTGCCGGGTGGTCAGGATCAGCTCGAACCGCTCCCTACGTCACTTGCAGTGGGATTGGAAGCCGGGGAAAGCCTGACCACCAGCTTTGTCGCCCAATCCGGCGCTTCGCTGACAGCCATGTTCCTGCCGCAAGTCACGGATCTCGATCCGGCCTCAGGCCCCAAACAGGTCCGGGTGACAATCTACGATACGCCCGCCCTGGGAACCCCCGTGGCTGAAGGCACGTCGGTGGATCTCACCGGGATGTCCTCGGGGCAAGTGCAGATCCCGCTTCCCGAGCCGGTGCCAATGATCGAGCTGCACACCTATGGCCTGCGGCTGAAAGTGGAGGGGAGCGGGGGTCTGGGCTTCCAGGGTCAGATGAGCCTGCTTCAGGCATCGGGTGTCGATTCGATAAGCAGTTTGGTCTCACTGCCGGCGCAAACTGACGTCCTGATTGGCGGTCAGCCTCAGTCGCTCATCGCTCAGGTTCATCAGGCCGGCTCGCTGACCGGAGTCGACCTGCCACACATCAGACGGATCTCCGGCGGCTCGTCGCCCGCGCGTCTGCAGGTTTCGCTGGTCAAGGAGACCGATCCGGGGAACTCGATCGCCAAAGGCCAGATCCAGATTCAGCCGTCGAACGACGGGCAGACCTCCCTTATCGTGCCGTTTAATCGCCAAGTGACCATCGAATCCGGAGTCAGTTATCAGCTCACGTTGACGCTCGATGGCCCGGGCGCTCTTGCGCTTCGGCCCACGGTCTTGATCAGTGAAACGAGTTGGGACGATGGGCTTCCGGTCAACCTGGAGGGCTACGACTACAGCGGGCGGTACACCGGGGTCAACCAGGAGCTTTACTGGCCCGATAATCAAGACGACAACGCGGATGGCGTCCCCGATAAGCTTGAACGTCTGGTCGATGCATTGTCGCGAGGTGATGACCTGGTCATCAGCTCTAATCGACAGTACGGCAGCATAGCCAGGGTCCCTTCACGATACCCTTTGACCACCGAATACTACCGTCTTCTGTTCAACTGCCCGGCCCCCCAAGCGGTGGCGGATTGCGCGGCGTCCGCCCAGCCCGGAGGGGTTCGGAACGCCATCGGCTACAAGCTGGTCCAGGTGTTCCAGTCGGATCCGCAGCTGTTGGGTCTCGACTTCAATGATCAGACGGCGGAAGAGGCTTTCACCGTCTACGATCACCCCAAGGTGTTCATTTTCCAGCGCACGGACGCGTTTTCGGCTCAGGCACTTCGCGCCCAGTTGAGCGCCGTGGATCTTTCGGGTGTCAAGAACTCGGTTCCCAAGGATCTCAAAGCTGGGAGTGGCCTGACGTTGATGCTCCCGGAAGAACGTTGGGCCGCCCAACAGCTGGCGGGTACCTGGCGGCAGCTGTTCCCGCCCGGCAATCCCCTCAACCAGTCCCAAATTCTGGCAGTCGTGGCTTGGTGGCTTCTGGTCACCATCCTGGGGTGGTTGGTGTTTCCAATCGTCCGGCTCGCCTTCCCGGGGCTGCAGGACGCCGGCTATCCTCTGGCTCGGGTGACGGGCCTGCTTCTGATGGCCTGGGGAAGCTGGATCTTGGGCAGTTTCGGCGTACCCGTAACCCGTACTGCGATTGCCCTGTTGGTGGTTGGAATAGCGGCGTTTTCCTTTGGTCTGGCTTGGCGGGATCGCCACGACCTGGTGGCCTTCGTGCGCGGCCATTGGCGCCAAATGCTGTGGGTCGAAGTCTTGGCATTGAGCTTCTTCGCCATCGATCTGGCTATCCGTCTGGGCAACCCCGATTTGTGGCATCCGGCCAAGGGCGGGGAAAAGCCGATGGATCTCTCCTACCTGACGGCAGTGATCAAGAGCGCCGGATTTCCACCGTACGACCCGTGGTTTGCCGGCGGTTACATCAACTACTACTACTTTGGATTTGTCCTGGTCGGCATGCCGATCAAGCTCCTGGGGCTGGTGCCCGAGGTAGCCTACAATCTTGTGCTCCCGACCCTCTTCAGCATGCTCGCCCTAGGAGCGTACTGCGTGGGCACGAATCTGCTGGCCAGCCGAAGCCAGAAGCCGGGGGCACTCGACCCACGCGTGGCCGGCGTGGCAGCCGCCCTGATGATGGTCCTGCTGGGCAATCTGGGCACGGTGCAGTTGATCTACGATTCGCTGCGCCAAATGGGCGGCGGTCTCGGCGTGGGCCTGCTCGATGCCGTGAGCGGATTGGGCCAGGTCGTGTTTCAACATGCTCATCTTCCCATCGCGCTCGATCATTGGTATTGGAATCCGAGTAGGGCGATCCCTCCCGGCCCTGGTGAGCCCGGCCCGATCACCGAGTTTCCGTTCTTCACCTTCCTCTATGCCGATCTTCACGCCCACATGATCAGCCTTCCGTTGACCGTGGCGGCTTTGGCATGGGCCGTGTCATGGTTGTTGGCCAACCGGGATGGTGAGCCGCGCCGGTGGCTGGATGTGGTCGTCTCGCTTTTCATCGGGGGCTTACTCATCGGAGCGCTGAAGCCGACCAACACCTGGGACTTCCCCGTGTACTTGACCCTGGGTGGGCTGGCAACGCTGGGCGGGGCGTGGCTCCGGCTCCGGTCGCTCCGACCCGCCACCTGGCTTCGGGCCGCCTGGACGACGGGCAGTCTGGTCGGGTTGACGCTACTCTTGTATGAGCCTTTCAGCCGTTGGTACGGTCAGGGGTACACGCAGCCCCAGCTTTGGGAGGGATCCAAGACTCCGGTCAGCGCCTACCTCACGGTCTACGGCCTGTTCCTGTTCCTGATGGTGGCCTGGATGATCTGGGAATCCCGCCAGTGGATGGCTGAAACGCCGATTTCGGCCCTTAGCCGTCTCCGGCCCTACGGAGAGCTGTTCCTGGCGGCGCTGGTCATGTTTGCGGCGGCCGTGGGTCTGGCGGCGGCCTTCGGCTATACCGTCGCGTTGATCTCCTTTCCAATGGTTCTATGGGCCGGACTCCTGTTCTTGAGGCCCGGTCAGAGCCTCGAAAAGCGGATCGTGTTGGTCCTCATCGGCACCGGTGCGGCGCTGACGTTCGTGGTCGAGGTGGTGGTCCTCAAGGGCGATATCGGCCGGATGAACACCGTCTTCAAGTTCTACCTCCAGGTGTGGACGCTGTTTAGCATCGCCTCGGCTGCAGCGCTGTTCTGGGTCCTGACCGATCTCGGATGGTGGGCTGCCATCTGGAAGAACCTGTGGCAATTGGGGCTGGCCGGGCTGGTGTTCGGGGCGGCGCTCTATCCAATGACTGCCGCGCCTGCCAAGATCGCCGACCGGATGGCCGAGAACGCGCCGCATACTTTGGACGGAATGGCGTACATGGCCTACGCCATGCGCGGTGAGCTGAGCACCAGCTTTGCCACCGACGAAGATTACCAGGCCATACAATGGATGCAGTCTAACGTCGAAGGCTCACCGGTCATCGTGGAGGCCAACATTCCGGAGTACCGGTGGGGGACGCGCTTCACCATCTACACGGGTCTGCCCGGTGTGGTGGGATGGAACTGGCATCAGCGCCAACAACGCGTGGCCGTGGGCGAGGAGCAGGTGACCGACCGTGTCATCGCCGTGACAAACTTCTACATGACCCGCTCGGTGAATGACGCCATGACGTTTCTCCGCCGGTACCAGGTGAAGTACATTGTTTGGGGTCGGTTGGAGCAGGTCTACTACGGTGATGTCGGACCCTGTCTGGCCGCAGGGCCGGACAGCGCAGGTGTGATCTGTGACCTGAGCGGGAGGGCTTTGGGGATGACACAGCCCGACGTGCCAGCCTCGGCTTGCCAGGTGTTAGATGCTCAGACAATCCCGGCCAGCCTCGATTGCCCAACCCATGCCGCCGACAAATTCACTATCATGCAGGCCCTCGGTCTGATCACCCCCGTGTTTCACACGGGGGAAACGACCATCTATCAGGTGATGCCATGATAGGCCAGATTCTCGAAGTCGCTGCCTGGTGGCTGGTGAGCGGTCTGATCGGATGGCTGGCGTTCCCGCTGACTCGGCGTGTCTTCCGTAAGCTCCCAGACCAGGGGTACGGGTTCGGCCGGGCGTTGGGGTTGTTGGCACTGAGCTACGCTGTCTGGCTGTTGGGCACGGCCGGCTGGGTGCCCAACAACAGCGCCGGCGTTTTCGGGATCGCCTTGCTGATGGCCGGCGGTTGCATCGTCTGGGGTTGGCGCGGCCGCCGGGAGCTGGCCAACTGGCTGCGTTCCCAATGGCGGCTTATCGCCGCCGAAGAAGCCGTGTTCCTGGTGGCCTTTGTGGCCTGGGCCTTTGTACGCGCCAATAATCCCGACATCACCAACACCGAGAAGCCGATGGAGCTGATGTTTCTCAACTCCATTCTGGGCTCACCTAACTTTCCAGCGCACGACTCATGGCTTTCCGGTTACGCCATTTCCTACTACTACTTCGGCTACATCATGATGGCCGTGCTGACCCGTCTGACCGGCGTCGTGAGCGGCGTGGCCTTCAACCTCACCAATGCACTGTGGTTCGGCATGACCGCATTGGGGGCCTATTCCATGCTCTTCAACATGTTGAACTGGCGCAAGGAAGAGGCTCACCTCAGGCTTTTGGCGCCGCTCTTGGCCCCCCTGATGGTGCTGGTGGCCGGCAACCTGGAAGGTTTCCTGGAGGTCCTCCATTCGCAGTACCTGTTCTGGCACCAGGCAGTGGATGGCAGCCTGGTCTCGCCGTTCTGGTCCTGGCTGGGGATCAAGGATCTTATCCAGCCTCCCAGCGGCGCGCCTTCCTGGATCCCCAACCGCTACCTGTGGTGGTGGCGCGCATCACGCGTGGTGCACGATGTCAACCTGGCCGGGGGTGAGCTGGAAGTCATCGACGAGTTTCCCTTCTTCTCGTTTCTTCTGGCGGACAATCACCCGCATCTGCTGGCGCTGCCGTTCGTTCTGTCTGCGATTGGATTTGCGTTCCAAACTCTGGTCAGCGGGGGCCAGAAGATCTTCGCCATCAGCCACTTCAGACATGATTGGGATCCGGCCCGGGTCCTGGTGCCGGCGGCGACGGTCGTGGTGGCCATCGTCGCGTTCGTGCGCTCGGTGGACCTGGCACGGACGGGAAACGGGCCGGCTGGCGTTGTCGTGGGCGTCCTCACCGCGCTCTTGGTGGCCGCGGTTATCTTTGGGATTGTGACGTTTTTCACATATTGGATTTTGGGCCGGCTTCCCTCACTTCTGACCGGGGCTGAGTACGGGCTCGCCATCTGGTTGTTTGGCGGCCTGGCGTTTTTGAACACGTGGGATTTCCCAATCTACCTTAGCCTCTTGATGCTGGTCCTGCTGTGGCGGGGCGGTGTCGAGCCCAAACGTGCTGACCTGTCAGCCGCCGTATGGACCGGCCTGGCGCTGGTGTTGGGAGGTGTGGTCCTCTACCTGCCCTGGTATCCAAGTTTCTCATCCCAAGCGGGGGGGCTGCTCCCCAATCTACTGTTTGCGACCAGCGTCCAGCAATTCGGCGTGATGTTTGCACCGGCATTTGTGCCCATCCTTGTTTGGCTGGTGTGGTGCGCAGTCCGTCAGCGGCGCCAAATCGCGTGGCGCCGTTTCGCGGTGA
>Ga0307417_10000451_pt1 | contig 16858 bp, 13 predicted proteins | sample SalMarWE160210MG_2_FD_202514 | JGI IMG/M metagenome (GOLD analysis project Ga0307417, IMG submission 202514) | Salt marsh sediment microbial communities from the Plum Island Ecosystem LTER, Massachusetts, United States - WE1602-10 | ecosystem: Environmental > Aquatic > Marine > Intertidal zone...
AACGACGAGGGCCACCGCTGGCAGCAGGAGGACCCGTATCGCTTCGACTGCGTCCTCTCCGACTTCGACATCCACCTGCTCGGGGAGGGGACCCACCTCGAGCTGTACCGGAAACTCGGGAGTCACCCCACGGAGATGGAGGGGGTGTCCGGGGTCGCCTGTTCCGTGTGGGCCCCCAACGCCGGGCGGGTGTCCGTGGTGGGGGATTTCAACCACTGGGACGGCCGCCGGCACCCGATGCGCAACCGAGGGGAGTGCGGCATCTGGGAAATTTTCATCCCCGGGCTTTGCGAGGGGGAGATCTACAAATTCGAGATCCGCTCCCGGGAAACCGGGGAGCTTTTCCTCAAGACCGACCCCCACGCCTTCCGCTACGAACACCCGCCCCGGACGGGATCGATCGTCTGCGACATCGACGGGTACTCCTGGGGGGACGAGGCGTGGATGGCCCGCAGGCGCGCAAGCAATCTTCTCGAAGAACCCGTTTCGACCTACGAGGTTCACCTCGGATCGTGGAAGCGGAAGGAGGGGGATTCCCCCGGCTACCTGTCGTACCGGGAGCTGGCGGACGAGCTCGTCCCTTATGTCCGGGAGATGGGGTACACCCACATCGAGCTTCTCCCCGTCGCCGAGCACCCGTTCGACGGCTCCTGGGGGTATCAGTCGCTCGGGTATTTCGCCCCCACATCCCGGCACGGCCACCCGGTCGAATTCATGGCCTTTGTCGACCGCTGCCACCAGGAGGGAATCGGGGTTCTCCTCGACTGGGTCCCCGCCCACTTCCCGAAGGACGCGCACGGGCTGGCCATGTTCGACGGGACGCACCTTTACGAGCACGCCGATTCTCGGAAGGGGGAACACCGGGACTGGGGAACGCTGATCTTCAACTACGGCCGCCGGGAAGTGGCCAATTTTCTCCTTTCGAGCGCCCTGTTCTGGCTGGAGAAATACCACATCGACGGCCTGCGCGTGGACGCGGTGGCCTCCATGCTCTATCTCGACTACTCGAGAAACCCCGGGGAGTGGGTTCCGAACGAATTCGGCGGGAACGAGAACCTCGAGGCGATCGCGTTGCTGCGCCGGATGAACGAGATCGTGCACGCACGGTACCCGGGGGCGGTGACGGTCGCGGAGGAATCGACCGCCTGGCCGGCCGTCTCCCGACCGATATACCTGGGAGGCCTGGGGTTCACCCTCAAGTGGAACATGGGATGGATGCACGACATGCTGGAATTCATCAAGGAAGCTCCGATTCACCGGAAGCACCACTTCGGAACCCTCACCTTCGCGCTCCTCTACGCGTTCCACGAGAACTTCGTCCTGCCCTTCTCCCACGACGAGGTCGTCCACAGGAAACGCGCGATGCTGGACAAGATGCCGGAGGCCGACCTCTGGGAGAAGTTCGCAAACCTGCGTCTCCTGTACGGCTACATGTACGCGCACCCGGGGAAGAAGCTCCTCTTCATGGGGGGCGAGATCGGGCAGTGGGAAGAGTGGAACCACGATCGATCGCTGCCGTGGGACCTCCTGCGATGGGACTCCCACCGGGGGATCCAGCGGTTCCTGCAGGATCTGAACGGCTTCTACCGGTCCTGCCCCCCCCTCCACGAGGTCGACTTCCGCCCGGAGGGATTCGAGTGGATCGATTTCCGGGACGTGGACAGCAGCGTCGTCTTCTTCCTGCGCAGGGCGAAGGACCCCGCCGACGTTCTCGTCTGCGCCTTCAACTTCACCCCCGTGGTGCGTGAGGCATACCGGATCGGCGTGCCCGCCCCCGGGTTTTACCGCGAGGTAATCAACAGCGACAGCGCCGCGTACGGCGGCGGCAACGTGGGCAACAGCGAAGGGGTCGAGGCGGAAGCCGTACCATGGATGGGGCGGCCCTTTTCGGTCTCTCTCACGCTCCCCCCGCTGGGGGCCCTGTACCTGCGGCCCGGAAGCTGAATGCCCCACCGGTCGTGCCGATGAGAACGGTTCTGCCGCCGGAGATCCAGCCGGCGCACTACTCCACCTTCCAGGCGCTGCGCCACCGCAACTTCCGTCTCTGGTTCTTCGGGCAACTCACCTCCCTCGTGGGAACGTGGATGCAGACGATCGCTCAGAACTGGCTGGTCTACCAGCTCACCGGATCGGCGTGGGACCTGGGACTGGTGAACTTCGTCGGGGCGATCCCCCTGGTTCCCCTCACCCTGCACGCGGGCGCGATCGCCGACCGGTTCTCCAAGCGCCGGATCATTTTTCTGACGCAGGCCGCGATGATGGCCCTCGCCTTCGTCCTCGCCATCCTTTGCGCAACCGGCACGGTCCGGCTCTGGCACGTGATCGGTCTGGCATTCCTGCTGGGCGCTGTCCAGGCGATCGACACCCCCGCGCGGCAGGCCTTCGTTATCGAACTGGTGGGGAGGGAGGATCTGACCAACGCCATCGCGCTCAACTCCGGTACGTTCCACGGCGCCCGCGTGATCGGTCCGGCGGTGGCCGGGATCCTCGTGGCCACGATAGGCGTTTCCGGCGCCTTCTTCCTGAACGGGGCGAGTTTCCTCGCCGTACTGGGCGCTCTTTTCCTGATGGATGCCGCGCTCATCCGCAAGGCGCATCCGGATGGAAAAACGGGGGAGGATTTGTGGGGAGGGGTCCGGTACATCGCGCGGAACCGGGCCCCGGGGTCCATCGTACTTCTCGTCTCCCTGTCGGCATTCCTGGCGATGCCCTATTACGTCCTCGTCCCGATCTTCGCCAAGGAGGTGCTGGGGGGAGGGGCGGGGGTCTACGGGGGGCTGATGTCCGCCGCGGGCGTGGGGGCGGTGCTGGGATCGCTCTACGCCGCCTCGGGCGGGGCCGTGCGCCGGAAGGGGACGTTGCTCGCCGCGGGGAGCATCTCCTTTCCCCTCCTCCTGCTCGCTTTCTCGCTGTCCCGCCACTACCCGGTCTCGCTCTTCGTCCTGGCAGCCATCGGGTTCGCGTTCGTCATACAGAACGCCCCGGCGAACTCCCTGCTCCAGTCGCTCGTCCCCGACCACCTGCGCGGCAGGGTCATGGCCATCTACGTTTCCCTGTTCCTCGGGCTGCTGCGCGTGGGAGGTCTCGTGGCGGGAATGATCGCCGAGGCCTCATCCGCCACCGTGGCGCTTATGATCATGGCGGCCGTAAGCCTTGCGGCGAGCCTGCTCATGCTCCGGAACTTCCCGGAACTCCGAAGGATGGAATAGCACCTCTGCGGAAGGATCCAGGCGACATACCCTTGTGCTGAACAGCTATCGGCTACCGGGGTCCCTGGCTCGCGGGGGGCTTCCCCTCAGCTACGCTCGCGACCTTAGTACCCGCTCGCTGCCGGTTCCGCTCGCCGGATCGGACCCCGCTTGGCGGGGTTACCCCACTCTCGCTCCACAGGCCGCTGTGGGGAACCCCCCGCATCGCCGAGGGTCCCCAGTTGCCGGCGCAGCAGCCGCAGAAGGGAGGGCGCAGGGAGGTAGAGCGCAGCCGTGCAGGTTTACCGCACGGTGAGCCACGAACGGAGCCCCCCTCCGAGGCTGCGGAAGCCGATCATGACTCCGCCACAGGGGGCCCGCCCTCCGAAAGAAGTCATGCTTCCGTCCTCCGGGGGAACTTCGCGAACTCCTTCCACGCCGGGAGGACTTTCAGGAAGACCGCCAGGATGATCAGGGGCAGCGCGAGCAGACCGAGGGTGTACAGAAGCCCCTCGAGCCCCCCGAACTCCATCTTGTACGTGGTCAGTCCCCGGAAGCTTTTGGAGAACATCTGCCCGCCGATCACGACGTTCCATCGTGTGGCGAACACGCCCCCCTGGATCAGGATCAGGGAGACGAAGTAGAGCAGCCTCCGCAGTTCGTCGGTCTCCCGGAACCGCTTGAAGATCTTGATCGCGGCGAGTATCCCCAACGGGAAGAGCATCCCCATCAGGACCTGGACGATGACCAGGCTGAAGAAGATCTTGTGCATGACCAGCTGCCCGAGGATCTTGATCTCCTCCTCGCTCTGGTAGATCCGGTGGAGAAAGTCGACGAACTCCAGCGAGAAGTCGACGATCACGGCATAGAAGAGGAAGGACATCCCCTTGTCGACGCACTTCATGTCGATCTCCCCCCCCAGGAGGGGATAGATGATCATGTACAGGAGGATCACCAACGCGATCCCGGAGACGATTGCCGAGAAGAGGAAGACGATCGGCATGAGGACCGAGCTCCACCACGGGTTCGCCTTGATCGACCCGAAGATGAAGCCCACGTACCCGTGGAGGAGAAACGCCGAGGGGATCCCGACGATGGTGATGACCTTGAGCGCCTTGTTGTCGAACCGGAGGGCCTCCTCGCTCACGTCCCGGGAGAAGAGGGAGAGTACCCGATGAACGTGTTTCATCACGCCCGTCTCCTCCTGCGACCAGACGATCAAATCCTTCCGGTAGTCGAACCAGATCTCGACCAGGAGGACGACCATGAGGTACCAGGCATAGACGAAGCCGAACATCGCCATCGCCGAACTGGTCTGAGGAGTCAGGAAGATCTCGTAGGCCCGGAGGGGGTGTCCAAGGTGCGAGACCAGCGGCAGGGGAGCCACGAGCAGGAAGGCCAGCGCCGTCAGGAGGGCGAGCCGGTAGAGTGGCTGGACCTCCTTCACGTTGAACACCTTGACCAGCGATGCGAGGATGAAGGCCCCCGCCACGATCCCGGTGATGTACGGGTAGACGACGATGAGCAGCCCCCAGTGGATCTCGATCTCGTTGGGGTAAATGTACCCCGTGACCCGCGGCAGAAGCTCGTGCAGCTTTTCGATCAGGGCCGGGTTCATCGCACTTCTCCGTCGATATTGGCGTAGAGCACCTTCGGCTCCGTGTTGAGGTTCGGCTTGAGGACGAAGATCTTGTTCATGCGCTTGAACCGGGTCATCGGGCTGGCCACGCTGTGCAGGTCGCCGATCACCCGGGCCTGCGTGGGGCAGACCTCGACGCAGGCGGGGAGCAGGTCACGGCTGAGGCGGTGGTAGCAGAACGTGCACTTGTCCGCCGTGCTGGTTTCCGGGTGGAGGTACCTCGCTCCGTAGGGGCACGCCTGAATGCAGTACCGGCATCCGATGCACGTATTTTTATTCACGAGGACGACGCCGTCCTCCGTGGAGAACGTGGCGCCCACGGGGCAGACCTGCACGCAGGGGGGGCGCTCGCACTGGTTGCACAATTTCGGAACGAAGAAGGAGCGGAGGATCCCCTTCGTCGAGGGAGCCTCCTCCTCCGGGATAAGCCCCATGTGGATGTTCGTCACGATCGCTTCCCCCTCGTTCGGGATCATGTACCGCTCCACCCAGGTTCTATAGAAAAACGGCTCCATCGGGACGTTGTTTTCCGTCTTGCACGCCACGACGCAGCGGGCGCAGCCGATACACTTGTCCGCGTTGACTCCGAATCCCCACAGTTTCCCGGCGGACTCCTGCTTTCCCTGGCCCCAGGCGGGTAGCACCCGCAGGAAGCCCCCCAGGATGCCGCCGGACAAAGCGAGCGAGGACAGAAGTTTCCTGAGAAACGATCGACGGTCCATCATTCCGCCTCCGGAAGGTGGGGGTAATGGCATTGCCAGCAGACATATTTCCCTCCGTGACTGCTCAGGTCGATCTTCGGGGAGCCCTTGTAGGAGGAATCTTGCGAGTGGCATTTCCCGCAGAAGTCGCGGCTGGAGGGTTTCGTCGGCTTGACAATCCGAGGCGAAATACGGTGCCGGCTCGGCACATTGTGGCAGGTGGTGCACTCGAGTTGCACGTGGTGGGACACCGACAGCGTTCTCGCGATCTCCCCGTGGCAGGCCGAGCACTCCCGCGGTGTCCGCGACGGCTTCGGATCGTGCGGGTTGTGGCAGGTAAAGCAGGGCTTCATCGGGTTGTGCGCCACCGGGTTGATCATGGGGAACCCCAACGGCCGCGAGGGGTTGAAGGTATGGCACACGGGACAGAACTTCCTGTCCCGGGGCGCCGGCGGTTTGATGTTGTCCGGGGCCTCCGTGTGGGCTTTCGCGGGACCATGGCACGTTTCGCAGGACAGGTCACGATGATATCCCTTCTTCTTTTCCGCGACGATCTCGTCATGGCACTCCGTGCAGGCAACCGCTCCGGCGTACCGGACCGGCTTGGCTGTCTCCCGCGCGACGGTGTCCGCCCACTGGATCCTGGTGTCCTTGAACCGCGGGGGGATGATGAACTTCACGATGATGATCGCCAATCCGATCACGACGGCGAAGACAATCAGGAGCCTCACCAGTGCCTCGGGCAACTTCGAAAACGGAGTCTTCATGGACGAGGTTATCCTCCTTAGGAACGTAACGAGGAATGATCCATCGGGCACGGGAATAGTCGAAACCTCATTTTTGTCTCTGTTTCCGGGGAATCTGGAGATAACCCGATAGCACACGCGGCCCAAATTCCGGCCCTGTCCGCCCCAAAATGGAAAGAAGCGTATCCGATGTGCGAATGATTGTCAACGGGGGAAAAGGAGACCATCGTCACGCCGGTCCCGGACAAGGAAAGACCGCCCCGCTACCCCCCTCGGCATGCGGAAAACCCAATACATTCATAGCTTTATATATATAGAACGATCGATCCGGAAAGGGAAGTCGGCGCGCGTTCCGCCACGGACCTCCATTGGGGTAACCCGCTCCCCCTCCGGGGAGATCAAGGCCACGGGAAGGTCATTTTTCCCGTGGAACGGGAAGAGCATTGCGCCGTGAGCTTCGGAGGTGTTCGCCCGGCCCGCATTTCTCGCCGGGCCCCGCCGCGAGGGGCTAGGCCGATGCCTCGAGGTCCGCCTCGGCATCCGACCTCCCCGAGACGAACCCCGGGCGGCGGACGATGAACCGGTCGTCGCCGATGACCGGCGTCACGCCATCGTCCCCCACGTGGAAATCGCCGTTCAGGATCGGGATCGCCACCCGCAGAAGCATCGTGTAGACGAAAAACCCCGTCGCCCAGATGCCGATCGTCAGCAGGATCTCGATCCCGGTGGGGGAATACTCGTAGATCTCCCCCAGCGCGCCGGGGACGAACCCGGGGATCACCAGCCCCATCCCCTTCTCGATGTAGATGCCGGTAAAGATCAGCACGCACCCGATGTTCAGCGTCAGGAAGTTCTCGCGGGTCTGGGGAACCAGGAAGAGGATGAAGGCGGTCACGTTGAAGAACGTCGCGGTCCAGATGTAGGGAACCAGGTCACTGTGCCCCTTCAGCCCCTGGTAGAGGTACTCCATCGGGGCCAGGTGGATCGTGTTCGAGTAGTACTCCTTGAAGACCTCCGCGCCGAGCAGGAAGAGGTTGATGAACATCGCGTACGCGATCAGTTCCGCGATCTTGAAGATCGCCTCGTTCTTGATGTCGGTCTTGGTATATTTCCGCAGCACCTGGAAGATGACGATCATGAAGGCGGGCCCGGAGCAGAAGGCCGATGCCAGGAATCGCGGGGCGAGGATCGATGCGTTCCAGAAGGGTCGTGCCGACAGCCCGTTATAAAGGAACGCCGTCACGGTGTGAATGGCGACCGCGGCGGGGATGGAAAACAGGACGAGCGGGTTGAAGACCGCCTTGTTCGGCTCCCGCCGGTGGTACATCTGATAGAGGACGTAGACGGCAATCGTAAGGTTGAGCACCAGGTAGGTGTTCAGGACGACCACGTCCCAGGCCAGGAGCGACTGCGGGAAGTTCAGGATCCCGATCTTCGGGATCAGGTGCCAGAACCGGTCGGGACGCCCGATGTCGACGGTGACGAAGAGCAGGCACATCACCATCGCGGATACCGCCAGCATCTCCCCCAGGACCGCGATCTCCTTGATCGGCTTCCAGTGGTAGACGTAGGCCGGGATGACAAGGAGGACGGCGGCAGCCGCCACCCCGACCAGGAAGGTGAAGTTGGAGATGTAGAATCCCCACGAGACCTGGTCCCGCATGGCGGTGACGATCAACCCGCTCTTGAGCTGGTAGGCGTACGCGAAGGTCCCGATCGTCATGAGCGTCAGCAGGAACAGGAGCCAGGTATAATAGGCCTTGCTCCCCTTCGCAACGAGAACCAGCGTCCCCTTGAAGAATTCCCAGATCTTTTTCATTCCTCTCCCCCGGGGTTAGTGTACCGTCTCGTGAACAGCGTGAAGCACCGAGAGCGTCGATGCGCCGCGATCCGCGAGGCGCGCGACTGAGGCGTACTCGCAGGAGTACGGCGCAAGGAGCGCAACGAAGCGGACGCGGATGCAGCGGCGCTCGAATGCCACGATGTTCGCGAGCCGGTGCACTAGGTCGCGTAGAAGTAGTAGAACTGCGGCTGGGTGTTCAGGTCTTCCTTCAGAATGAACACCCGCTTGTTCTCGATGATGTAGCGGATCTCACTCTCCGGGTCGAGGAGGTTCCCGAACTTCCGGGTCCCGGTGGGGCAGACCTCCACGCAGGCCGGGTACTTCCCCGGCTGTTCCCGGGTGCGCTGGATGCAGAAGGTGCACTTCTCGACCACCCCGACCGGCCGGGGACGGTTCCCGAGGTAGTGGGTTTCGGGGTTCATCTCTCCCGCGGGAAGACCCGCCTTCTTCCAGTTGAAGTGGCGTGCCCCGTAGGGGCAGGCCGCCATGCAGTAGCGGCAGCCGATGCACCAGTTGTAGTCGACCACCACGATCCCGTCGTTTTCCTTCCACGTCGCCTGGACGGGGCACACCTTCACGCATGGCGGAAGGCGGCACTGCTGGCACTGCACCGGCATGTAGAAGTGCCCCGGGGCAGGCACCTCCTTCGGATTGTAGTAGTACTCCGCATGCTCCAGGTCGACCCCCTTTTCCTTTTCGAGCTGGAGGACACGGATCCACTGGATCTGCGGATCGCGCGACTGGTTGTTTTCGTCCACGCAACCATAGACGCACCGGCGACAGCCGATGCACCGCGACAGGTCGAGTCCGTATCCGTACAGGACTCCCTCGATGGGCGGGGTCGCCTTGACCTTCACGTCTTTCTTGAACCGGGCGCTGTACTCTTTCTCGAGCCGGGCGATGATCGTCTGCACCTCGGCCCTGGTAAGTTCGCGGAAGTTCTTCTGGAGGAAATCCTGCCAGGTCAGGGCGGAGGCTTTCCTTCCGGGAATGGCGAGCGCCCCCACGCCGGCCGCCAGGCCCTTCAGCGCCTTCCGTCGCGAGAGACGGAAGATCCGTTGCTCCCGTGTTTCCGTATCCGACATCGGCCTGTCTTCCTGCGGATTTCCCCGGGTCTTCATCGGATGTCCTCCGGCCGGACGGGCGGGGGTTTCGGCGCGAGCGGCTTGAACCGGGGGTTGTGCGGGTTGTGGCAGTTGGGGCACAGGAGATATTCCTTCTTCCCGTTCCAGTAGCCCGTGCGCTTCCCGTGCACGCCCACCTTCCAGTCGCGGTACTTGTCGCCGTGGCACTGGCCGCAGAGCCTGTACGACTCGTCGAAACCGACCTTCTCCCCGGAGATCAGGTGCAGCTTGTCGCGGTTTTTCAGGTCATGGCAGTCGAGGCACCAGCGTCCCTGCCCGTGGTTCAGAACGATGTTGGTGTGCTCCTCCTCGAGCTTGCGGCGCTTCGGGTTCGGGGTCATCTCCGCGTGGCACTCGGAGCAAGGGAAGATCCCCTCCGAGAACGGCGGGGGAGGGACCGGGAACTGAAGGGTGGAGGATTCCTCCTTGGGGGACTCCTTCGTCCCGTTCCCGTGCGCAGCCCGGGACGGTGCCGCAAGAACAAGAAGAAGAACGGCGGCGGCGACCGCCGGCAGACAAGCCAGGTACGGTTTTTTTCCTTTCATGTCCCGTCTCCCTTTTCCCGGAAAACGTCCCTCGTCATCGACCTTCCATATACCAGGGAGCCGATTCCGGAAGAATAACCCCTTCGCCGGATACTGTCGTCAATGTCGGGCGGTTGGCGCGGCGCGAAGGCCTTCTTACCCGTCCTGCATCCGCAGGCCCTGGTTTTCCAGAAAATCCAGATACTCGTAGATGATGTTGAAGTGGGAATCCTCCTCGCCCGAAAGGAGCTTGAAGAACCTCTTTTCCTGGGGATTGGTCGCATCCTTCGACATCCGGATGTACATCTCCCGCCCCATCGCCTCGAAGGCGAGTGCCCTGCGCATCCCGTCCGCGGCCTCCCCGGAGATGATCTTCTCCTTTCGGATCCGGCTGTGCTCACGCCGGAACAGGCGCATCCTCGCGTCGTGCGGCGTGGTCGACACCTTGGGGAATTTCCCCTTTTCCTCGAGTTTCCGGGCGATCGCCTGGATGTCCTCGATGTGCTTCGTTTCCATTTTCGCCAGCAACAAAAACACCTGCTTGGCGAAGGGGTCCGCGCTCTTGGCGGCGGCCGCGGTGAAAAACCGTTTTCCCTCGTTCTCGAACCGCAATGCCCTCTCCAGCGCGTTCGCAAGGCTCTTCTTCCCACCTGTCGGACCGGATTTCGGCATTTCCCTCCTCCCCCCTTCGTGAAAACTGGATTAAAACCGTATTATCCCTCTCCGACCGCCGGCTTTCCAGCGCTTTTCCCTCCATCCCGGGGAAGTCTCTCATTTCCTCCGGCCGCCTGCTCCTTCTTCCTGGGACGCCGACCGGCCGCCAGGATCTTCTTCCGGAGTCGGATCGCCTTCGGCGTCACCTCGACCAGTTCGTCCGCGTTGATGTACTCGATCGCCTTCTCCAGCGACATGATTCTCGGCGGGACCAGCCGGAGCGCCTCATCGGTCCCCGCCGCACGGATGTTGGTGAGTTTTTTCTCCTTGGTCGCGTTGACGTCCATGTCCACCGGGCGGGAGTTCTCCCCGATGATCATCCCCTCGTACACACGCTCCCCCTCGCCCAGGAACAGCGTGCCGCGCGGCTGCAGATGATAGAGGGCGTACGCAGTGGTGCGCCCCTCCCGGTCGGCCACCAGCGCTCCCGCGACCCGCTCCCGGATGGTGCCCTGCCAGGGTTCGTGCCCGTCGAACAGGTGGTTGAGCAGCCCTGTGCCCCGCGTCTCCGTCAGAAACTCCGACCGGAAGCCGATGAGACCCCGCGAAGGGATCCGGTACTCGATACGCGCACGTCCCCTCCCCGGGTTGATCATTTTCACCATCTTCGCCCTGCGGGCCCCGAGCCCTTGCGTAACGGCCCCGAGGTATCCCTCGGGGATGTCGAGAAAGACCCGCTCGACCGGCTCCAGGAGCACACCGTTCTCGGTCCTCGTGACAACCTCCGGGCGGGAAACGGATAGCTCGAATCCCTCCCGGCGCATCATCTCGACGAGGATGGCCAGCTGCAGTTCCCCCCGCCCCATCACCGTGAAGGCATCGGTCCCCGAAAAATCGATCCGGAGCGCCACGTTGACCAACAGTTCCCTCTCCAGTCGCTCCCGGAGCTTGCGCGATGTGACGAGGCTCCCCTCCTGCCCTGCAAAAGGCGAGGTGTTGATCGAAAACACCATGGACACCGTGGGTTCGTCGACCGCTATCCGCGGGAGCGCTCGCGGGGATTCCGCATCGGACACCGTGTCCCCGATGCTGGCCCTCTCCGCGCCGGCCAGCGCGACGATGTCCCCGGCGGAGGCCTCCTGCACCTCCGTTCTTGACAGCCCGTCGTATACGTAGAGCATCGTTACCTTGACCTGCTCCGCGGCACCCTCTTGTCCGCACACCGATACGGAATCCCCCGCCCGGAGGGTCCCGCAGAAGACCCGTCCGACCGCAAGCCGGCCCACATACTCGCTGTAATCGAGGTGCGTGACGAGCAGCTGCAGTACGCTCGCCGGGTCCCCCGAGGGGGGGGGGATGTGGGAGAGGATCGCGTCGAACAGCGGTCGAAGGTCGTGCGACTCCTCCCCGTCGTGACCCCGTGCGGCCCCCACCCGGGCATTCGTAAGCAGGATGGGAAAGTCGAGCTGGTCTTCCGTCGCATCCAGATCGATGAAGAGGTCGTACACTTCGCTGATCACCTCTTCGATCCTGGCATCCGGGCGGTCGACCTTGTTCACCACCAGGACGACGGGAAGTTCCCTCTCCAGCGCCTTGTTGAGCACGAAACGCGTCTGCGGAAGCGGCCCCTCCGAGGCGTCGACGAGGAGCAGGACCCCGTCCACCATCTTGAGCGTCCGCTCCACCTCGCCGCCGAAGTCGGCGTGCCCGGGGGTGTCCACGATGTTGATCTTGACGCCGCGGTAGACCACGGAGGCGATTTTCGCCATGATCGTGATCCCCTTCTCCCGCTCCAGGTCGATGGAGTCCATCACGCGGTCCGGTACGGTCTGGTGCTCCCGGAAGATGCCGCTTTGCCACAGCATCGCGTCGACCAGCGTGGTCTTGCCGTGGTCCACGTGGGCGATGATCGCCACGTTCCGGATGGCGGGGGAAATCATTCGGGCGAATCCGTCACGCGAAGGAACGCTCGAACAGTTCCCGGATGGCCCGGCGTCCGTTCTCCTCGAGCAAGCGCGTCCCGGTCCCCGTGAACCGGGTGCTCCGGATTCTGGGTTCCCCGGCCTTCTTCACTTCCTCCCAGCGGTCCTCGGTCCACCGGAACCACCGGTCGGCGTCCTGGTCGAAGACGAAGATCGGCTTGTTGCAGAGCTTCGCGAACTCGGCGCCCCACCCCGTCCCGCCCCGGACGGTTCCGTCCTCCAGGATCTTGCCGATCACGTAGATCTCCTCCCCGGCGTTGACCTGGTACCAGATCGTCTGGAGAACCTTCCGGATCCGGGGGGCGTCCGAATAGGTCCGTTTCATCAGCCGGGAGACGTAGGAGAGGCTAACGTCCCCGTTGCGGAGCTCTTCCTGGGTCAGAACCCGGACCCCTCGGGACCGCGCGATGTCATTTCCCTCAAACGTAAAGTGGGTCTCATCGATCCCGTACGCTTCCGCCTGGACGCCGAACTCGTATTCGGCCCCGTTGGCGCCTCCGCTGTACAGAATGCTCTCTTCCCTTTTCTGCATCGTTTCCTCCTCGCTGCGTCAATCCGGGCAGGATGCTTACTATAGCACGGCCCGGGTTCCCGAGCTTGTAGGCCTTGCTCCGCAGCCTCGGAGGGGGGCCCCGGGAGTCGAACCCACCTTTCCCTACCCCGGGAGGAGAATCGTGGTCAGCGCGGGAACGTAGGTGATGACGAGCACGCCCAGGAGCAGGATCAGAAGGAAGGGGAGCACCGACCGGTACACCTCCCCGAGGGAACGGTCGAACCGGTAGGCGGCGAGGAACAGGTTCATCCCTACCGGCGGGGTCAGGTACCCGAGCTGGAGGTTGGCAAGGAAGATCACCCCGAGATGCACGGGATCGACATCGAAGACCGGGGCCAGCGGGGTGATGATCGGAACTACGACGACGATGGCGGAGAAGATGTCCATCAGGCTCCCCACCACCAGGAGGAAGAGGTTGAGGATCGCGAGGAACAGGATGCGGGAGTGGATCGTGGACTTCACCCACGCCAGGATCGTCCCGGGAACGCCCGCGTCCACCAGGTAGCTGGTAAGCCCCATGGCCGCCGCCAGGACGATGAGGACCCCTCCGATGAGCGTCGCCGACTCGGTGCCGACCCGCGGCAGATCCTTCCGCACCGACATCCCCCGGTGCACGAAGGCTTCGACCAGGAACGCGTACAGGACCGTCATGGCGGCCGCCTCGACGACGGTGGCAAACCCGCCGAAGATCCCCAGCAGAACGATGATCGGGAGGAGGATGTCCCATTTCGCTTCCCATATCGCCCCGCGAAGCTCCAACAGCGAAAAAGGGGTCCGTTTCGCGCCGGAGAGGATCCCTGTCCGCACCGCCCATCCGGTCATGAGCAGTACGAGAAGGACGCCGGGGAGAAACCCGCCGAGGAACATCCGATCGACCGCGATCCCGCCGACCACCGCATACAGAATCACCGGCAGGCAGGGGGGGAACAGAAGGCCGAGCGACCCCGTCGAAGTCAGCAGGCCGATCGAGAACCGCTCGGGGTAGCGCTCCGTCAGCAAGGCCGGGAGGAGGATCCCCCCCAGGGCGAGGATCGTGACGCCCGACGCCCCGGTGAACGTGGTGAAAAAACCGCAGACCATAACCGCCGCGACGGCGATGGCGCCGGGCATCCAGCCCACCATCGCGCGGAACAGTCGGACGAGGCGTCCGGAGGCGTTCCCTGCCGTGAGGATGTATCCCGCAAACGTGAACAGGGGAACCGTGGGCAGTGTCGGGGAGGTCACCAGCCGGTACATCTCCGCCGGGATGGAAGCAAGGGGAACGTCGGCATGCCGGAAGAGAAGGACAGCCAGCCCTCCCAGGGCCACAAACAGGGGGGCGCCAAGGAGCACGGCCGCAACAAGGACCACAACCGACACCGCGAAAGGCCCCTGCAGGGAGATCGTCCCCGACGAGACGGCAAGAACGCCTGCGGTGGCGAGGACGGCCGTCGCCGCCCGCCCGCCCCAGGTGTCGGAGGAAAGCCGTACCAGCCTCCAGGCGATCAGGGCGAACCCCAGAGGGATCACCGCCTCGGCCAGCCAGACGGGAAGGAGGGGGAGCAGATACCTGCCGTCGGCCCATTCGATCCGGACGAGGGTGAGCCCCGCGAGAAAGAGGAGAAGGGACACGGATACGGAGACGGCGCCCGAGAAGATGGAGGCGGACTTCCGGAACCCGGGAGGAAGAAGGCCCACGGCTCCCCCCAGGGACAGCAGACGGCCGTCGCGCGCCGATATGGCCCCTCCCAGGAATCCGATCCACAAGGTCCCGTGCTGAACGAGCGCCATCGAGCCGGGAATCCCGGTGCGCCAGAGGCGGCGGCCGACGATCTCCAGGAGCGGAAGGAGAGCCATCGCGCACAGTGTCGCGATGGAGAGCGCGTTTTCCGTCCGTTTCAGGAGAGAATGCGGAGAAACGGAACTCCGCTTTCCGATCCTCACCGGGTCATCGCCCTCCATGACCCGCGGAGCTCCGGAACTCGTCCCGGTACATCCTCACCTCGTCGAAGATGGCGGCGGGGACGATCTTCCCCCGGATCTGCGGGTAGATGTCCTCGACGATTTTCCGCCACTCCGCCTCGACGGAAGGGGAAACGTGGTTGACCTTCAACCCGTTTTCCACCATCGCCTTCACCGCGTTCTCGTTGAGGGTACGGATCTCGCGACGGAGGCGCTTGCTGGCGTCACGGGAAACCTTCAGGATCTTCGGCCTCAGCTCCTCCGGGATTTTCATCCAGGCCCTCTTGTCGATGACGGTGGCGCCGGAAAGGAACGACCAATTGAGGTCCGCCATGTTGGGGGCGAGGGCGAACCACTGGAATGCCAGGGCGGCAAGGGGAACCGCGTTGAAGGCTTCCACCAGGCCGGTCTGCAGGGAGGGAAGCATGTCCACTATCGAAATCGGCACGGGCCGGAATCCGGCCTCCTTGTATAGCTGCGTGAGGATGGCATCCCCCGCCCCGAGGTAGAGCTTCATGGCCTTCATTTCCGAGGGATGCGTGAAGGGATCCTTCGCGAAGAAGCGGACCCACCCCGCGTCCCCCCAGTTGAGGACGATGAACCCCTTCTCCTCGAGGATCTTCTCCAGCCGGGGGGAGAGCTTGCTGCGGGCGTAGTCGAACTCCTCCTCGGAAGCGAACATCATCGGCACGTGCAGTGCGTAGAAGGATCGGTCGAGGAACGTCAGGCCCAGCCCGCTGATCGCCGCGGCGTGGAGCTGCCCCACCCGCATCTTCCGAAGCATGGCCTCTTCGTCCCCGACTACCCCCCCGGGGTAGATGCGCAGCGTGACCTTTCCTCCGGAGATCTTCTTCCACTCCTCCCCCATGTCCAGCAGAACGCGGTGCCACGACGACCCCTCCGGGGCAATGGTCGCCATCTTGATGACCGTGGGACCTCCGTACGCTGCGCGGAAGGAGAACAGGAAAAGAAAAGCTGCGAAACCCGCCGCCGCCTTACTCCAGAAAGAGTTCATCTACCCTCCCCGATAGCCATCTCGCCTTGCGCTGCGCGATGAGGTTGGCGAGCCGGAACTCCGGGGCCTCCTTCCGCGCGTCGAAAGCGAGAGCCCGGGAAAGAAGCTCCAGGAACTCCCCCCTGGCCTGCGTTCGCACGGAAACCGTCTCGGCAAACGTCACCAGGGGGGATATTTTCTTCCCGCCGCCGAGCTCCATCGCGCGGGCGAAATGGCGCCTCGCCTCGTCCAGTGATCCTCCCATCGCCTCGGGGCGCCCCCCCTCAAACGCGATGAAGTACTCATGGATCGCGCCCTGGTCGTAATCCTCCTGCAGCGCGAGGGCCCTGCGCATGAGAGTTTCGCACCGGGGCAGGTCCGCAAGCAGGGAAGGATCCCCCCCGGAGGCGGAGACCACAAGACTCCAGGATGCAGCGGTCCAGAAGAGCAGGGGAACGTCCTCCTTCCCCGTCATGGCCGCCGCCTTCTCCGGATCCGCATCGATCCGGTCCCGGAAACCGGGGTGCGCCGTCTCGAGACCCCGCAGGCCATACTCCTTCGCCCGCAGGAAGAGGCGTCTCGCCCGCTCCTTGCCCGCGGCCGCCCGTTCCCGGTCTTCCTCCTCCACCGCGTCCTGCCAGACGAAGGCGGAAGCGTATTGCGTAAATCCGCGGGAAAGGGAGACGAGCAGCCCGCGGTGGTCCGGCTGTAGCTCGAGGAGGGCCTCCTCCGCCTTGAGACCGAACGGAACGGCTTCGCGGACCAGCTCGGGATCGTCGTCGGAGGCAAAAACCTCCCCCCCCCCGGCCGAGATGCCGTCCGCCACACTCCCGAGAACATAGGCCCGGGGCGAGCACCCCACGGACGACATCAGGAGAATCAGTGCGAATGCCGCCTGCACCGCGCGCACCCTATTTCCCGTTGGATGCCTCCTCCCGGGGACCGATTCCCAGCGCATCTCTCACCATC
>Ga0307417_10000454_pt1 | contig 16744 bp, 15 predicted proteins | sample SalMarWE160210MG_2_FD_202514 | JGI IMG/M metagenome (GOLD analysis project Ga0307417, IMG submission 202514) | Salt marsh sediment microbial communities from the Plum Island Ecosystem LTER, Massachusetts, United States - WE1602-10 | ecosystem: Environmental > Aquatic > Marine > Intertidal zone...
GTCCGTCATCGTTGCGCCATCAGGCGTTGGCGATCCGCACCGAGCAGGCCTCGTTATGGCCGAAGCTGGGGATGTACGCGGAATGCTTGCCCGGTCCGCCGGCGACAAGGATCTGTATATCCGATGGATTTCGCGACAGGTAATAGCGGCCGTTGGTCAGCCGGTTCGTCCGATCCTCGTAGTATTTCTGCTGTTCCTGTGAAACGCGAGACATATCGACGGCCGTCGCCTCGTAGAGCATTTCCTGCATGCCCTCGATCGTCCAGCCGTCGCGATGGATCGTCTTTGCGTGCTCCGGGCCGAGGATGACGAAATACGGCCCGTCGGCCGCGATGACGTTCGCGCCGGTCTGCGCGATCGTTCCCGCGATGGTCGTCAGCAGTCCCTTGCCCGTGTTGCTGGAATGGTCGTTGATGTTGTGGGGCCCTTCGCCCGCCATGACCGTGACGACGCTGTCGTCGGCCGCGAAGCCGCGCCGCACCTGATACGGCTCCCACGGGCTTTCTTCCTCGTTTTCGCCGAAACAGAAGCTGTATTTGGCGGGCGATCCCTGGGTCGCACGGTCCATGTTGCCGGGCTTGGCGCCGCCGACGTTCAGCAGGGTAAGCTGCAGCGCCCGCCCGATGGTGGCATTGGCCTTCGTCGCCTGGCCGAAGCAGTTGCTGCCGCAATTGACCCCGAGCTTCCGGCGGGCCGGCCCGCTGATGATCAACATCTGGGCGCAGGGATGCGTGGTCGCCAGGGTGCCATGGAGGTTGTAGTCCGGGTCGAGGACGCCACGCACCGCGGCAACGACGGCGGGAAAGTATTCCGGACGGCACCCTGCCATGACGGCGTTCGCCGCGATGTTGCGGAGCGTTGGAATCACGCGCCGCGGCGACATCGGCGGGAAGGCCTCGTTGTCACCGCGGCACATGTCGACCATTCGTTCGACCTTTTCTTCGGTCGGCGGCATGAGCGGCAGGCCGTCGCTCCAGCCCTGCTCGATGGCGTAATCGTTCCACTGGTCGAGGTCGAGGTTCCCGATCTCGACCACCTCGTTCTGGGTCGGGTCCGTCATGTCTTTCCTTTTTCCGCCGCCGTCAGTCCGAGACGGCCTGTTCCTTCAACGACGTCGCAGCGGTTTCGATACGGTCGACCAGTTCCTTGGCGTTGAGGCCGCCGACCGGATGCTTGACGATCAGGAGCTTGGGGTTCGCCTTTCGCACCTTGGCCTGCGCACGCACCAGCGGCAGAAAGGTTTCGGTGATGACGATGTAGGTTTCGACGCCGCGTTTCTCGAGTTCGATGCTGTCATGGAAACTCCACGACGAGCACGACCCTCAATCGGCCAGAGCGACGATCGCACCCTTGTATTTTTTCGCGATTTCATCGTACAGCGCGGTCGGCGCAGGCTTCGCTGCACTGTCCTTGAACAGGTAGCCGACATTGTCGACGGCTCGATAGGCTTTCATCTTTTCGCGCACGCCTTCGAGCAGTTCGCGCGCGTTGGCCTTCGAGTTCGACATGATGGCAATCGGGTCCTTGCGCCAGTCGGTCATGCCGGCCTTGATGCCGGCGCCCTGGCTCTCCTCGACTTCCTCGAGGGCGAACGATGGATTGACGATCCGCATCCTATATCTCCCGAGCAGAAAATCGGTTGACAGGTTGTCAGCCGATACCAGCCGATAATAGTGCAAACAGCGGCCGGCCCCAAACCGGGACCCGGACGATTGGGACGAAAGTCCGGATGTCACGATCACATGACTATTCGGCCACCGCGAAGGTGGATCCCAGTCATTTCGCCTAATGGCCACTTCCGGAAGTCGCCGCTTCAATGATCAATGTCTGCTGTTCTCCATTGGGACGAGCATCCCTATTTGTCCAACTGAAAAGTCGATACATGCTCAGACTGGTCATCAAAACGGTGGGTATTGGGCCGTACAATAACGCTGGCAATGATGTTTGATTTTCGGCGAATACCTTACCGTTACTCACGGATTTGGATCGCAAGTTCGATTGTGCCGACCTTACCAGCGCGAGCGATCCGAGAGCGACGGGGTACATACCAAAACGGGGACGCTTTCGCGCCCCCGTTCGGTGCCAGGGTCTCGTTCGGAGTCTTGGCACGGTGCTCCGGTCTTGTGCCGGATCGGTTAGCCTTTAGTCGTCGCCGGAAGCCGTCTTCGCCGCTTCCGCCTCGACCTTCTCGGCGGGCTGGTAGATCTCGCTGCCTTCCGCCTTGAACTTCTCGGACATGTCGAACATGCCCTTCTCGGCGAAGTCGCGGATCTCCTGCGTGATTTGCATGGAGCAGAACTTCGGCCCGCACATGGAGCAGAAGTGGGCGACCTTCGCACCCTCCGCCGGGAGCGTCTGGTCGTGGAAGTCCTCGGCCGTCTCCGGGTCCATGGCGAGCTTGAACTGGTCGCGCCAGCGGAAATCGAAGCGCGCCCGGCTGAGCGCGTCGTCCCAGAGCCGTGCGCCTGGGTGGCCCTTGGCGAGGTCCGCGGCGTGGGCTGCGATCTTGTAGGTGATCACCCCGTCCTTCACGTCCTTGCGGTTGGGCAGGCCGAGATGCTCCTTCGGCGTGACGTAGCAGAGCATCGCCGTGCCGAACCAGCCGATCATCGCGGCGCCGATGGCGCTGGTGATGTGGTCGTAGCCGGGCGCGGTGTCGGTGACGAGCGGCCCAAGCGTATAGAAGGGCGCCTCGTGGCAGTGCTTCAACTGCTCGTCCATGTTCTGCTTGATCTTGTGCATCGGCACGTGGCCGGGGCCTTCGATCATCACCTGCACGTCATGCTTCCAGGCGATCTTGGTCAGCTCGCCCAGCGTCCGCAGCTCGGCGAACTGGGCCTCGTCGTTGGCGTCCGCGTTTGAGCCCGGCCGCAGCCCGTCGCCCAGCGAGAAGCTGACGTCGTACTGCTTCATGATTTTGCAGATGTCCTCGAAATGCGTGTAGAGGAAGCTCTCCTTGTGATGCGCCAGGCACCACTTCGCCATGATCGAGCCGCCGCGGGACACGATGCCCGTGACCCGCTTCGCCGTCATCGGGATGTAGGCGAGGCGCACGCCGGCGTGGATGGTGAAGTAGTCGACGCCCTGCTCGCACTGCTCGATCAGCGTGTCGCGGTAGACCTCCCAGGTCAGGTCCTCGGCGATGCCGTTGACCTTCTCCAGCGCCTGGTAGATCGGCACGGTGCCGATCGGCACCGACGAGTTACGGATGATCCACTCGCGGGTGTTGTGGATGTCCTTGCCGGTGGACAGGTCCATCACCGTGTCGCCACCCCAGCGGGTCGCCCAGACCGTCTTTTCCACTTCCTCGGAAACCGAGGAAGAGACGGCGGAGTTGCCGATATTGGCGTTGATCTTCACCAGGAAGTTCCGGCCGATGATCATCGGTTCGGTTTCCGGGTGGTTGATGTTGGACGGGATGATGGCGCGGCCGCGCGCGATCTCGTCGCGCACGAATTCCGGTGTCACGATATCGGGGATCTCGGCGCCGAAGCTCTCGCCCGCGTCTTCGCGTTCGGACCGGCCGAGATTTTCGCGGATCGCGATGTATTCCATCTCCGGCGTGATGATGCCCTTCCGCGCATAATGCATCTGGCTGACATTCTGGCCGGGCTTGGCGCGCAGCGGCCGGTGCTTGACCGGAAAGTCGGGATAGGAGCGCGGGTCGCCGGGTGTGCGGTGGTTGTCTTCCGGGCGGACGTCGCGGCCGTCGTATTCCTCGACATCGCCACGCGCGCGGATCCAGGCGTCGCGTGTGCGCGGCAGGCCCTGATAGACGTCGATCTTGACGTCCTCGTCCGTATACGGGCCCGAGGTGTCGTAAAGCCGGACCGGCGGCTCGTTGGCCGACGGCTCCAGCGCGACCTCGCGGAACGGCACGCGGATCGAGCCGTCCTTGCCGCCGGTGACGTAGGTCTTCTTCGAGCCCGGAATGGGACCGGTCGTGATGACGATTTCTTCAGGATCGCGTGGCATATTCGGACCTCCAATAAATCCATCTGGAGATCCGGGAAAGTCTGCGGGGCGGTCTGGCAGAGCCTCTAGGCTGGTCTTGGGTCGGCTCTGTCCTTACTTCCTTCCCTCCGCCGGCATTACCCGGATCAGGTTCTCAGGGTCACCGCGCGGCCAGCAGGTATAAGGTCGTCTGGCAATCGGTCAGCGGAATCTCAGCCCCTACGCGGGGCCCCCCCAGGTTGTCCCTATACTGAAGCCGGCGGGCTCCGGCGTCAATCGTGTCTTGTGACCGTTCGATGACGCCGCGCACGGCGCCGTGCCCTTCAGCCCGTGAAGGCGGCGAACAATTTGGGATCGCCCAGGGCGGAGACGGAATACAGGCGTTCGCCCAGGTCCTGGTTCATGAGACGGACACGGGTACGCGCATGGGCTGGCCCCTGGTCGGACGTTATGATCTCGAGGACCTCGAGCGTGAAACCAGGCATATCCGTCTTTCTCAGTCTTGTCCCGACCTTGACACCTCGGGCCATGAATATCCTTCCTATCTATCTGTAAGCGCGTGTTCCCGGGCGAGAATCGTCCGGGCAGCAAACCTTCCGGCACACCGCTGTATGTAACGGAGGCCGGAAAAGAACCGGCGGGCATGCCGCCCGCCGGATTGTGCGTTCGATGTCGGGCTGATCCGATTGGCTAAGCCGCCAACGGACCTCGCATGACCCGACCGGGCAGGGCGCCGGTATGCTCGTTGTTCTTGAGCACCGTCTCGCCGTTGACCACGGTCGCCTTGATGCCGTCGGCGTATTGTTTCAGGCGGCGCGCGCCGGCCGGCAGGTCGTTGACCACTTCCGGCATGCGCGGGTTCACGCGCTCCGGGTCGAGCACGACGATGTCGGCGGCGAGCCCCTCGCGCAGCAGGCCGCGGTCGTGGAAGCCCCAGCGGGTCGAGGTGTCGTAGGTGATCATTCGCACCGCTTCCTCCAGCGTGAAGGCCTGCTTCTCGCGCACCCAGTGGCTCAGCAGATGCGTTTGCAGCGAGCTGTCCATGATCTGCGAGACATGCGCGCCGGAGTCCGAGAAGGTGACGCAGGTGTTCGGGTTCTTCATAAGCTCGAGCGCATCGTCCTGATCCTCGTTCGCCAGCGGCTGGCGGAAGAAGAGCCTGAAGTCGTGCTCCAGCGCAAGGTCGATCATCGCCTCGATCGGCTGCACGCCGCGCTCCCGCGCGACGTCGGCGACGGAGCGGTGCGGCCGCTCGATGCGGTCCATGACGTAGAAGTATTCCCAAACCGGCGGTTTCGCCTCGGCGCCCGCTGCCTTACGGCCGGAATCCGCGCGATTTGCCGAATCGATGAGCTTCTGCCGTGTCTCGGGATCGCGGAACGCCTTCTTCTGCTGGTCGAGCGGCAGCGCGCGCACGTCGCGCCACACGTCCATCGTGTCGAAGGGCGTCGCCGTCTCGAACGAGATCATCGTGTTGATCTCGCGGCTGTGCACCTGGGTGAAGATGTGTGCGCCGTTGCGGTTGCCCTGCTCGATGATGTCGTAGAGCTCGCGCCACTGACCGGGATGGCTGCGGCGGCTGAGGCTGCCGAAGGTGATCGGCCGGCCGCTCGCGATCGAGAGATCGACCAGCGACTGGTAAAACTGCTTGTTGAAGTCCAGGTCGCCGCGCGCCATCGCAAGCTGGAAGATGCCGGCGTCGAGATCGCCCATGCCGCGGACGAGGGCCTCGATCTCCGAGAAGGGGGCGATCCGGCTGGCGACCAGGCGGTCGTCGGCGGTCATATGGCTCGGGCTGCGCGAGGTCGAGAAGCCGAGCGCGCCGGCCTTCACCGCTTCCTGCACCAGCCGGACCATGGTCTTGAGCTCGTCCTCGGTCGCCTCCGCCTCGAAGGCACGCTCGCCCATGACATAGGTGCGGAGCGCCGAGTGGCCGACATAGCCGGCGTAGTTGATGCCTTTCGGCACGGTGTCGAGCACGTCGAGGAATTCGGGGAAAGTCTCCCAGCGCCAGTCGATACCGGCCAGCATGGCCTCGCGGGCGATGTCCTCCGCGCGCTCCAGGTTGCGGAAAACGAAGTCGACTTCGGTCTCGCGGCAGGGAGCCAGCGTAAAGCCGCAGTTGCCCATCACCACGCTGGTGACGCCGTGGTAGCAGGAGCAGCTTCCGAGCTGGTCCCAGAAGACCTGCGCGTCCATATGGGTGTGGCCGTCGACGAATCCCGGCGTGACGACGTGGCCCTCGGCGTCGATGACCTCGTCCGCCGGCTCGGAGATCCGCCCGATGCGGGCGATCTTCCCGTCCTTCACACCGACGTCCGCGCGGTAGCGCGGCAGGCCGGAGCCGTCGACAACCATGCCGTTCTTGACCACGAGATCGAAACTCATCGTCGCTTCCCCCTTGGATTGATGTGTGTGCCGTTCTGCGCCTGCCGGCGTTCTGCACTGCCGGCGCGATAAGCGTATCAGGAAATCGCGTTAAGGCTGAAATCGGGGTCGATGGCCCGCGCCGGCGGGGCGGGCGTCAGGCGGCCGGCGCAATGAGCTCCGTCGTCAGCCAGGGCAGGAACGCGTCGAGAAACCGCGTCGTTGCCGGCATGAAATGGCTGCCGTGATGATAGAAGGGGTCGAGCGACATCACGATGGCGCGGCCGCCGTAACTCGTGCGGTCGTCGTACAGGATCGATCCGCCGCCGGCGAGATCGATCACTGATTGCGCGCCGGCCGGCGGCTCGAAAAAGCCATGGAAGTGCCAGGTCGCGTCGGCGAGCGTCATGTGCTGGAACAGGGAGTGTTGCGGTGCTGCCGGACGGAGCCCCGAATCGGCCTTGTCCTTGAGCCACCACCAGTAATTGGTCGGGGTCGACGTCCAGCGGACGTCGTCGAGCCAGAGATGGGCATCCGTCTCGCCGCAGGCGACCAGCGTGCCGCCCAACCCGAGGAAACGGCGGATGGCTGCCCGATGCGGGATGAGAAAATCCGCATTGGTCCGACAGGTGACGATCAGTGCGTCGAGGCCGGACAGGTCTTCTGGGCGGAATTCCGGCATGTAGATCAAGCGCTCGAAGAAGTGGGCGTAGCGCTGGCCGCGCAGTGACTCGTGATGAAAATAGGTGCCGCAGTCGGTCGCGGCGATGCGTGGCCTCATACCGTTTTCTCCATCGATGCAAGCCAGCCAAGCACGCCCAGCGGCAACGCGTCCGCATCGGGTTCGTCCTCCAGGAAGCCCCAGATATCGTTGCCGGCGTGGCATAGCAGCGTGCCGCCGGCCGGCCGGCGCCATTCCCAGTCGACCGGCGCGCGTTCGGGGCCGAGCCCATGGATCAGCGTCGCGCCGGGCGGCGGCGGATTGTGGCCGCGGCCCCAGAAGCCGGCGACCCCGCGCCGCAGGCTCAGCCGCTCGACGGCGATATCGGGGAAGGCGGGATGGCTGGCGAGGCGACAGACCCGCAGCGTTTCCAGTGTCCGCTTCGGCAGCGGGACGAAGGGCTGCAGCTCGGTCAGGAAGGGGCGGACGATCGGGCCGTTGAAGACGATCGTGCCGCCGCTGTCGAGATAGCCCTCGATGCGGCCGCGGCGGCGCTCGAAATGGATCTGGTCGAGATGGCTGGTCAGCAGCAGCGCCGTATAGCTGTGCAGCGCGGTGTCGTCGATGTCGTCCAACTCGTACTGGCTGGCGACATCCACGTGCATGCCCGGCGGCAGGCGCGAAAAGACCGGAGGAATGGACCGGCGCGCCGATTGTAGGAACAGGAAGGAAGTGGCGGCGCGCTCGTTCGTCATACGAGCACCGGCGCGACCGTCCGGACGTTGCGGCCGTCATGCTGGAAGGACAGGTTCCGCACCGGAATCTCGTAAAGCGCCTCCAGGTTCTCGTCGGTCACCGTCGCGTCGACGGAGCCGTGGCGGTAGGTGGAACCGCCGAACATGAGCAGGGCCGACTGCGCGATGCTCAAGGCATGCTGCGGCGCATGCGTCGTGAACACGACGGTCAGCCCGGTCTCGTCGGACAGGCGCGCGAGTGCCTGCAGGACTTTCGCCTGGTTCCGGAAGTCGAGCGCGGAGGCGGGCTCGTCGAGCACGAGCAGGTCGCAGCGCGAGGCGAGGGCGCGGGCGATCAGCGCCAGTTGCTGCTGACCCGCGCTCAGGCGGTCGAACGGGCGGTCGGCGAGGTCGAGGATCGATAGCCGCGCCATGGCGTCGCGCGCGGCGTCGTGGTCCGCCCGCGTGGGATGGCGGAAGAAGCCGATATGCCGCGCCCGTCCCATGAGCACGATATCGAACGTCTTGTAGGGGAAGGGGCTCTGAAGGTTCTGCGGGACATAGCCCGTGACGCCGTCGACGACGAGACGCCCTTCCGTCGGCCTGATGAGCCCGAGGATGCATTTCAGCAGCGTCGTCTTGCCCCGGCCGTTCGGCCCCAGGATCGCCGTGATCGCGCCGCGCGGCAGGCGGAAACTGTGATCGCGGAAAATCCAGTCTGCTCCGCCGTAGCGGAAGCCCAGCTTCTCGGCCTCAATCATGCTTCCAGCCGCTCCCCTGGGTCTTGCGCAGCAGGATGGCAAAGACGGGCGCGCCGATCAGCGCGGTGATGACGCCGAGCGGAATCTCGCTGGCCGTCGCCACGCGGGCGACGTCGTCGATGACCAGCAGGTAGACGCCGCCGACCAGCGCGGACGCGGGGATGAGCAGCCGGTGGTCCGGTCCGACGACCATGCGGGCGAGGTGGGGCACCACGAGCCCGACCCAGCCGACGATCCCGGCCGCTGCGACCACGCTCGCCGTGATGACGGTGACGCACAGGATGGCAAACCAGCGCGATGCCTCGACGCGGACGCCGAGGCCCTCCGCTTCCTCGTCACCGAGCGACAGCACGTTGATGCGGAAGCGCATGGCGAAGAGCAGCAGGCTCGCAACCACGATGGGCGGTGCGACGAGCGCGAGCTTCTCGAAAGTAGCGGTGGCGAAACTGCCCATCAGCCAGAAGACGATCGCCGGCAGCTTGTCGTCCGGATCGGCGACGTATTTGATCAGCGCGATCAGCGCGGCGAAGAAGGCGCTGACCACGACGCCCGACAGGACCAGCATGAGAACCGGATTGCGCCCGGCGATTCGGCTCATCCAGTAGACGAGGGCGATAGCCGCGAGGCCGAAGGCCACCGCGAGGCCCAGGATCGCACTCGTCCCGGAAAACAGCAGGATCGCCAGCGCGCCGCCGAACGCGGCGCCCGACGACACGCCGATGATCTGCGGCCCGACGAGCGGGTTGCGGAAGACTCCCTGCAAGGTCGCCCCCGCGACGGCGAGGCCGGTCCCGGCGAGAACCGCCAGCAGCACGCGCGGCGCGCGGATCAGTTCGACGACCCGCTGGTCGGACACGCTCCAGAACGTATCGATTGGCACGAGATGGGAAACCAGGATGCCATAGACCCGCTCGAAGGAGATCGGGTAGCGGCCGACGCCGAGCGAATAGGCGGCGCAAACCGCGAGGACGGCGACGGCGCCGCCCCACAGCGCGTAGCGGGGCAGGCGCGCGCCCGCGCCGATCCTATCCGGGGTCTCGGTGGCGGCCGACACCGCGGTTTTCCCTATTTCCGAGCGAACTGGGAATAGTTCGCCTGCGCCTTGTTGATGCCGAGCAGGAGGATGGAGTCGATCTCGTCGTCGGTCAGGTCATGGCCATAGATGAAGCGGTACTTCTCGACCATTTCCGCGCGCAGGTCGTCCTTCAGCATGCCGGGGTGCACGACTTTCGTCAGCCATTTCCACATCAAGGGCGATTCCTGGCTCGGCGGGTCCCAGCGATAGCCGCCCAGCGGCACCTTGTAGACGCGCTTGTTCTTGACGGCGGACAGGCCGGCGAAGACCGGATTGTTGTAGACGTCCTCGGGCCGCGACTTGTGCTCGTGCGCCGTCAGCAGAATCACGTCCGGGTTCCAGGCGACGACCTGCTCGGCATTGACGACCTTGAATTTCGTGACCTCTTTCGCGGCGTTCCGGCCGCCGGCGAGGCCGATATAGAAGTCGTTGTAGGTGCCGTCGCCGGCGACCCGCAGCTCCGACAGGACGCGCAGGAAGAAAAGGACGCGCGGCTTTTTGTTTTTCGGCAGGCCCGCCATCTTCTTTTCCAGCACCGCGCGTTCCGCGTTGTGCCAGTCGATCAGCGCTTTCGCCTTCTCCGGGCGGCCGAGCACGGTGCCCATGATGGAGATCCAGCCCTGCGACAGCTCTTCGGTGCCGTAGTTGAAGGTGGCGACCGTCAGCCCGGCATTGGTCATCGGCTTCACCACCTCGTCGCCGAGGTTCGCCCACTGGAAGACCAGATCCGGCCTGACGGCCAGGATCGCTTCGACGTTCGGCGCGAAGCCCTTGCCGACGATGTCCGACGGAATATCCTTCGCCTTCGGGAAGATCTTGCCGAGGATCCCGTCCATGATCGCCGTTTTCGACCGCTCGTGCATGCCGACCAGCCGGTCGGTCTTGCCGTCGATGGCGATGAAGGTCGATGCCGCCGGGATCGGAATCGTCACGACGCGCTCGGCGGGCTTTTTCAAGGTGATGTCCCGCCCTTGCTGATCCTTGAATTGAACGCCGGGGTCGGCCATGGCTGCGGCGCACAGGCTGGTCGCGGCGACGATTGCGCATGCTGCGATCCTGGCGGTGGCGACGGTTTGGCGGAGGCGCTTCAGCCCCGGTTTTGAACGCTTTCTCATGGACATCGTGGAGATTCCTGTTTGCACGTCGGTCTGCCGTTGATGGCAGGATTGAATGATAATGATAATACGTTGCATTATCATGTTGATTGATGCAGGCATTGCAAGAGGAAAGCGGATCGGGCTGGATCGAAAGGGTGATACCGGGATGGGATGATGCTAGAATTGCGCCCAGTCCAACGATGGATCGTCAACCACCGAGGAAGAACATGCCTCTACCGGAAGCTGGAACGACGCCGCCGGCCTTTACCCTCCCCAACCAGCATGGAGAGAAGGTGAGCCTGGCGGATTTCGCGGGAAAGAACGTGCTCGTATGGTTCTACCCGCGCGCCTTCGGCAATGGCTGAACGAAGCAAGCCAACGGGTTCCGTGATCGAATCCAACAATTTGCCGAGAAGAATACCGTATTGCTGGGAATCACCTTCAGCCCGAAGGATGACCTGAAGAGCTGGGCCGAGGAAGTTGGGCTCGACAGCCATCTTCTCTGCGATGTCAGTCGCGCGGTCGCGATCGCCTATGGCGCGGCCGACGATGCGGGGCAGGAGCGGCCGAAACGCATGTCCGTGCTCGTCGGGCCGGATGGCAAGGTGGTCCGTACATACGCGACGCCGGATGCTGCAGGGCATCCGTCGGAAGTACTGAGCGATCTCGGCTGAACGGCGGCGACGCCGTTCTCCGAGCCACGAATGCGGCCTCGGGACGACTCTGTCCGCGGGCGCGGTGTTTATTAATCATTCGGCGATAAAAATCACCGGGCGGACCCGTCCGTCGGAAACGCGCCGCCTGCGCGGAACGACGCGTCCGGTTGTACGTTGATAGAACTGTTAAACAACAAACTCGGGAAGACATGTCAGAAGCGAAGAGGCGCGACGCCAGGCCAAAGCTGATCATCCGAAACGCCCATACGACGGACGTCGAGGCGGTGCGGCGGCTGTGCCGTAAGGTCTATACGGATATCGAGCCCTATACCGGCGATCAGTTGCGCGGCCACATCAACAACTTTCCGGAAGGGCAGTTCGTTGCCGTGTACGACGATCAGGTCGTCGGCTATTGCAGCACTTTCCGTATCGACGAGGCGATCGCGCTGGCGCCCCATACCTGGGCCGAGATTACCGGCAATGGCTTCGCATCCCGCCACGACCCGGACGGGGACTGGCTCTACGGCATGGATTCCTTCGTCGACCCGGACTACCGGCGACTGCGGATCGGCCAGCGGATGTACACGGCGCGGCGCGCGCTCGCGACGCAGATCGGCGTCAAGGGCATCGTCTTCGGCGGGCGCATCCCGGGACTGGCGCGTCGATGGAAGACCTATGGGTCGGCGCAAGCCTATGTCGACGCGGTCGAGGACAAGCGTCTGCGCGACACGGTTCTCACCTTCCAGATCCGCAACGGGTTCGAGGTCTATGGCGTCCTGAAGGATTACCTGCCGAGCGACGGCGCGTCGAAGGGCTATGCCGTGCATCTGATCTGGCGCAATCCGAAATACGTCGAGATCACCCCTCTCGAAGGCCGGCCGCGGGGCCGCACCGCCGATTCGGTGCGTGTCTGCGCAATCCAGTATCAGCAGCGGCGCCTTCGGTCGTTCGAGGAGTTCGCCCACCAGGTCGAGTATTTCGTCGACGTGGTCGCCGACTACAAGGCGGACTTCGCCGTTTTCCCCGAGCTTTTCACCCTGCAGCTTCTCTCCATCGAGAACGAGGAGATACCCGCGTCCGAAGCGATCGCGCATCTGACCGGCTATACCGAGCGGGTGAAGGAGATGTTCAGCAAGCTCGCGGTGAGCTACAATATCAACATCATCGGCGGCTCGCATCCGACGCGGATGGAGAACGGCGACATCCTGAATATCTGTTACATCTGCCTGCGCGACGGCTCGGTCCACATCCAGCCGAAGATTCACCCGACGCCGAACGAGCGCTACTGGTGGAATATCCAGGGCGGCTCGGACCTGTCGATCATCATGACCGACTGCGGGCCGATCGGCGTTAACATATGCTACGACCTGGAATTTCCAGAGCTGGCCCGCCATCTCGTCGACCAGGGCGCGCAGATTATCTTCGTGCCCTTCTGCACCGACGAACGGCAGAGCTACCTCCGCGTCCGCTATTGCGGACAGGCCCGCGCGGTCGAGAACCAGTGCTATGTCGTGCTGGCGGGCAACGTCGGCAACCTGCCGAACGTCGACAACATGGACATCCAGTACGCACAGAGCTGCATCCTGACGCCCTGCGATTTCCCGTTCTCGCGTGACGGCATCGCCGCGGACACGACGCCGAACGTCGAGATGGTGGCCTTTGCCGACCTGCGTCTGGACAGCCTGCAACAGGCGCGCCGCAGCGGCACGGTGCAGAACCTGAACGATCGTCGCTTCGACCTCTACCGGGTACAGTGGGCGGCGGACAAGGACTGACGGCAGCCTATCCCTTCACGAATGTCTCCGCGAAGGCGGGCAACCGGTTGCATCTTGCCGACAGGGCAGCCAGCGCCGGATAGGGATCGTCCTTCAGCAGGTAGGGTACCGACCGGTTTATCTGATCGAAGACGACGACGGCATTGATGTCAGCCAGGCTCATGCCGTTGCCGTGCATCCATTCGCCACCTGACGCGGCCAGCGCCTCGAGCGACGCCAGCGCTGACACAGTCTGACCGTCGACCAGATCGACCCAGCCCTGAAAAACCTTGTCCTTTGGGCGGCGCATGCGTTCGTAGACCGACGCGACGGTTTTATCCATTGCGCCTTGTCCGATCGCCGCGGTCCTCAGGACAGTCCGGCGGTTCGGCCCCGATTTCGGCAGAAGGCGGCCGTCCGGGTCCGCGACTTCGAGCAGGTAGTCGATAATGGCCGCGCTATCGACGAGAACCTCGCCATCGTCCAGCGCCAGCGACGGCACGCGGCCGACCGGATTGAATTTGCGGATCTCGGCTGTGTCATCCGCCGTACTGAGACTCTTCGTCTCGAACGCCATGCCGAGCGTCTTCATGACGATCGCTGTCCGCCGCACGAAGGGTGAGTGATACCGTCCAATCAGGATCATCGTTCTAGCCCGCCACTGCCGGCAGGCTGCGCCCGACGCCGCCGAAAAGGTCGAGCGTGCGCTCGTTCCAGGCGGCCAGCGGCGAGCCGGGCTCGGCAAGCTTGGCGGTACTCACCGCGCGCGTCCACTGGAACGCGCCGAAGACGAGATAATCCGCATAGGCCGGGCCGTCGCCGCCGAACCAGTCCTGCTGGCTCAGCGTGTCGTCGAGCGGAACCAGTGCGCGCCGCACGGCGGCGAGGTTGCCTTCCCGGTCGGCGGAGACTTCCTCCAGCGTCTTGCCGAAACGCTCTTCCCGCGACTCCCGGAAATAGGCCTGATCCATTTCGTGCAGGTTGGTATGGATGTCGGTCAATATCAGCCGCACCAGAGCGGGATGGACGACCGTGTTCATGTAGCTGTTGAAGAAATGCGTCACCGCGCGCCCGGTGTCGCAGCCGAACAGCGACGGCCGGTCGGGGTAGGTGTCTTCCAGGTAGCAGGCGATGGCCCACGAGTCGTGCACCGACCTGTCGCCATCGCGGATGACAGGAACCCGCTTCTGTCCGCTGAAGGCGATCTTCTCCTTCTCGACGAAGCGGCACGGCTCGGTCTCGTAAGGCAGTCCCTTGTGCTCGAGCGCCATGCGCGTGCGCCAGGTGTTCGGACTGAAGCACAGCGCATCGTTGGCGCCGGTCAGTTCGTAAAAGGTGATGGTCATCGGCGCTTCTTCCCTTGCGATGTTTCCTACAACGGCCAGATCCAGAGGATCATCGGCACTGCGACCAGGCAAATCAAGATTTCGAGCGGCAGTCCCATGGGCCAGTAGTCGCGGAAGCGGTAGCCGCCGGGTCCCATGACCAGCACGTTCGACTGGTGGCCGATAGGCGTGAGAAACGCGCAGGAGGCGCCGATAGCGACCGCCATGAGGAACGGATCCGTGCTGACGTTGATGCGATTGGCGAGCTCGGCGGCAAGCGGCGCCATCAGGACAGCGGTCGCGGCGTTGTTCATCGCATCCGACAGCATCATCGTGACGACCAGCACGACCGTCAGCAGCGCCCAGGGCGGCAGGTAGTCGCCCTGGGCCGCGATGGTGTCGGCGATCAGCGCCGAGGCCCCCGACAGGTTCAGCGCCTGGCCGACCGGCACCATCGCGCCCAGCAAGACGATGACCGGCCAGTCCACTGCGTCGTAGGCGCTGCGTGTGGTGATCTGGCCGGTCAGCAGCATCAGCGCTACGGCGGCGACGAAGGCGATCGGGGCTGAGACGAGGCCGACGCTGCTGGCCAGGATGGCTGCGGCGAAGATGACGATGGGGAGGTAGCTTTTCGCCTGGGCCAGGGTCAGCTCCCGGTGCGCGAGCGGCAGGCAGCCGAGGTCGGACAGCCCGCCGGGCATCGCCTCGGTATCGCCCTGCAGCAGCAGCACGTCACCGGCCCTGAACCGCACCTGGTCGAGGCGCCGGCGGACCGGCGTTCCCTGCCGGGCGATGGCGATCAGGTTCATGTGGTACAGCGCTGCCAGACGTACCTGCCGCGCGGTGCGGCCGATCAGCCGCGCGCCCGGCATGATCACGGCCTCCATCATGCCGATCGTCCCGGATTTCAGCACCTCCGCGTCGAGCGCCCGGCTGCCGACGAGGGTAAGGCCGGTGGTCTTCACGGTTTCCTCGATCGACTTGGCGTCGCCCTCGATCAGCAGGTGGTCGCCGCTATGCAGCAGGGCGTCGAACGGCGGCGCCATGCGCTCGCGCCCGGCGCGGTGGAGCGAGACGAAGACGATGTCATTGCCGACGCCGGCCTCGTACGCCTCGCGGATCGTCTTGCCGGCCAGCGTGGTGTCCGGCGGAATGCGGACCTCTGTGATGTAGTCCTCGATCTCGAATAGATGGCCGGAACGGCTGGGTCCTTCGTGTTTCGGAATGAGCCGCCAGCCGATGAGGGCGATGAACAGGACGCCGGCCCCGGCGATGCTGGCGCCGACGGGGGTGAAGTCGAACATGCCGAATCCGCGATGATCGGCGTTATAGTTGGCCCGGATGGTTGCGACGATGATGTTGGGCGGGGTGCCGACCAGGGTGACGAGACCGCCGAGAAGCGACCCGAAGGAAAGGGGCATCAGCAATTCGCGCGGGTTGCGGCCCGTCTTGTTGGCCACCTGGATGACGACCGGCAGCAGCAGCGCCAGCGCGCCGACGTTGTTCATGAAGGCCGACAGAACGGAGACCAGCGCTGCGATCAGGCCGACCTGGAGGGAAGGCGAGATCTCCACCTCCGTCAGATGGCGCACGAGCCGCCCGATCAGGCCCGAATTCTGGATCGTCCGGCTGATGACGAGCACGGCGGCGACGGTGATCACCGCCGGGTGGCCGAAGCCCGTGAACGCATCCTTCGCGGGCACGATGCCGGCCAGCAGCACGGCGACCAGCGCCGACAGCGCGACCACGTCATAGCGCCAGCGGCCCCAGATGAAGAGGGTTAACGTCGCCGCAAGCACGGCGAAGACGAATATCTGTTCCCAGGTCAAGAAACCCCCATGCCCGGTTGCGGCGGCGCGGCCCCCAATGGCGATTTTGGCTCGCGGTCTCAATCTACTCCGGTCGCCGTGATCAACGAAGCCGGGAAATTCCGGTTCCTGCGGCAATGGACCGCATTTCTGGGTGGCGGGAGATTACAACGGGCGTTGACGATAGCGGACGTGAGCCATAGTCTCCGCACCGCATTGGTCAGCCGTTTCCGCTTCCGGAGCAATGAGACGGTAACAATCTGTTTTTGAAGGAACAGTTGCGATGAACAAGCCGCAAGCTCGGCCTGCACGCCCCTTCTTTTCATCCGGCCCCTGCGCGAAGCCGCCGGGATGGTCGCCCGAGGTGCTGAAAGACGCCTTCGTGGCGCGCTCGCATCGCGCCGCCGAGGGTAAGGCGCGCCTGGCCGAAGTGATCGACCGGACGCGGGATCTGCTGAAGATTCCGGCAGATTACCTGATCGGTATCGTGCCCGGCTCGGACACCGGCGCCATCGAGATGGCGATGTGGTCGACCCTCGGGCCGCGCGGCGT
>Ga0307417_10000456_pt1 | contig 16677 bp, 15 predicted proteins | sample SalMarWE160210MG_2_FD_202514 | JGI IMG/M metagenome (GOLD analysis project Ga0307417, IMG submission 202514) | Salt marsh sediment microbial communities from the Plum Island Ecosystem LTER, Massachusetts, United States - WE1602-10 | ecosystem: Environmental > Aquatic > Marine > Intertidal zone...
CATGCCGCCCCGGACAGGTTGAAGTTTCCGCCTCCCAGCGGCGCAGAAGTGGAGGTTGCCGTACCGTCCGACGACGGAGACAGCATATTTTAGCCATTGCACTTGGAGGACACCCATGCCAGCGGCACTAAGCTACCCCGGCGTATACATTCAAGAAGTACCCAGTGGCGTTCGCACCATCGCTGGCGTCGCGACATCGATCACAGCGTTCGTGGGCCGCGCCGCTGCCGGACCCACCGACGATCCTCAGATGCTCACGAGTTTCGCCGACTACGAGCGCCGCTTCGGTGGACTGGTAGTCGACTGCCCGATGAGCTACGCGGTGCGCGACTTCTATCTCAACGGCGGTGCGCAGGCATTGGTGGTACGCGTGACGCATGAGGATGCCGACACAGCCACGATCACGCTCGCCGGCGAGGGCAGTCCGTCGGAAGACTTGGTGCTCGAGGCATCAAGCGCCGGCGACTGGGGCAATCGGCTCGCCGCCGCGGTCGACCATGATACAGACCGCGCGTTGCCCCGTACCTCGCCGCCGGCCACCGACGACACGCGCTTCAACCTCGCGATACGCTACCAGCCGCGCGCGGGACGAGAGGAGTTTGTCATCGAAACCTTCAGCGCGGTCTCCTCCAACTCGGATGACCCGCGGTACCTGCCCCGCGTGCTTGAGCGCGAGTCGAGCTACGCGCGCGTCAGCGGCGCCATGCCCGCGGTGCGACCGCTTTCCAACGTCACCACCGTTGGCTCGACCCGCACAGTAAATTGGGTCGACGCTGACGCCGGCAGCGGCAGCGACGGCTCGCCGCTAGATGGCGACGACGTGCTGGGCGGGCAGGGGCCGAAGACCGGCATCTATGCGCTCAACCGCGCCGACCTGTTCAACCTGCTGTGCATTCCGCCGCTGGCGCGCATCACCACCAGCTTCCCGTCCACCTACACGACCGTCCCCCCCAATGTTTACCAAGCGGCGCTGGCGCTCTGCGTCGAGCGGCGCGCGATGCTGATCGTCGACCCCGACCCGGTCTGGGGTGTTTCTATCGATAGTGCCGTCGACAATGCGATCGACGGCCGCAACGACCTCAACCTTATCGGCCCGGCGGCGCGCAATGCGGCGTTGTACTTCCCCTGCGTCCGCATTGTCGACCCGCTGCGCGACAGCCGCGTTGACACTTTCGTGCCCAGCGGCATAGTCGCCGGCATCATCGCCCGCACCGACGTCGCGCGCGGCGTGTGGAAGGCGCCTGCGGGCCTCGATGCCTCGCTCACCGGGGTGCAGGATCTTCAGGTCAACCTCAACGACCTCGAAAATGGCCGGCTCAACCCGCTGGGCATTAACTGCCTGCGCACAATGGGTGTCAACGGCCGTGTCGTCTGGGGCGCGCGCACACTGCGCGGTGCCGATGCATCGGCCGACGAGTACAAGTACCTGCCGGTGCGACGGCTGGTGTTGTACCTCGAGGAAAGCCTGTACCGCGGCACCCAGTGGGTCGTCTTCGAGCCAAACGATGAGCCTCTGTGGGCACAAGTGCGGTTGAACGTCGGGGCCTTCATGCAGGGGCTCTTCCGCCAGGGCGCGTTCCAGGGCGCGACACCGCGCGATGCCTACTTCGTCAAGTGCGACAGCCACACGACGACGCAGACCGACATCAACCTCGGCGTGCTCAACATCATCGTCGGCTTCGCGCCGCTGAAGCCGGCGGAGTTTGTCGTCATCCAGATCCAGCAAATGGCTGGCCAGATCCCCACCTGATGAGCGAGGCAACGTCATGGCCCAGTTCAGTGTCAACGCGACTCGGTTCGACCCCTACAAGAACTTCAAATTCCGCGTCAAGTGGGACGGGCGCTACGTTGCCGGCATCTCCAAGGTCGGCGCGCTCAAGCGCTCTACCGAGATGGTCGAGCACCGCGAAGGCGGCGACCCGTCGACCTCACGCAAGTCACCTGGGCGCACGAAATACGAAGCGATCACGCTCGAGCGCGGTGTCACGCACGATACCGAATTCGAGAAGTGGGCCAACAAGGTCTGGAACTACGGCTCCGGGCTCGGCGCCGAGGTGTCGCTGAAGGACTTCCGCAAGGACATCATCCTCGAGGTGTACAACGAGGCCGGCCAGCTCGCGCTCGCCTACAAGGTATACCGCTGTTGGGTCTCCGAATGCCAAGCCCTGCCCGACCTCGACGCCAATGCAAACGCAGTCGCGATCCAGACGATCAAGCTCGAGAATGAAGGCTGGGAGCGCGATTACGACGTCGTCGAGCCGGCCGAGCCAAGCTTTAGCGAGCCCTGATGATGCAGCCCCTATCGGCCGGCCGGACCCTGTCCCTGTGGGAGCGCGGCGAGGCGTTACACGCGCTGGATCGGGCAGCGCTTTTGTGCGCCACGGCACGGCCCGATCTGCCACCACAGGCAATTGCCGACTTGCCGCTGGGCACGGTCACCGAGAGCTTGCTGGAATTGCGTGTGGCGACCTTCGGCGCGCACCTCGCCGGGCACACAGACTGCGCGCGCTGCGGCCAACGGCTCGGCTTCGAGCTGGACCTGGCGCCGCTGCTGTCCCCATCCCTCGAGGCACCATCCGCAGTCGAGGTGGGCGGTCGGCTGCTGCGGGCGCCGAGCCTGCGTGACCTTGCCGCGGTCGCCAGCGACACAGACACCGAACGTGCGGCGCACCGGCTACTCGCGCGCTGCATGCTCGAGGACGACAGGGAGGCGCTGGACGATGAGGCGCTGGCCGGGGCGGAGACCGCGCTAGAGGCCCTGGACCCGCATGCCGACATCGTGCTCGCGCTGCACTGCCCGGCCTGCGGTGACGCCGTACAGGCACAGCTCGACGCCGGCTCGCTGCTGTGGGATGAGATCGAAGCGCACGCGCGCGCGCTGCTGCGCGAGATTGACCTGCTGGCCCGGGCCTACGGCTGGACCGAGGCCGAGATCCTCGGCCTGGGGGCCGTGCGGCGAGCGAATTACGTGGCGATGGCATCCGCATGAAGGGCCTGCTGCGCCGCCTAGCCGCCCGCGCCGCCGGCACCGCCACGACGGTGCGCTCCGACGCTTCGCTGCCGTTCGCGGCCGACGGCTTCGCGTGGCAGGACATGGCGATGCCGGCAACCGACGACGACTCGCCGGCACATCACGACCCGACACCAGCTCGGCAAACGCCCATGGCAGGGCCTTTGGCGCCGAACCGTGCGGCACCCGAGCGGCACGTCGAGCCGCGCGAATATGCCCATGCTCCGCTCGAGGTAACTGTTCCGCCGTCCAGTGTCGATGTCACGCTGCCGCGGGCGGTATCCTCTGCGCCGGATGCACCGTTGCCGATGGTGGAGCGACCGGCAGAGTCGTCGGTAGTACAACAAGCTTCGCCGCCAACGATCGCGATGCCGGCCACCAACCGGCCTGATCGATCCGTGCCGCCGAGACCGATGACGGCGGCCCCCGAGCCCCGTGCCTCTGCGAGCCACGAAACCACTGCCACGATGGCCATGCGAGTGGCCCTTGCGGCCTCGGCATCCACAACCGTCGAGCCACAGGCACACGGGTCGCTACCAGCAACCGGTGATGGGACCGCTCCCGTGCACGCACCGACGATCGCCGACGAGCCCGCGCCAGCCCGCTTGCTGCCGACGACCTCCCTGCGCCTGCAGCCGCGGCCATGGGATACCACTCCGACCAAGCCACTGCCTTCGCAGACGATCGCGCATGAGGCCGCGGACACCACTGAGGTTCACGTCCATATCGGCCGCATCGAGGTCACGGCGCTGCGTGAAGCGCCGCCGCCCTCCCAGCCACGGCAGCGTCCAGCGGCGCCGTCGCTAGCGTCATATTTGGCCGCAAGGAGCGCGCGATGAGCACGGCCCTGGCGATCGCCGGCGTCACCGCGGTCCTGCGCGATCTGCTGAACGACGGCCTGATCAACCACAACGTCAGCGGCGCGCTCGGCAGCAGCGTCACCGTCAGCGTGCTGGCGCCCGATCGCGTCGTGCCACCGAGCACCGGCGAGGCCTCGCAGATCAACCTGTTTCTCTACCTCGTTACGCCGAATCCAGGTTGGCGCAATGAGAAGCTGCCGTCCCGTGACGGCTCGGGCCGGCTGCGGCTTGCGAACGCGCCGCTGGCACTGGACCTGCACTACCTGCTGTCGATCTACAGCGGCGGCGACCTGCACGCCGAGATTCTGCTCGGCTATGCGATGCAACTGCTGCACGAAACGCCAGTACTGACCCGCGAGGCCATCCGCCGCGCGCTGAGCCCCTCGCCCGATGTCGGCACCACCTTGCCCCCGGCGTTGCGCGCGCTCGCCGACTCTGGGCTGGAAAGCCAGGTCGAGCTGGTCAAGCTGACGCCGCAGCCGTTGAACACTGAGGAGATGTCCAAGCTCTGGACCGCGATGCAGAGCAGTTTCCGGCCAACCGCGGCCTACGTCGCATCGGTCGTGCTGATCGAGACGCAGCAACCTGTGCGCTCTCCGCTGCCGGTATTGAGCCGTGGCGACGTCTTTACTTCGCTCACCGGCGAGCGGCGCGACCGTGGCATCGAGGTCATCCCGAGTCTACTGCCGCCCCTACCGACCCTGACCGCGGCCGTGCCGCCGGCGCGCCAGCCGGTGGCCGGCATCGACGACACGATTGCCCTGCAGGGCCACCACCTAGATGGCAACGCGCGGGAGGTCATGCTGACGAACGACCGCCTAGATGTCGAGCTGACGATCCCCGCGCTGGCGCCGCCCTCGCCTGCGGAAGGAGCCAACACGCTGATCGAGCTCTCGCTCGCGGGCTTGGAGGCGGCTCTTCCTGTAGGCGTCTACCGCGTCGCTGCGCGGCTGTTGCGGCCGGGCGAGACCGAGCCGCGCGAGAGCAACCGCATCGCTCTAACTCTGGCACCGCGCATGACCAATCTGCCGCTGACCGTGGCGCGCGCCGGCGACGGCTCGGTCGGCTTCACGATCGCGTTCAGCCCGGCATTGTGGCCAAGTCAGACCGCCACGCTTGTGCTCGGCCAGGACGAATATCAGCCGCTTGGCGGTGCCGGCTCACCGCCAACCTCGCTCGACTTCGTCATCGCCGCCGCACCTGTGGGAGAGCATCTCGCCCGCCTGCGGATCGATGGCATCGACAGCCCGATCATCGACCTCTCGGCCACTCCGCCGGCGGTGCCGACCTTCCTCGATCAGCGGGTGACGATCACATGAACGCGCCGGATCGTTCCGTGACCTGGGCCGAGGCCAACAAGGCGCTGCTGGTCGCCGAGTTCGCGCGGCTGAAGGCGCTGCTGGCGAGCGAGCCGGTCGAGCCGGCCGAGCTGCGAATCGACGAATGTCGGGCTGCGCTGGGCGCGCCGGCGGCGATCGATCAGCTGAGCAGTGCATTCGACCTTTCGGATTTCGAGCGGGACATCCTGCTGCTCTGCGCGGGCGTTGAAATGGACAGCAACCTGGCCGCGCTGTGCGCCAATGGCGCACGAGGCGCCTGGGCCACGTTCGGCATCGCCCTGGCGAGCCTGCCCGCCGCGCACTGGAGCGCGCTGATGCCAGTGCGTCCGTTGCGCCACTGGCGCCTGATCGAGCTCGACGATCGGGAGGGCATCGCCAACGCCCACCTGCGTATGGACGAGCGCGTGCTGCATTTTCTGGCGGGCGCGAACTACCTCGACACCCGCCTGCAATCCCTGGTGCGCCCACTGCCGCCTCCACGCGCGATGGCCGAGCCGCACCGTCAAGCGGTCAATGCCGTCTTGTCGGCCCTGCACGGCACCCAACACAGCAGCGCCCTAATCCTCCTGCATGGCGATGACGCCGACGGCCAAGCCGATGTGGCATCGCGGGTCGCGGCGGATATCGGCCTGCGGGCACATGCCCTGCGTGGCGAAGACCTTCCGCAAGCTCCGGCCGAACTGGATGCCTTCGCGGTATTGTGGCATCGAGAAACTGCCCTGCTCGACGTTGCCCTGCTGATCGAGTCCACGACTGCAGAGGGCAGCAAAAGTATCGCGCGCCTCGCGGAACGGCTGGGAGGGCTGTGCTTCGTCGCCAGCCGCGAGCCCCTGACGGTTGGGCACGCGATATCGACTGCGCGCGTGGATAAACCCGACGCACCCGAACAGAAGCGCTTGTGGGAACAGGCCCTCGGCCCCGCGACCACATGCTTGAACGGATCGCTCATCGGCGTCGCCACGCAGTTCAAACTCAGTGCCGGCGCGATACTCGCCAAAGGCGAAGCACTGCGTGCCACCGTTCAGACCAGCGACGATCCGGACGCGGCGCTCTGGAACGCCTGTCGCGGGCTCGGCCGCAGCAAACTCGACGACCTTGCGCAGCGCATCACGCCTGCCGCCGGCTGGGATGAGCTGATCCTGCCCGATGCGCAACAGTCGCTCTTGCGCCAGATCGCCGCCCACGTCAGGCAGCGGCTCAAGGTCTACGCCGACTGGGGCTTCGCACGCAGAGGCGCGCGCGGGCTGGGCATCGCAGCGCTGTTCGCCGGCGAGAGCGGCACCGGCAAGACCATGGCCGCCGAAGTGTTGGCCAATGAGCTGCACCTGGATCTGCACCGCATCGACCTGGCCTCGGTAGTAAGCAAGTACATCGGCGAGACCGAGAAGAACCTCAAGCGGGTGTTCGACGCCGCCGAGGAGTGCGGCGCCATCCTGCTGTTCGACGAGGCGGACGCCCTGTTCGGCAAGCGCAGCGAGGTCAAGGACAGCCACGACCGCTATGCCAACATCGAGGTCAGCTACCTGCTGCAGCGCATGGAGGCCTACTCGGGCCTTGCCATACTCACCACCAATCACAAGGCGGCGCTGGACCCGGCTTTTCAGCGTCGGCTGCGCTTCATCGTGCACTTCCCGTTCCCGGACCAGATGCAGCGCGAGGGCATCTGGCGCACGGTATTCCCAGCCGATGCTCCCCTCGACGGGATCGACTTCGCGAAGCTCGCCCGGCTCAACGTCGCCGGCGGCACGATCCGTAATATAGCGCTCTCCGCCGCGTTCCTTGCGGCCGAAGCAAACACGCCGCTAAGGATGGCGCATCTGCTGCGCGGCGCTCACTTGGAGGCGGCCAAGCGCGACAAGCCGTACTCCGATGCAGAGACGCGGGGGTGGGTATGAAGCGGGTTGTCGTGCATATCGACCGGTTGGTGCTGCACGCCGTGGATCATGCCGATCGCGGGGCCGTAGTCGCTGCGATCGAGCAGGAGTTGACGCAAAGGTTGGGTGCAAAAGGCATGGCCGAGCGACTCGTCGGCCTGGACCATCGAGAGCGGCTTTCGGTTGCGCGGGTGAGGATAGGTGCGGGATCGAAGCCTGCAGTGCTCGGCGCCGCCGTGGCCGGCCGCGTGGCGGACGCCCTCGTGCCCACGAGGAGCGCATCATGAGCGGTACTCAGACTGCCGTCGCCGCCAAAGCGGCGCCACCCGTCAGCGCAAGCTCTGCGCTGCGGTTGCAGCGGAAATGTGCCTGTGGCGGATCGACGGAGCTCACCGGGGAGTGCGAGGAGTGCCAGAAAAAGAAGCTGCTCGGTCAGCCGCTTCAATACAAGCTCGTCGTCGACGAGCCGGGTGATGAGTATGAGCGCGAAGCCGACCGATTCGCCAAATTGCCGGGAACCCCGCTTGTGCAGCGGTACACAACGACCGCGGGCAGCCCCGGTTTGGCCGAAGCGCCGCCCATCGTCCGCGACGCGCGCGCCTCGCCGGATCGGCTGCTTGATCCCGCAACAGGCGCTTTTATGGAGCCTCGAGTCAGCTACGATTTCAGTCAGGTGCGAGTGCACGCAGCGGCCGCGGCGGCAAGGACAGCGCCGGCGGCAAGTGCACAGGCGTTTACGGCAGGGCGCGATATGGTCGTCCATGCGGGCGAGCACGCGCCATGGATAGGGGGGGTGGGGACACACGGCACCGGCAGCGATGTGTCAGGAATGCGATCGGACCGACTAGTTAGGCATGGATTGGGGCAAGCTGGGGTCGCGAGGTGGCAGACGCTAGCGCGAAGTGTGCCCCGCCGACAAGGTACCACGCCCCCACCTGGCGGACGGCCGCTTTACGGTGACGCCAGAGCCCGACTCGAACGCGGCTTCGGAACCCCGCTTGGCGGCATCGTCGTCCACGATGATGCCGCCGCCCACAAGTTCGTCTCCAGACGTCGCGCTCAAGCCGTCACTATCGGGAATCACATCTACCTCTCCGAGGCGCGCCGGGATCCCGACCGGGGAGGAAACTTCCGGGTACTCGCCCACGAGGTTGCACACACCCTGCAGCAAGGTTCTGGGGGCGCAGAGACGGGTATCAATGATCCACAGCTCAAGCGGCGGCTTGAGCGTGAAGCGGACACTGCAGCGCTACGTATCGCGGCAGGGGACCAGACACAGGTAAGCTCGAGACAAATCGGACCGACGCCACAGCATCTAGACGAATCTGGGACCAACTCGAGCCCCAACCTCGATGCCTCGCCATCGGCTGGCGATAGGTACTCCGCAGAGAAGCTGATGACCCAGGGAGAGCAGCTCCTCGGTCGGCTACGCGGAATGGAGGCTGATACCCTATCGATGCCAACAGCCACGGTCGAACGGATCAACGCGAACTACGCACGGCTTCGCGAACAAGTCGGCAGTTTCGTCCCGCTACCTGACGAAGTGCTGAGTGCTGCACCTGGCAGCTACTTCGTGCAAGCGGCGCCAGCGGTGGTGGCGCCAGCGGCGGTGGCCGGAGCGACCCTGATCCCGTTGTGGGTGGTCATCGCGATAGTTGCCGCCCTCGTGGTGTTGCTCATCCTCGCAGCCTTAGTAGGCTATTGGTTGATTAAGTGGATCTTTGATGATGTCGAGGAGGCAGTCGAGGCGCCTCCGCTGCAGACCCAGCCTGAACTGGAACCCACCGCGGGTGAACGAGAAGCACCTACGCAAACAGTCCCACAAACTCAGGAGCCGAGCCCGAAAACCCAGGAGCCGAGCCCGAAAACCCAGGAGCCGACCCCGAAAACCCAGGAGCAGACCCCTCGCGATATCACGATAAGGCGGCCCGACGACCCAGGTGGCGGAAGATGTGCTTGTAACTGCCGGGCGGGAGATGCAAGTGACCCAAGCTCCTTTAGATATGCAGTATGGACGGCGGCAACTTGTGGCGAAGCGGCAAAAACGGCCTGTAGTATTGCAATCCAGCGGGCAGGTGTTGCAAACATTCATCATGCTCAGGCTAAATGCAGTGACGGAGGCAATTACAGTGGAAGTGGGAGACTCGCGCGATGATGCGTAATTTCTCTACTTAGGCCGGTATAGTGCCCAAGGAGATCAAATTGCAATCTCCATCGGACGATCAGCCATACCGGCCTGCCGATTGCCATGGAGCTGCTTTGAGCGCGTTCGATATCGTCCGGTTGTTACGGCTGCCGGATTACATATGGGCAGATGCTGACAGCGAGCAAATCAGAGCAGCATACCGAGGCTATATACAGTGCTACGGGCTCGTTAAGTACTCGCGGTATCATGATCACGATGAGAAGCGCATATGGTATGGACCGAATAGCCATATCCTTGTCGAGCTAGTGAAAATTGCAGGCGATGTTGCAACGGCGTACGAGTTTGTTGTGCCGCCTGATTGCGTGGAGCGTATCCCTTACAATGTATTCATCATGAATGCCTTCGGGAATTTCAGTTGGCAAATCCATTGGGAGGCGCTTTCCACGGACGAAGGTGCGCTACAGGAGTGGAATCCGCGCCCGCCAGAAGAAGCAAAATGGCCCGTAAGTAGAGGGACAAAAATCTATGAAATTATTAAAGCGATTTACGAAACACCGTATGAAGCGCTGGTAGCCGCTCACGATGAGGCCGCTAAGATTGTCCCCGCATTAAAATAATTCGATAAAGGCAGGCACGATGCCCAATGAACCGTCTCCATCGGACGTTGAGTCCAAACAGCCCGCCGATTGTCATGGCGCCCCGCTAAGCGCCTTCGACATCGTTCGGCTTTTGCGGCTACCAGATTGGGGACGGTTGAACGCTGACAGTGACGTAACAAAAGCGGCGTTCCAGGACCATAAATCATGCTATGGGCTCGTTACATACTCGCGCCGTCCCGATCGCGATGGCTGGCGGAGATGGCATGGACCGGACAATCACGTCTTTATTGAGGTTGTGAAGATTACTGGCCTGGTTGTAACCGCTTACGGCTTCGTTGTGCCGTCCAGCTATGTAGAGCGCCTTCCCTATAATGCCATCATCATGAATATCTTTGCAGATTTTGATTGGCACAGCGGCTGGGACACGATCTTCAAAGCTGAAGACATACAGAAGTGGACCCCCCGCTTGCCGGAGGTGATAGAAGAGGCGGTAACAAGCGGGACGAAAGCTTTTGAAGTCATCAAAGCGATTCTCGAGACGCCGTATGAAACGCTTCTGGCTGCTCACGACGAAGCCGCCAAGATTATAGGCGCGTCCCAGACGACGAAGTCAGGGTCTTCATCTGTCTCTGCGGCGAGGCGGATGGGAGCACCCGACATGGATGGCGCGGTGCCCAATGATCCATGAACTGGGTTGGGGGGGGCGATGAATCTCGAAGGGAAGATATCCTCGTTTGGAGCTCCTCGTGGTGACGTAAACGCTTCCCTGCCGCGTGCGGTCTCCGTAGGAGCTACCGTTCGCTGTCGTCTTGCTGAAGGGCGTGAAGCGGAGGACAACGAACATGCAACGTACGCGCTGGTTACGGACTCACATGGCTACTATGGTCATTTTCGTAAGAGCCTATGGAATGAATGAAATCCAAAATAGGGAGCTACCAATGGCCTTGTTAACCCGGATATTTCACAAACCGGGGGTTCTTAAACATAACCTGTTAATTATTACGGGGAATCACCGGGGGTGTCTTCGAAAATCCAAGGCAGTCAACATGTTACAAAATCATGGAGTTGGCTGATTTGTGAAATATCCGCGCCAAAAATTCACTGCGTAAAGGCACTATCGGCAGCGCAGCGACCGCTGTGACCTTTAAGGGAGCACAAGGAAGCAACAATGACCGGCCTCAGCAACTCCCCGAAGCTCATCAAGGGCGGCCTCGTCCTCATCGACGCCGAGACCGCAACCGTGCAGCGCATCATCTCCCTGCAGTACAACTCTGACAGCCTGACGCGCAAGTTCCAGACCCAGGAGACCGGCGGCGACGGCGGCAACCGTGTCGAGCCTACCCGCTTCAAAGGGCCGGCGGTGGAGACCTTCTCGCTGGACGCCGAGATCGACGCCACCGACCAGCTCGAATTCCCGGACCAGAATCCGAATACCGGCGAATTCGGCATCCAGCCGCAGCTCGCCTTGCTCGAATCGCTGGTGCATCCCAGCGCGTCGCAGTTGCAGGCGGTGGACAGCCAGGCCAGCTCGGGCACCCTGGAGATCGCGCCCATGCTGGCCCCGCTGGCGCTGTTCGTGTGGAGCAAGAGCCGCATCGTTCCGGTCAAGGTTACCGATTTCTCGATCACCGAAGAGGCCTTCGACCCAGCACTCAACCCGGTCCGCGCCAAGGTATCGTTCAGCCTGCGCGTGCTGTCGGTGGACGATCTTGGCTTCTCGTCCAGGGGCGGAAGCCTGTTCATGACCTATTTGCAGGGCAAGGAGACACTGGCCGGCAAGGTGCCGCCGGTCACCTTCTCGACCCTGGGCATCGGAGGCATAGGCTGATGGATCCGGTCACCGCCTTCATGCAAGCGAACGGGCTGACCTCGCGGGCATTCCCGCCGAGCAGCCGCTACTACGCCCTGCCCACGGCACAGACGACGCTGCCCGACGGACGCACAGTCGTGTACGTGACGCGCCGTTTCCTGCCGCCGGCGGAAAACTTCGCGCTGCTGCAAACCCATACAGTGGTCGCCGGCGACCGGCTGGACAACCTGGCCGCCCGCTACCTCGGCGACCCGACCGCCTCCTGGCGCTTGGCCGACGCCAACGGCACCCTGCATCCCGAGGCGCTGGTCTCCCTGCCCGGCGCGACCCTGGCGATCACGTTGCCCGAAGGGGTACCAGGGCCCCAGGGAGCGGGCGATGCTGGCTAAGGGTATCCAGCTCACCCTGCTGGTCGGCCCGGTGGTGCCGCTGCCAGTGCCACGCGTCGTGCTCGAGGCGCTGGAAAGTGTGCAGGTGACTACCGCCGCCGGCAGTGCGAGCGGGTTCCAGCTCAGCTTCCAGATCACCGCGCGCTCCGAGCTGAACACCATCTTCCTGATCGCCGCCGGCACCAACACCTCGCTGGCGACGCCGCCGCTGCGCGTGCTGCTGATCGTGACCCTGAACGGCGCGCCGCAGCCGCTGTTCGACGGCGTCATGACGCGCGTCGATGTGCAACCCGGCAGTCAGGGCTCGCCTGGCACACTCACCGTCACCGGCGAGGACGTCAGCAGGGCAATGGATATGCAGGACTACAGCGGCCTGCCCTTCCCGGCGATGCCGATCGAGGCCCGTGTCGCCCTCCTGTGCGCCAAGTACGCGCCGTTCGGGCTGATTCCGCTGATCATCCCCGTGCTGTTTCCCGACGTCCAAATCCCGATCGACAGGATCCCAGCACAGCAGGGCACCGACCTGCAGTACATCCAGGAGCTCGCACGCCAGGTCGGCTACGTGTTCTACGTCGAGCCGGGGCCGACGCCGGGCACCAACATTGCCTACTTCGGACCGGAGATCAAGGTCGGCGTGCCGCAGCCGGCGCTCAACGTCGACATGGACGCGTTGACCAACGTCGAGAGCCTGAGCTTCAACTTCGACCCAATCAAGGGGGTGCTACCAGTGGTGCTGATCCAGAACCCGCTCACCCGTGCGCCGATCCCCATTCCCATCCCCAACCTGAACCCCTTGCAGCCGCCCCTGGGCGCGCTGCCGACGCCGATCGCGAACCTGAAGATCCTCAAGGACACGGCGCGCATGAGCCCAATGCGGGCTCTGTCCGCCGGCCTCGCAGAGGCCGCGACCTCGCAGGACGCGGTCAGCGGCAGCGGCAGCCTGGACGTGCTGCGTTACGGGCGGCTGCTCAAGGCGCGTGGCTTGGTGGGCGTACGCGGCGTCGGCATCGCCTATGACGGGCTCTACTACGTTAGGAGCGTCACCAGCAATCTGAGGCGAGGCGAGTTTAGGCAGAGTTTCGAGCTGACCCGCAACGGCCTGGTGTCCATCACTCCCACGGTCCCGACATGAGCGAAAAGTTTTACGGCAAATACCGCGGCGTGGTGCTGAACAACGTCGATCCGATGCAGCTGAACCGGCTGCAGGTGCAGGTACCCGACGTGGCCGGCCTGCTGCCAGCCACCTGGGCCATGCCCTGCGTGCCGGTGGCCGGCATCCAAAACGGTATGGTCGCGCTACCGACGATCGGCTCGGGGGTGTGGATCGAGTTCGAGCACGGCGATCCGGATTACCCGATCTGGGTTGGCTGCTTCTGGGGCAGTGCCGCCGAGGTGCCGGCACTGGCGCGCGCCACACCGCCCGGCGTGCCGGCGATGACTCTGCAAACGCCGCTGCAAAACGGGCTGACCATCAGCGACCTGCCGGGTCCCACCGGCGGCATCATGCTCAAGAGCGCCACCGGGGCGACGCTGATCGTCAACGACACCGGCATTTACATCCAGAACGGCAAGGGCGCGTCGCTGGTGATGACCGGCCCCACGGTGAACATCAACGCCGGCGCGTTGACCATCGTATAGGAGAGCACCGCGATGCCCGGACCCCTGCTCCACTTGGGTGCCACTGTGATGTGCAGCCACGGCGGTCAGGCGACACCGTCCGCGCCCAACCCCCGCGTGCTGGTCTCGGGCCAGCCGGCGGTGACGATTGCCGCGCCCTACCTGGTGGCCGGCTGTCCCTTCGTGCCGCCGGGCGGCAATGGCCCCTGCGTCACCGCGCAATGGGTGGTGGCAGCTACGCGCGTGCTCATCGCCGGCCAACCGGCGGTGCTGCTCGACAGCCAGGCGATCTGCACACCCACCGGTACTCCGCTGGTGCCGGTCGTCGCACAAACCAGAGTGATCGGATCATGAGTGCGCCCAACGTCGCCTTCCCTTACCGTGTCGACGGCCGCGGCCGCACGGCCGCGCCGGCAGACGACGACACCCATCTGCGCGATCTGATTGAGCAATTGCTGTTCACCGCCCCGGGCGAGCGCGTCAACCGGCCCGACTTCGGTTGCGGGGTCATGCAGCTCGTATTCGCACCCAACAGCCCCGAGCTGGCGGCAACCGTGCAAGCGCTGGTGCAAGGCTCGCTGCAGCAATGGCTCGGCCAGCTGATGCGCATCGACGAGGTGCAAGCGTCGTCCGAGAACGCGACCCTGACCGTCACGGTGCGCTACACCGTGCTGCGCACACAGGAGACGAAGACTGCCAGCTTCACCCGCGAGGTGCCGCAATGAGCGAGCCCTTCGTCTGCAGCTCGCCCGGCCGCATCGATGCACTGCGGGCCGCGGCACTGGAAAGCCCGCCGCGGCTGCTCAATGGCATCGAGTACCTGGAGGTCGCGCCAGACCAGCGCCGGCTCGAGTTGCACTTCGTGCACCCGTTGTCGCTGGCCCCGGTAGAGCCGCTGACCGCGGCCAATGTCGAGATTCGCGGTGGCATGCGTGTGCGCGACCCCGCGGTCACCGGCGTGCACGCCGACGGCGATCTGCTGACGGTCGACGTTGCCACCCCGGGCGACTTCTCCACTTATCGGCTGCGCCTGGTCGCCTCTGCCGGCGACGCCGCGCCGCCGCCGGGCATCGATCCGGCGCTGGCGCAGATCGAATTCGGCTTCAAGGTCGCCTGTCCAAGCGACTTCGATTGCCACGTGTCAACCGAATGTCCGCCCGAGCCCGCAACGGTGCCGCCAATCGACTATTTGGCACGCGATTACGCCAGCTTCCGCCGCCTGATCCTCGACCGCATCGCGACGCTGATGCCGGACCGGCGCGAGCGCGGCGCGGCCGATCTGTGGGTGACCCTCGCCGAGGCCATTGCCTTCCGCGCCGATGAGCTGGCGTACTTCCAGGACGCGGTGGCGACCGAGGCTTACCTCGGCACCGCCCGCCAGCGGGTGTCGGTGCGGCGCCACACGCGGCTGCTCGACCATGCCTTCCACGACGGCCGCAACGCACGCGCCTGGATCGCCTTCGAGGTCGACGCCGCCGCCGATGGTCAGGTCCTGTCGGGCTGCGACGCCACCACCGGCCTGGGCGGTACGCTGTTGGTCACGCGCGCCTACCCCGGCACGGCGACGATTAGCGACGCCCAGGCGCAGGACGCAATCGCCGCTGGCGGCGAGCCCTTCGAGCTAATCGAATCGCTGGCGCTTTACCGCGCGCACAACGCCATCGGCTTCAACACCTGGAGTGACGACGAGTGCTGCCTGCCGCGTGGCACGATGACGGCGTATCTGCGCGACAACGATGCCGACCGCCTGCGCCTGCGCGCCGGCGACGTGCTGATTCTCGAAGCGCGTGCCGGGGCGCTCACCGGTGAACCGGCCGATGCCGACCACCGCCAACGTCATGCCGTGCGCTTGACCCGCGTCGACCCCGAAGCGCCGCTCGCGGCCGGCGTGCGCGGCGTGCCGACCGCGCGGCGCGATCCAGTGACCGACGAGCCCTTCGTGGAGGTCGAGTGGGCCGAGGCAGACGCGCTCCCATTCCCGCTGTGCCTGTCCAAACGCATCGATGGCGTGCTGGTCGATGACATGGCCATGGCCGTCGGCAACGTTGCCCTCGCCGACCATGGCCGGACTGCGCCACGCGCCGAGACACTGACCGCGTTGCCGGGGCGTCCGGACGGCCGCTTGCCGCGCTATACCCTCGATTCGACCGCGGTCGCGCCCCTCACCCCGCAAGGCCGTGTGCGACGCGGCGACGAGTTGCGCCTGGTCGATTCCGAGGCACCGGCGGGCGCAGCCCTATACTGCGACCTCGGCGACGTACGGCCGGCGCTCGAGGTGCTTAGCGAGGGGGACCGCCGCCGCTGGAAAGCGCAACGCGACCTGTTGGCCAGCGATGCTGAGGCTACCGAGCTCGTCGTCGAGACCGAGAATGACGGACACGCGGTGCTGCGCTTCGGCGACGGCGTCAATGGTCGCCTGCCGCCGGCCGAGGGACTCAGCGCCCGCGTGCGCACCGGCAGTGGCACGGCCGGCAACGTCGGCGCCGAGGCCATCGGCCATGTCGTCAGCGCGCTTGAAGGTATTTTGCGCGTGCGCAACCCGTTGCCGGCCAGTGGCGGCCTGGGCCCTTCGACACTGGAGGAGGCGCGACGCGACGCGCCGCAGGCCTTCCGGCGCCAGGAGCGCGCGGTGACCGCCGCCGACTACGCCGAGGTGACCGAGCGCGAGCCGCGCGTGCAACGCGCCATCGCGACGCGGCGCTGGACCGGCAGTTGGCCGACGACCTTCATCACCGTCGACCGGCGCGGCGGCGGCGAGGTCGACGCCGCGTTCGAGGCCGAGCTTACCGCTTTCATCGAGCGCTACCGCCTGGCCGGCCACGACATCGAGATCGACGCGCCACACTATGTGCCGCTGGAAATCGAATTGCAGGTGTGCGCCCAGCCGGGCTACTTCGCCGCCGACATCGAAAGGCGCCTCCTCGACGCGTTCAATGCCGGCACGCGTGGCGACGGCGAGCTTGGCTTCTTCCACCCCGACCGTTACAGCTTCGGGCAGCCGGTCTACCTGAGCGCGCTGATTGCCGCCGCGA
>Ga0307417_10000457_pt1 | contig 16646 bp, 16 predicted proteins | sample SalMarWE160210MG_2_FD_202514 | JGI IMG/M metagenome (GOLD analysis project Ga0307417, IMG submission 202514) | Salt marsh sediment microbial communities from the Plum Island Ecosystem LTER, Massachusetts, United States - WE1602-10 | ecosystem: Environmental > Aquatic > Marine > Intertidal zone...
GCGAAGAAGATCATGACCAATAGCGGGACGGCGGGGAAACTTCCGGTGAAGAACGATCTCGGATTTTTCGAGATCCGCTTGGAGAGCATCGGTGGGCTCGGTGCCAACGTGGCAGGCAAGATCCTGACCGAGGCCGCCATCATCGGAATGGGCCTGAACGGAGCGGGATTCGCCTCGTACGGGTCGGAAAAGAAGGGAACGCCTGTCAAGTCGTTCATCCGGCTGTGCGAGGCCGACCACCAGGTCCGCATCAACAGCCCGATCGAGGAGCCGCACGTGCTGGCGATCTTTCACGAGGCGCTGGCCAAGTCGGTGCCTGTGACGGCGGGAGCGGTGCCGGGAAAGACGGCCGTCATCCTGAATACCCGGAAGACGCCGCAGGAGGCAAGGGACTTCCTCAAGCTCGAAGGGGGAAAGGTCGGCGTCGTGGACGCGATGGAGATCGCGATGGCTACCGGCTCCCGCGTGAACATGGTCATGATGGGCGCGATCGTGAAGGCGTCCGGCTTTTTCGACTGGAAGGCCCTCGAGGACGCGGTCCAGGAGGCGTTCGGGAAGAAATACGCGGCGCTCATGAAGGGAAATCTCGAGGCGCTGAAACGCGGGCGTGATGACGTGAAGTTCGAGGAGATCCCCGCCGATGGGAAGTACCCGGCGACGCCGTTCCGGCGCGAGGAACCCAAACTCGGATACGAGAATGCACCGATAGGCGGAACGATCTACGAGACGGGGAACATGCGGTTCAAGGACCTGTCCACGAGCAGGACGGGGATGATACCGCTTTTCATCCCGGATAAATGTACCCGGTGCGGCGAGTGCGACATCACCTGCCCCGACTACTGCTTCGTCTGGGAGCGCGGCAAGGACCCGAAGACCGGCAAGGACGGGATGGTGCTCCTGGGGATCGACTACCAGTATTGCAAGGGATGCCTGCGCTGCACGCACATCTGCAAGTTCGGCGCTCTCGTCCCCACGAAGGAGGCGGAGCAGGACATGGATGCGATCACCGTGAAACAGAAAGCCCTGAAATAAGGATCGAAGGAGACCAAAGATGGCCGAAACGGCGGAAAAGAGGGCTGCGCGGCCGGCGCAGGAAGTGGTCGTCCAGAGCGGCAACGAGATCGCGGCGACCGCGGCCAAGCATGTCAACTATCACATCATGGGGTACTATCCCATCACCCCCTCCACCGAGATTGCCGAGACGCTCGACGCGATGAAGGCGGAAGGGGAGCACACCATCCGGATGATTCCGGGTGACGGTGAGCATGGGGCGGCGGGGATCTGTTTCGGTGCGACCACGGCGGGAGGCCGGGTCTTCAACGCCACCTCGGCGAACGGTCTCCTATTCGCTTTCGAGCAATTGCCGGTCCAGTCGGGCACGCGGTTCCCGATGGTGTTCAACATCGTCACCCGGTCGGTGTCGGGCCCGCTCGACATCCGCGGCGACCACAGCGACATCATGCTGGCGATGAACACCGGCTGGATCGTCCTGATGGCCTCCGACGTGCAGGCGGTCTACGACATGAACATCATGGCGCCCCGGATCGGCGAGGAGATGTCCGTCAGGCTCCCGGTAATGGTGGCCTTCGACGGGTTTTTCACTTCCCACCAGAAGAGGCGCGTGGAGATCTTCTCCGACGCGCAGGTCGTGCAGGACTTCCTCGGTCCCTTCGTCCCGACGGTCACGTCCGTCGACCCGCGCAAGCCGGTGACGATCGGTCCGTACATGAACGACCCCGATCTCATCAACAACAAGAAGCAGCAGTCCGATGCGATCATCCGGTCGCATGCGGTCATCCGGAAGGTCTTTGCCGAGTTCGAGGCGCTCTCCGGCAGGCGGTACGACTTCCTCGACCTGTACCGGATGGAGGATGCCGAGGCTGCGCTGTTTATTGTCAACTCCGCCGCGGAGACCGCCAAGGAGGCGGTGGACGCTTTGCGCAAAGAGGGCAAGAAGGTGGGCCTCATCCGGCCGAACGTCATCCGGCCCTTCCCCCTGGAGGAGATCCGGCAGGCCCTGAAGGATGTAAAGGGACTCGTGGTGGCCGACCGGCAGGACAACTACGGCGCCTACGGGGGCGCGATGACCCTCGAGATCAAGGCGGCGCTGCAGGGTGTGAAAGGCAACACGACCATGATCGCGAGCCGGATCTACGGCATCGGGGGGAAGGAGTTCTTCGTAGAGGACGCCGAGGCGATGCTGCGCGAGGCGCTCGAGATCGCGGAGACGAAAACGGTAAAGGTCCCGTACGACTACTTCGGGGCGAACCCCGGGGAGGCAGGGTTTACTCCCGCAGTCGCCTACGCGCCCATCACCGAGGAGGAGTCGTCGGGTTTGACCCGAGTCGAGGTCACCCCGGAGGGGAAAGTGGAAGCGAGAGGGATTAACGTCCGGGCGCTCACGGAACGTCCGAAGCGGCTCTCTCCCGGACACGGCGCCTGCCCCGGGTGCGGGATCTTCGTCAACCTCAACCAGTTCCTCAAAGGTCTCGAGGGGTTCGTGACCGTCCTGTTCCACACCGGCTGCGGGATGGTGGTGACGACGGGATACCCCTTCACGTCGCACAAGGTGACGTACATACACAATCTTTTCCAGAACGGGGCGGCGACCCTCTCGGGTGTCGTAGAGATGTTCGAGGAGCGCAAGAAGCGCGGCGAGATCCCGAAGGAGGAGAAAATCACGTTCCTCATGGTGACGGGCGACGGGGGACACGACATCGGGATGGGGCCCTCCATCGGGGCGGCGATGCGCGGACACCGGATGATCATCATCGAATACGACAACCAGGGGTACCAGAACACGGGCTCCCAGCTCTCGTTCACGGTCCCGATGGGGCATTCGACCTCGACGTCGAACTACGGGCCGTTCCAGCACGGCAAATCCACCCACCACAAGGACACGGCGCAGATCTTTTCCGCGTGCAACATCCCGTATGTCTTCACGGCGGCCGAGAGCAACCACCGCGACATGATCCGGAAGGCGGCCAAGGCGCAGAAATACGCGGAGGAGGGGCTTGTGTTCGGCAAGCTCATCTCCATGTGCCCCCTCGCCTGGCGCACCGAGGAGCGGATCTCGGTCCCCATTATCCAGGCCGCGGTGGACTCCTGCTTCTTCCCTCTCTACGAGATCGAGCGGGGGATCACGACGATCAACTACGACCCGGAGGAGAAGGGGAAGAAGGTCCCGGTCACCGATTGGCTTAAGCAGATGGGGAAGACCAAGCACCTGCTCAAGACGGAGTGCAAGCCGGAGCTCGAGGCGATCCAGACCGAGGTGGACCGCCGCTGGGCCCGCCTGAAGGAGATGCACAAGAACCCGCTGCTGTAAAGCGCGCGCATCGGTTTTTCGTGGAAATGCCCGGGGAATCGCCTCTCCGGGCATTTCCTTGTTCTGGGAAAATGTTTTCCCACTTTTGGTTCCCCAGGCACCCGGCAACGGAACCTCCAGAGAGAAAACGTCATCAAATATGAGAAGTTGTATTTTTTCGTCGGGTGGTACCGATATTGCTTTCTTCCGTAATAGAGAAAACACACGGGCATATTGTGGGGGAATTGTTTGAAAATGAATTATACGCACAACATGTTGATTTCCCGGGCGGAACAGAGAGAAAGACGGTTTCCGGTCTTCTGGCTGCTCTGGGCCTTGCTCCTGGCCGGTCTTTTCTTTTTCCTTACTACGTCTGCCTACCAGGGAGTGCCCGACGACTATCAGAACGATCCGTATATCACGACCTGGCTCACGAAGAGCAAGGCCAGGGAGATCATGCGCTACCACGGAACGAACGCGATCAAGATCACGGCCGACCATGTGTACATCATGCGCGACGGCCGCTGGATCCTGGTTTACTCGGATCCGTCCTTACTCCCGGAAAAGGACGACCGGCAGGGTGTCCCCGCGACGGTTGCCCGGGCAGGGAGAGACGGTTCCTGACCTGATCTTTCTCTTGTTCCCGTTGGAACCGGGGACGCCGTTCCCGGGATGGCGGATCGGCGGCAGGAGGAACGTGAACCGGGCCCGACCGCCAGGGTCGACAGGCGGTTCTTGATATCTTTTCCTTCCCGGATTGCTGTGGTATCTTTGCGGCTATGAACCCGGGCCATTTCATTCTCCACGAGAAGGAATACAACGAGATCCAGTCGGTCCTGAAGAAGCTCCTGGCCGACTCTTACGCGAAGGTGGTATTCCTGGTCGACAAGAACGGCTCCCTCATGGCGTCCTCGGGGGAGACGGCGGGCTTCGACACCACCTCGCTTGCCTCGCTGGCCGCCGGGAACATCGCGGCGACGGGAGGGCTTGCCTCGCTGATCGGGGAGAAGGAGTTTTCGATCCTGTTCCACGAGGGGGAACGGGACAACATGCACATATCGGTGGTGGACAACCGTCTCATCCTCGTGGTGATCTTCGACAGGCGCTCGTCGGTCGGGCTGGTCCGTCTCCGCGTCCGACGCGCGGACGAAGACCTGGGGAGGATCCTCAAGTCGATCGATGAGGCGGCGCAAAGGGAGGAGGAGGGAGAGGGAGTGATCGAAGAGTTGACCGAAGCCGACATCGAAAGCCTTTTCAAGTAGCTCATGTCCTTCATCAACTACTCTTCCCGGGAGATCAACTGCAAGATCGTCTACTACGGCCCCGGCCTCTGCGGAAAGACCACGAACCTCCAGTACATCTTCAAGCGGATGAACCCCGAGTCCCGGGGGAAGATGATTTCCCTGGCCACAGAGACCGACCGCACCCTTTTTTTCGATTTCCTTCCGGTGTCGATGGGCGAGATCCGGGGGTTCAAGACCCGCTTCCACCTTTATACCGTCCCGGGCCAGGTTTTTTACGATGCCAGCCGCAGGCTCATCCTGCGGGGGGTGGATGGTGTGGTGTTCTGCGCCGATTCCCAGCTGACGAGGATGGATGCCAATCTGGAATCCATCGATAACCTGAAGATCAACATGCGGGAGCAGGGGTACGACCCGGACCGGCTCCCGCTGATCCTGCAGTACAACAAGCGCGACATCAACGGCGTGGCGTCCGTCGCCGAACTCCACGCCCTGCTCAACTACCGGAACGTACCCGAATTCGAGGCTGTCGCCACCACGGGGGTGGGTGTTTTCGAGACTCTCAAGGCGATCATCAAGCTGGTCCTGACCGATCTCAAGAGAGGAGGCAAGTAAGCATACCGCCGTGCCTGCCAGCGGATCGTCCCCCTCTCTCGAACTTGTTCTGACCTTGCCGTCACCGCGGGAACTCGCGGATACCGATCTTTCCCCCTACGACGCGATTTGTCTCGGCAATACCTATTGCCGGCGGGTCGAGGGGAACTTTGCGGAGGATCTCGGCCTGCTCCCCGATGCCGTGGCCACCCTTCACGACGCGGGGAAGAAGGCTTACGTCACCTCCCCCGCCGCACCCCGGGGCCATGACATGGGCCAGGTAAAGCGCCTCATCGATGCCGCCGCCTCGGCCGGGGCGGACGCGCTCGAGGTCCACAACATGGGGGTGCTTCGGGTCCTGCGCGAGAAGGGGATCCCCCTCCCGGCCCACATGGGGGCTTTTGCCAACGTGTACACCCATCTTTCGGCAAAGGTGATGCGCGACTACGGGGCCGTTCGGGTCCGTCCCAACGCGGAGGTGAGCCTCGAGGAAATGGCGGTCATCGCCAGGGACGCCGGGGTCGAGGTGGAGGTCCTGGCCCACGGGAAGATCCCGCTGGGAATCACCGAGAAGTGCTTTCTCCTCGAGGGCCCGGAAGGAGAAGACCCGAAGTGCCCGTCTGCGTGCAGGGAGGAGCATTGGCTTACGGCCGGAAGCCCCGGGGAGGCGCGGGAGCGATCCGGCGCGGGCGCGTGGGTGTTGAAGAACGTCGGAAAGGGGGTCCTGAGCGGGAAAGACATGTGCGTCATCGAGCACCTGCCGCGGCTCCTTTCCGGGGGATTCCGCATCTTCCGGGTAGAGGGTCTGTACGAAACGGCGGCCTACCGGTCGGAGGTGGGGGCTGTATACCGGGAAGCGTTTGCCCTTGCGTCGTCGGGAAGGAAATACACCCTGCGGCCCGAGTGGGGGAGGACCCTTGCGAAGCACTCCCGCAACGGATTCTGCAATGGGTATTATTTCGGCGGAAGCGGACAATCTTACGTCGGGACCGTTTTACAGGGCGACAACTCCCGGGTATAATAAGAATTTCTTCCTGACGGGCATCTTCGAGGAGGGAGACACCGATGGCTGAGCTATTGGCATCCGGAGGCACTTTCGAAATGGCCCGGGTCGTCCTCGACAACGGGGCGGACGCCGTGTACGTCGGCGCAAAGGGGTGGAGCCGCCGCCGTGCGCAATACGAAATGGATGACGAGGAGGTGATCGCCTCCGCCCGGTACGCCCAGTCCCTGGGGAAGATCCTGCGCGTGGCCTTCAATACCCTTCCCTCGTCGAGCGAGATCCCCCTCCTGCTCGAGAAAGCGGATAGGTTTGTCAGTGCGGGGATCCGCGACTTCATCCTCACGGACGTCGGGGCGATGAGGGCCCTGGCGGAACGGTTCCCGGGGGTCCAGATCCATGCCAGCATCGGTTGCACCATCGTGAACGCCGAGGACGCCCGGTTCTACAAGGAGGCAGGCGCAACGCAGGTTGTGACCGAGTGCCGGATGGACCGGGAGGAGATGAGGAAGATCCGGCAGGAGGTGGGGGTTGGCGTCGAGGTTCTCGTGCACGCCACCACCTGCTACACCTACCTCGGCCGCTGCACGATGAGCAGCTACACCCGCCAGGAGTGGCGGTTCGACGAAGAGGGGAAGAACCACTTTCTCGGCAGTCCCAACCGGGGGGGGTTGTGCTACCGGGTCTGCCTGACCGAATGGGACCAGCGGGGGGAGGACGGGTCCGTGGAAGCCGGCCGGGTTGTGCTGCCGAACATCGCGTACTTCCTGGTCGATGACATTCCCGGGCTCATCGACCTGGGGGTCACTACCATCAAGATCCAGGGGCGGGAGTACTCCGTTCCCCTCGTGGGGGATATGGTCCGTTTCTATCGCGACCTCATCGATTCCTACCTGTCCGACCGGTCATCGTTCCGGATGGAGGCGTGGAAGGAGCGGATGGCCGGGATCGTCTCCGCCCGCGATGCCGAGCGGCGCGAGAAGACGGCCTCTCTCATCTCCGAGTCGGGGCTTTCGGCGCAGCACTAAGCCGGTCAGTGGCTCATGTCGCCCTCGCGGAAGTACTCCGTGAGCGCGCGCTCCACCACCAGATCCCGCGACACCTTTTGTTCCCGGCAGAACTCCGCCAGCGTCTGATGAAGTTCCGCGGGCAGCATGACGGTTACCTCTTTCCGGTCGCGCTCCGGCTTTTTCCCACCTCCCGCTTCGCTCATCGGTCCTCCCCCCTTCCGTGTCCCCCGGGTGCCCGCTGGTAAAGGCGGCGAAAGGCCGCACGCAGGCCCTCCTCCGTGTCGCTCTCGCTTCGCCTTTCCTCATGGATTCGTTCCCCGTCAAGCAGGATGCAGTACCGGTCCAGGATGCGGAGTGCCGCCCCCGGGTCGTTCTCGGCGAGGAGAATGGTCATCTTCCCGCGCAGTCCTCCGTCCATGACCGAGAGTATCCTTTCCCGGACCTCGAGAGAGAGTCCGAGGAACGGTTCGTCGAGCAGAAGGAGCGAGGGGTTCCCCATCAGCGCACGTCCGATGACCAGCATCTGCCGTTCTCCGCCGGAGAGGATCCCCGCAAGGCTTTGCGCCTTCTCCCCGAGCACCGGGAACAGGTCGTACACCCTTTCCCGGGCTTCTCCCGCCTCCGCCGGCGTCCTCAAGTATCCTCCGACGTCCAGGTTCTCCCGGACGTTCATCCGGAGAGCGACGCGGGCACGGTCGAAAACGTAGTACACCCCCCGGGCCACCCGTTCATGGGCGGGAAGGGCTGTAATATCCTCCCCGTGATAGGTGATCCGCCCGGAGGATACCGGCACCAGTCCCGCAATCGCCTTCAGGAACGTGGTCTTGCCGGACCCGTTTGCCCCGAAGATCGCCACGACTTCCCCTGGCCGGGCCGCAAGGGAAATGCCTTGCAGGGCTCGTACCTGGCCGAACCGTACGGAGAGTCCCTTTACTTTCAGGTGCACGGTCGCTCCCGGTCTTGAATATCCTGCCGCCCGTGAGCGTGGCCGGTGGCCATGGCGAGGAACCCGGGCAGTTCCGCGGACCTGCCCTCCCAGGTGACCCGGCCGTCCTCGACCGCCACGACGCGGTCGCACATCTCCGCAAGAAGGGCCGGATTGTGCGAGATGAGAAGAAACGAGACCCCGTCGTCCTCGCGGAGGGACCGAAGGAGTTCCGCAAGCTCCGCCTCGTCCTTCACGGAAAGCCCGGAGAAGAGTTCGTCGAGCAGGACAAGCTTCGGCCGGCACGAGATCGCACGGGCGAACTCGAGCCGTCGCAGGCATCCCTGGGACAGCTTGGCGGCCGGCCAGAACCGCTGGGCGAACAGCCCCGTCCGGAGGAGAACCGACTCGACTTCCCCCTCGATGTCCCGGGGCACGCCCCTCTCCCCCTCCCGCTTCGGTTTCCCGCACATCAACGCCAGGCGGACAGACTCCACGACGGTCAACCCGGGGAACGGGCAGGGAATCTGGAAGGTCCTGGCAAGCCCTGCCCGGAACCTCGCGTCCATCGGCTGCCGGGTGATATCGTCTCCTTCGAAGAGGATCCTCCCCCGATCGGGGGGGACCAGGCCGGAGAGGACGTTGGCCAGCATCGTCTTCCCGGCGCCGTTGGGACCGAACAGCCCGACCGCCTCCGTCTTGCCCACCGAGAGCGTGACCCCCTGAAGGACCGGCGTCCGCCCGAACGACTTGTCGATACGCTCCGCGAGCAGCAGCTCGCTCACGGCCCCGTCCCTCCCGATACCATTTTCCGCGCACGGACCCTCTCCCGCATGGTTCCGGCCACTCCTGCGGGGAAGAATCGCAGGACGAGGAGAAGGGCCAGGGCGTACAGGATGACTCTCGCGGCCGGGGCGATCCCCGCCCCCAGGAACAGGGTGTGCAGAAACAGCGCCGCCAGCACCGGCCCCACGATGGTCCCTCTCCCCCCGATGGCGGCAAAGGTGGCCGCCTGGAACGAGAGCTCCAGGGAAAAGTCGGACGTGGTCGCGCGTCCCACGTGCGCGGCAAACCCCACGCCGGCCGCCCCCGCGAAGAAGCCTGCCACCAGGAAAGCGCGCCATTTGTGGCGCGCGACGTCAACGCCCGAGGCGCGGGCAGTAAGCTCGCTTCCCGATATCGCCGTCCAGATCAGCCCCTCCTTCGAACGCGCCAGTGCCGTCATGCCCCAGGTGGACAGAAACAGGAACAGAAGAGCGCCGTAGTACATCGCCCACGGGGAGAGGGCCTCCCAGGGAAGAGTCACGGGGACTCCTCCCTCTCCCCCCCAGGAATACGTTCCCCGGGGACTGAAGAAGGTCTGCCCGAGCATGATCTCGTGGGCGATCTCCCCCAGGGCGAGCGTGAGAAGCGCGACGAAGGGTCCCTTGAGGCGGGCGGACATCGCTCCGACGACGGCGGCGGCTCCCGTGGAGAGAAGAAGGGCTGCGCCCCCGGCTGCGGCGAAGGGCCATCCGGCAAGGCTGGTGAGCAGCGCGCAGGAGTAGGTAGCGATCCCGAAAAAGAGCGCGTGCCCGAGGGAGATCTGCCCGGCCACTCCTCCGACGATGTCCCAGGAACCGACGTAGCAGGCCAGGAAGAAGCCGGAGGTCAGGACGTCGAGGAGGAACGGGTCGAGCCCCGCAAGAGGCAGGAAGAGGAGCAGGCCCGATCCGAGGGCCACCGCACCGGTCATTTTCCGCTGCAAAGGGGGCACTCCCGCCTCCGGATCAGTAGTCCCGCCTGGGAACCGTGCCGAACAGTCCCTCCGGGCGCAGAAGAAGGAGCAGGCAGATCACCGTGAGCAGGCTGACGTATGACCACTGGGGCGCGAGGAGGTAGGCGCTTATGTTCGACAGCAGACCGAGGCCCACGGCCACGAGGAAGATGGCCAGGACGTTCTCCATCCCCGACGCGATCACCACGATGAGGGAGAGGATGAGAGGGACTCTCCCCATGGTGGGCGTGATCGAGGTTGCGGGGGCCAGCAGGGCACCGGCGGCGGCCGCCGCGGCCGAGGCGAACCCGAAGGTGAGATACCGGATTTTCTCCACGTCCATACCTACCGATCCCGCGATCTCCTCATCCTCGGCAATGAGTTTCAGCGGAAGCCCCCACCGGGAGGAAAGGAAGAGGGCAAGGGCGGCCAGGATCCCGGCGGAAGCCACGAGGGAAACTACCCCCCAGCGGCGAACGACAATGCCGGATACGGTCGCCCAGGGAGCACCGGTCCCGATCGAGGCCGGGTGCGGGCCCCACAGCATCTGCGCGGCCTGTTCGAACAGGATGGCGAACCCCAGAGTTCCGACGGCCACGGAGAAGGGGTGGAACCGGACGGGGTTGATGAAACTCTTCCCGAGGAAGACCCCGAAGGCGAAGGCGATGATGCAGGCCAACAAGACGGCCGCCGCCGGGTGGGACACCCCGTGTGCGGACAGAAGGTACGCCACGTAGGCGCCGAGGGAAAAAAAGGCCCCGTGGGACAGGTTAACCACTTTCACCACCCCCAGGATGAGTGCGAGTCCCGCCGCCATCAGGGCATAGGTCGACCCCGTGAAAATGCCGTCAAGAAGGACTTGCGCGAAAGGGTGCATCGAAATCCTCCCGTGGCGCCTGCTTTGGGTGCGGGCCGGCGGGCCCTATCTCGCCCCGTGATCGGGGTAGACGATTCGGGCGCCCCCCGTCTCCCACCGGATCACGACTCCGTGCAGTTCCGGGGTCCCCCAGGTCGCCTGGTGGGAGGCGTCGAACCGGTAGGTCCCCGCAATCGCCGGGAATGCACCGTTCTCCAGGGCCGTGACGACGGCGTCCGAATCCGCCCTCCCCGCGGCGCGGATCGCGGAGAACAAAAGCGTCACGGCGTCGTACGGCAGAGTGTCGCTGTATCCCACCGGGGGATAGCCGTACCGCCGCTCGAACGCCTCCGCGTACCGGGTCGCCGCCGCCGAGGCTCCTTTCCAGGCGGCAGCCTGCACATAAAGAGGGGCGGAGAGGGGAAGGGTAGCCGCTACCCGGGCGTCTCCGAGTGCTCCCCCCACGGAGAGGATGGGGAAGGTCGCTCCGCCCTCCCGCACCCGCTTCACGAACTCCGCGGCGTTCCCCCCGGGGTCGCCGAGCACGAGGATATCCGGGGATCTGACCATCACGGCCACGGCGACCGGCTCGAACGCCGGGGTTCTCGGGCTGTAGAAGGTTTCGTAGACGGGGACGATCCTCTTGCGTGCGAGGGCCTTCCGCAATTCCTTTCCCAGCTCGCGGTTCCACCGGATTCCCGCTCCGACGAAGGCATAGCGTTCGATCCCCAGCCCCCCGAGAAAATCAGCCATCATCCCCGCCCACTGCGGGATCGAGTACCCGACACGGAAAACGTACCGATACCGTTCGTACTTTCGTCGGACAAGGTCGGTGATCTCTGCGGTTGCCGCCACGGGAACGATGAGCACCGACCGGCTCGCCGCCGCCACCTCGATGACGCCGACGGTTTCCTCCGACAGGTATGCGCCGACGAGGGCGAAGACCTTCTCCCGGGAGGTGAGTCGCAGCGCCTCGGACCGGGCGATGTCCACCCTTCCCTGCGTGTCCGCCACGACGAGATCGACGTGCCGTCCCAGGACCCCACCTGCGGCATTGGCCTGCTCCGCGGCCAGCGTGACCGCCTGGAGAAACGCCGACCCCCCGGAAGCGAACGGCCCGGAAAGGGGTGCAAGTACACCGATCCGGATCGGTCCTGCGTTTCCGGAGCCCGCCCATGTTGGCAATGAGGAGATCAGGAGGACAAGGATCACTACGGGAAGGAAGAAAACAAGGCGGCGCATCGGGAACGACCTCCCGGCGAAAGGATACCACAAGAGGACAGCGAGGAAAACGGAACCGGCCGGAAAAAGGAAAGAAAAAGGCCGCCGGAATTTCTTCCGGCGGCCGATTGGTTGGTTGCCTGTCGACAGACCGTCGCTTAGGAGGTGTGCTCCGGTCTCCTGAGGATAACCACCAGGATGATTCCGACGACGCACATCCCCGCCAGGGTGAAGTAGACCTGGTTGTACCCCGCAGCGACGTTGCCGGCTGCTTTCGCCGCTCCCACGATCCCGGCGAAGTAGGCGGGAACCGTGAATCCGCAGATCCCCCACGCGGTGAAGACGATGCCGTAGTTGGCTCCCACGTTCTTCGGGCCATAGAAGTCGGCCGTGAAGGACGGCATCATCGCCAGGTATCCGCCGTAGCAGAATCCGACGACGCACAGGCCGGCCAGCGCCTGGTTGAAGTTCTGGACGTTGCGGAGCAGGAACATGCAGGCGATGATGTAGCCGACGAACATGGCGATCGTCGTGTTTTTCCGCCCGATCTTGTCCGAGGTGGCGCCCCAGGCGAGACGCCCTACCCCGTTGAACGCGCTCATGATGCCGAGGGCCGTCCCTCCCGTCATGATGGCCGTGGCCTTGGCCAGCTCCACGATGAGCGGTTTTGCCTGTCCGATGGCGGTGATCCCCACGGAGGTTCCGAGGAAGTAGATGAGCCACAGTGCGAAGAACTGCCAGGTCTTGACCATTTCGCCCGGAGCGAATTCGGCCTTGATGGCGGTTCCGGCCGAAGTGGTCGCCGCCGCCGGCGGGGTCCACCCTTCGGGTTTCCACCCGGCGGGAGGAACCGCGTATACCTGCGCCGCTCCGATGACGCAGATAAAGAAGATGACGGAGAGGATCATGAACGTCCTCGGAATGGTCGTTGCCCACATCGCCGGGTCGCTGCCCAGTAGTTTTTCGATGAGGGGTGCGAAGATGAGCGAACCTGCACCGAACCCGAGGACCGCGAGGCCCACGATCGTCCCCCGCTTGTCGGGGAACCACTTCACGCAGGTCGCGATCGGGGTCACGTAGGCGAACCCGACGCCCAGGCCGCCGAGGATCCCGTAGGTGAACTTCAGCATCCCGGCACTCTGCCAGAAGAATGCGGACAGCAGAACGCCGGTTCCCATCAGCACTCCGCCGACGGATCCGACGAGTCTTGGCCCTTTCTTGTCCTGCCAGAACCCGGCGATGATCATCGAGACAGTGAAGAAGAGCACCGAATACCGGTAGGGGGCAATCGAGGTTGACTTATCCCACCCGTTGGTTGCTTCCAGCGGCCCGCGGAAAACCGACCATGAGTAGAGCACGCCGAGGCACAATTGCATGACCAGGGCGGCGTAAACAAACTTCCACCGGTTTACCTTCTCTGCCATATTCCCCTCCTTCTTGGTTTATCCAATCTCTCGAAAAACCATACCCCCTCTTCTTTGCCGGAACGCTCCTGTACCACCTCCCTTCTCATAAGTAAAATTGCACTCAGTAAAATCGGTTCCCATATTACTACCTCATCCCGGAAACCAGTGTCAAGAATAATATAAACCTCGTTTTATTGGGATTCCGGGTCGCCCGCTACGACATGCGCAGAGGCCGCAGGCAAGGGGGCAAAGGGGGAAAAGGTAGACATTTCAGCAAGTTGAATTGGTCTCGCGATGAAAGATCGTACGAGGGAATCCTCCCGCTCCCACCCGGGCATCTAATGGAAGAGTACCGGTATCTCATCCTGGAGGAGAGAGCGATGAACCCGTTTCATGAGATCAAGACAGTGCCCGCCATGAAGGTCATAGCCTGGAGAGGGGACGTGTCCGTGTGGGGGATCGATACCGCGTTTTCCCGGTTCCACGAGAAGGCCATGGAGAGGAAGCTCCGGTTTCGGCAGCCCGCCATCGGGGTTCGTCATGATGGCGTCCGGGTTCCCGGGCCGTTCCACGCCGACTACGAAATCATGTTTCCCCTGACCGGCGATCCCGGCGGAGAGGTTCCCGGGGCCGATGTGAAGGATCTCCCCGGGCAGGAAGTGGCCTCCTTCGTCCACCGCGGCCCCTATCACTGGATCCCGTGCACTTACGAAAAAGTGCTGGACTGGCTGCGGGAGAACCGGTATGAAATAGCCGGGAAACCCCGTGAGGTCTTTCTTGTCGCCCCTGAACCGCATTCGGGAGGCACCCAGGACGACATGCTCACGGAGATCCAGGTCCCGATCCGGCCTGGCGCAGGCATTGCCGCCCCCGGAACCCCGGTTCGCCTGGGCAACGACGGACCGGTCCCGAAGGCGGCGTAAGGAGGCGACCCCCCCCTTTTGACCGACCGCGAGAAGATCTTCCTCACCCATCTCTCCTCCTGTGCCGGTTGAGCGTCCAAGCTGGGGCAGGGGGTCCTTGCCCGGATATTGAAAGCCCTTCCGCCGCCGGACGATCCGCGTGTGCTCGTGGGGGCTTCCCACGCGGATGACGCGGGGGTATTCCGCCTCTCTCGCGAGGAAGCGCTGGTGGCCACCGTGGATTTCTTCACCCCGGTGGTCGACGACCCGTACCAGTACGGTGCCATCGCGGCCGCCAATTCCCTGAGCGACGTTTACGCCATGGGGGGGGAGCCGCTGTTCGCCCTGGCCGTCGCCGCGTTCCCGGAAGACGCGAGGGTTCTTCCCCTTCTGGCCGACGTGTTGGCCGGAGCCGCCGACAAGGCGAGGGAGGCAGGAATCTGCATCATCGGGGGGCATACGGTCCGGGACAAGGAGCCCAAGTTCGGGCTTTCGGTCACCGGGAGAGTTCATCCCGACAGGATGTGGAACAACCGGGGGGCCAGGCCCGGGGATGTCATCGTGCTGACCAAGCCGATCGGGACGGGCATCGTCACGACGGCGATCAAGTGGGGGATCTCGCCGGCGGAAACCACGAACGCCGCGATCCGGTCGATGAGCAGGCTTTCCGCCGGAGCCGCACGCGCGGGGCGCGAGGTCGGGATCCACACGGCCACCGACGTGACCGGATTCGGTCTTCTCGGGCACCTGATCGAGGTGCTCGAGGGGAGCGGTCTCTGCGCCGAGATCCGGCTCAAGGACATACCGGTCTTTCCGGGGGTGCGGGACCTCATGAAACGCCGCACCGTTGCGGCGCTTTCCGCGCGAGGGAACTTCCCGGGCGCCTCCCTCCTTCATTCCTGGTTCGGCCAGCCGCCCATCCCCGGGGGAGCCCGGGAGAACATCTCCTTCCAGATCATCAAGATCCGCATCCCTCCCCTGCTTCCGGAGGAGGAGATTCTCCTGCTTGCCGATCCCCAGACCTCGGGGGGGCTTCTTCTGTTCGTTCCCGAGGAGCGCGCCGGGGCGCTCCTGCAAGCCCTCGAAAGCGAGGGCGAAGGGGCGTGGGTGATCGGCCGTACCCAGGCGATGCCGGGACCCGGGATGCATCGCGTCACGGTGATCTGATCGGGGTATATTTTCCCGGCCGCTACGACCCTGTCCCTACAGGAGGTGACCCCATGGATCGTCTCTTCTCGGTCGGGATGCTGGTTGCGCGCATACTGCTGTCGGGCATTTTCCTCGTCTCCGGCGTGAAGCAGGTTTTCGCATTCTCCGCGACACAGGGCTACATGGCGCAGCACGGGATGAAGATGACGGGCCTGTTCCTGGTCCTGGCCATCCTCCTCGAGGTGGGCGGGGGCCTTTCCATCCTCCTGGGGTACCTGCCGCGCCTGGGCGCGCTCGCCCTTCTTCTTTTCCTCGTCCCGACTACCGCCGTTTTCCACCGGGATTTCGCCAACCCCGCACAGGTCATCCAGTTCGCCAAGAACGTGGCGATCATGGGCGGCCTGCTCGCGCTCCTCTCGGCGGGGGGTGGCGAATTCGTTCTTCGGCGAAAGAAGAGGTAGGAGGCTTGGTTCCACCGGGGGCATGATACTCTGGGATACGGCGGTGTAACATGCCATCCCCCGGTCGGCAGGGAGGTGAAGCGATGGGCAAGATCGACATCGGGCGCGCGAGGTCCCTCTCCATCAAGTGCCTGTCGGAGGTCTCCTGGCACGACAACGCCCGGATGCGGCAGGACGTCCGGGAGGCAGGGGGGCTCGGGATCGACCAGTTCGACGTGAAGTGGACGCCGGAGAACGCCGCGGGGGTATCGTCCCTGATCGAGTCCGTGGACGGAGGCGGGCGCACCCGGAAGTTCCTGATGGACGTGGGGTGGGACGTCGAGTACATGGACGGGGTGTTTCGCCGCGAGGGCATCGACCGGATGCTTGCTGCCGGCGAGATCGACTACCTCTACATCACCCATGAGCACGTCGACCATTTCTGGGGGCTTCCCGCGGCGGTAAAGCATCGCCCCGACTTGAAGATCCTCCTTCCCACCGGCTTCTCGGAGAAGAGCAGGGAGATCATCCGGAATTCCGGGCACACGGGAAAGGTGGTGGAGTTCGGCCCGGAACGTCCCCACCTTCTCTTCCCCGGATGCGCCTCGGTCACGTTCGACATCCCGATCTTCCTCAAGACCCGCGGGGAGCAGGTTCTCTACTTCCACGTCGAGGGGCGGGGGATGGTCACCGTCACGGGGTGCTGCCACGAGGGCGTCCTCGGGCTCCTGGAGTACGCCCAGGAGGAATTCGAAGGGTTTTCGGAATTCCACGGGGTCTACGGGGGACTTCACATTTCCCCGTTCGAGGAATGGGGTCCCGCGCAGGAGGAACTCCTG
>Ga0307417_10000458_pt1 | contig 16642 bp, 14 predicted proteins | sample SalMarWE160210MG_2_FD_202514 | JGI IMG/M metagenome (GOLD analysis project Ga0307417, IMG submission 202514) | Salt marsh sediment microbial communities from the Plum Island Ecosystem LTER, Massachusetts, United States - WE1602-10 | ecosystem: Environmental > Aquatic > Marine > Intertidal zone...
TGCTCAGAGCCGCGCCGCGGCGCAGGCGTTCATGGGGCAGCTCAAGGCGGAGCTGCAGGCGGCCATCAAGGCGGGCGGACCGGAGAGCGCAATCGGGGTCTGCAAGGACAAGGCGCCACGAATCGCCGCCAGCCTGGGTGATGCCAAGGGCTGGAAGGTCGGCCGCACCAGCCTCAAGGTGCGTAACCCGGCCAATGCGCCGGACGACTGGGAACGTTCCGTGCTGCAAGAATTCGAGGCGCGCAAGGCGACAGGGGAGGATCTGCAGACCATGGAGAAGGCCGACGTGGTCGAGGCGGGCGGGAAGCTGAGCTACCGCTACATGAAGGCCATCCCCACGGCCGACTTGTGCGTCGTGTGCCACGGGGCGGTGGTGCCGCCGGCGGTGGAGGCCAAGCTGCAGGCGCTCTATCCCGAAGATCAGGCGCGCGGCTTCGAGCCGGGCGACCTGCGGGGCGCCTTCACCATCACCCAGCCCATGGAGAACTGACTGCGCCGCGGCCATTCACACCGCACTGGCCGATGAGCCGCAGCACGACCGCGAGCTTATCCTCAATCTCCTGATATTCCTGCTCGGGGTCGGAGTCCGCCACGATGCCGCCGCCGGCGTGGGCAGTGAGGGCTCCGGCGGCGTAGGTGAGGGTGCGGATGGCGATGTTGAGGTCCATCCCGCCATCGTTGCCCACATAGCCGATGGCCCCGCAGTAGACACCCCGGCGCACGGGCTCGAGCTCCTCGATGATCTCCATGGCCCGCAGCTTGGGGGCGCCGGTGATGGAGCCGCCGGGGAAGCAGCCTCGCAGCAGGTCAAGGGCGTCCTTGTCCGCGGCCAGCCGGCCGGTGACCGTGCTGACCAGGTGATGCACGGCGGCAAAGCTCTCCACGGCGCACAGCTCGGGTACCGCAATGGAGCCCGGCGCACAGCTGCGACCCAGGTCGTTGCGCAGCAGATCGACGATCATCACGTTCTCGGCCCGGTCCTTGGGGCTGTGCGCCAGGGCGTCTGCCAGAGTTCGGTCCTTGCCCGCGTCCGCGGCCCGGGGCCGAGTGCCTTTGATGGGCCGGGTCTCCACTTGGTCGTCTCGTACTCTCAGGAAGCGCTCCGGAGAGTTGCTGAGCACCTGACCCCAAGGCGTGGACAGATAGGCGCCGAAAGGCGCCGGGCTGGCGGCGCGCAGGCGGCGATAGAAATCCCAGGCATCGCCCCAGGCCGGGATCTCGAAGCGTCGCGCCAGGTTGACCTGATAGCAGTCCCCGGCGTCGATGTAGCGCTGGATGCGCTCGAAGGCGGCCAGATAGGCCTCGCGGTCGAGGTCGGCCTCCAGGGGTGGTCGGACGCGAAAGGGTGCGACCTCGGCTCGGGTCGGGCGGGCCGCCTGCAGGCGCCCATGCAGCAGATCCCAGCTCGGTGCCTGTCCGGTTTGGCCATGCTCCTGTCCCACCAACAAGCAGCGCGGTCCAGTGTGATCGATCACGACGGCAGCGTCGTAGATGCCGACTGCCATGTCGGGAAGAGGCTCGCCGGGACGGGCGAGCGCTGGCAGGCACTCCAGGCGACGGCCCAGGTCGTAGGCCCAGTAGCCGATGGCCCCACCGATGAAGGGCAGTCCCGGGTCATCGCTCGGCGCGGGACCCAGATAGCGCCGGACCAGGCTCAGGGGGTCCTCGGCCGAGTAGGCCACCGCCCGACCCAGGCGAATCTCCGTCAGGGCGCCCCAGGTGCTGAGCGTCAGCCGGGGCGCCGCCGCGAGTATGGAGTATCTGCCTGTCGCGCCGTGGGGCGCCCCGCTGTCCAGGAATACCGACCAGGGCAGGTCCGCGATGGTCTCATACAACCGCGCAGGGTCGTGCGGGCAGGGCAGCTCGCACAGCCTAAGCCGGCGGGCGCCAAACTCCGTCTCCGGCTTGGCCCGCATGTTTCTCACTCCTGGACGGACCACCGGCCCAAGCAGTGCTGCGGCCTCGTTTGGCGCGCGTCCGCAGCCGTAACGCCCACCGAGTGCAAGCCGGGGTGGGGCGCCCGGCACGACGGCTTGAGCCATCAAGATGACGAATGATAGCTAAGCAGGCGGCAAAGCCCAAAGTCGGCCGAACCGTTCGCCTCGACGTTCCTGGGCCTCGACGTCTCCATGGCTCGAGCCCTCGAGTCCATTGCGGGCGACGCTCGCACACGCTAGAATGCCACGAGAAATGCGAACGATTAAGATTAATAGTACTCGTCCAGAGGTGCTCACCGTCAGCATTGCCCGGGTCGGCGCGGCTCAAGGGACAAGCGAGGGCTCGTCCATCGGTTGAGATGTGCGGGCTAATCGTTTCGGACCAGGCCCCGAATCTCCATGCCTGGCCCTCTCAATCCCAATCAGGCGCGCGCAGGGTCCTGGAGACCCGGTCGTCGAGACGCCGGGTGCTCGTGGAGAAGGTTCCCTATGTCCGTGCGCGTAGCTCTCTGGGTGCTGCTGATCGTGTTGTGGGCCGCGGTGCTCTGCGCCCACGCCTCTAACCCGGGCCAGCAGGAGTTTTTGGCCGACACCTTCGGCGGTAAGGTGCCGGCGCCGCGGGTCGTGTGGATCACGGCCCAGCGGCGGCCCGTCGTCCAGGCCATTCTCGGCCACGCACCCAAGGCGCTGCGGATCCGGTACTGGGCCCAGGGCGGACGCAGCGCATGGGTGCTGAATGAGATAGGCAAGGAGCAACCGATCACGCTGGGGATCGTGCTGCGCGGCGACAAGGTGGAGAAGATCAAGGTTCTCGCCTACCGGGAGAGCCGAGGCGGCGAGGTGCGCTACCCCTTCTTTACCGACCAGTTCGTCGGCGCGGGTCTGGCGCCGGATCGCGCGCTCGATTGCCACATCGACAACATCTCGGGCGCCACGCTGTCGGTAAGCGCCGTCAGCCGGATGACGCGCCTGGCCCTGTATCTGCAGCAGCTCACGGGAGTCGGCAGTGACCCATCCCAGCCGTAAGTACCGTCCCAAATGGGGCTCGGTCTATGTGTGGCACCGGCTGGCGGGCGTGAGCGCGGCCTTGTTCGTCATCCTGGTGGCAGGCACGGGCTGGATGCTCACCCACAGCGACAGCCTGGGTCTCGCACGGCGGCACGTGAGCAGCGGGTGGCTGCTCGACTGGTACGGCATCCGCGCCCCCGAGCCGACCAGTTTTGCGGTGGGCGGCCACCATCTCAGCCAGCTCGGCGAGCACCTCTACTGGGACCGCCAGGCGCCGGTGCAGACCTCGGGCAGGCTGGTAGGGGTACAGCAGGTGGGCGAGATCGCGGTGGCGGCTCTGAGCGACGAGCTAATCCTGCTGGACACCCGGGGCGAGGTCATCGAGCGTGTGGGCACGGCGGACGGGGCACCGGTGGACATCCAGGCCATCGGTCGAACGGCGGACGGCGCCCCGGCTCTCAAGGCTGCCGGCGGCCTGTATCTCGGCGATGCCGACCTGCTGCAGTGGCGGCTACGTGGCGGTGGCTCGGCCGTTTGGTCCCAGCCCGAGGCCGTCGGACCAGAGCTGCGGGATGCGCTAATGGTGGCCTATCGGGGGCAGGGGCTGAGCGTGGAGCGGGTGGTGCTGGACTTGCACAGCGGTCGCATCTTGGGGCCGGCGGGGACGCTGTTAGTGGACCTCCTGGGGCTCGTGCTGCTGTTCCTCGCGGCCACGGGTACCTGGATGTGGACCCACCAGCGCCGGTCCCGGCGAGCCCACCGGCTCAGGCAATCTCCCCGGCGTCGTCCGGCTCGGCCTGCAGCAGCCACAGTGCAGCATTCTCACCTACCGTGAGGCCTCGGGTCGTGGCCCTGCCGAAGGAGATCCCGTCCAGCGCATTGCCCGCCATGTACACGCCGGGCAGCCGATCGAGCTCCCGCTCGATGGCGCCCACCCGCTCCAAGTGGCCCAGCTCGTACTGGGGTATGGCCCGCGGCCAGCGCACGATCCGCTCATAGACCGGCCTGGCGCGCACCCCCAGCAGGCGGCGCAGCTCATCGTAGACCATGTCTAGCAATTGGCCGTCAGGCAGCTGGGCGGCCTCGGGATCCACGCTGCCGCCCACCATGACGCGCACCAGCAGGTGTCCCGCGGGGCTGCGTCCCGGGAAAATGTGGCTGTCCCACAAAGAGCCGAGGATGCGGTAGCTCTCGCCGCGCGGAATCAGTACACCGAATCCCCGCGGGCAATTCGCGACGTCGGCGCTCTTGAATCCCATCCCGACCACGGTGACCGGTGGACACTGGACCGTATCCAGCTGTAGCGCCAGCTCGGGTGCCACCTCGCGCACAATCTCCGCCATCGCCCAGGGCTCACCGGCGAGCACCACGGCGTCCGCGTCCAGGGGCGTGGGGATGCCGTCCACGTCAAGCCTCCAGCCGCCGGCGATGCCGCGGGCCAGGCTGCGCACCGCCGTGCGACAGCGCACCTGGAACCGGCCGTTGGCCGCCACGGCCCGCGGCAGGGCCTGCATGCCGTCCCGGAACGAGGTCAGCCAGCCGGCCGGGCCCGACGGTCCGCCGCCCTTGCGGTGGGCGCGCATCCGCGCCACCATGCCGCGAATGAGGGAGCCATGCTCCCGCTCCAGGCCGGCCAGGCGGGGAAAGGCCGCGCGCAGCGACAGCTGGTGCGCGTCGCCGGCGAAGACGCCGAGCACCATGGGGGCAATCAGGCGATCCGCCGCCTGAGGACCGATGCGCCGGGCGGCAAAGTCCCAGACGCTCTCGTCCGCGGTCGACTCCCGCGGGGCGATGAAGGGCTCGGCGGCGATGCGCAGGATGCCCGCCGGCCCGAGGATGCCGGAGCCCAGGAAGCGCATGGGATTGGTCGAGATCTCGCGCATGCGCCGGCCGCGGACGATGAACCGTCGCGCGGCGGCCTGCTCCGCGGGCTGACTGGCGGCAGAAATGCCCACATCCTGCACCAGCCGATCCACGGCGGGATCGGGGCCGAGGTATCCCGCGGGCCCCGCCTCCAGCTGCCAGCCGTCCTCGCGCAGCGTCTGGGCCTTGCCGCCGACCTCCGCGTCGCGCTCCAGGACGATGATCTCCAGCGCTCCAGAGGCGGCGTCGGCCATGGCGGCGGCATGCGCCGCGGCCAGCCCCGAGATTCCCGCCCCCACAACCACCAATCGCTTCACTCTGGCTTCCTCGATACTCTGCGACCCGCGGCCGCTCACCGCAGCTCGATGGTGTACAGCACGTCGGCGCTGCTCTGGGTCCCCGATTCCGTCTCCAGCACCCATTTGCTACTGAGGAGGTAGCGCATCTTGATGAGGCTCGTGGGCTCGGACAGAGCCTGACCATAGCTCAGGTACAACCGCGGGCTCAACTGCTTGCCGATCAGCAGGGAGGTCCCGCTCTGGGCATCGCCGGACTCGAAGCGCACCTCATCCAGGTTGAAGGTGCGCGCTATCTGGGAGGCGAGGCCGGCTCCGCCGGCGGCGCCCAGGGACGCCGCGGCGCTCGCCAGCAGGCGTCCGTCGGACGCAGACGCCTGGCTCAGGGGGCGGCCGGTGAGCATGTAAGACAGGATATCCTTCTGCGCCATGGCCGGCTCCGAATACAGGGTGAGCTGCGGGTGGCTCAAGGTACCCCGCACCTGCACTCCCGCCGCCACGTCCTGCAGGTGGCGCAGCGCCCGTACGTCCAGGCCCGGATCGGTCAATGGCGTGCCGCTGTAGATCAGCCTGCCGCGATCGATCTGCAGGTCCTGGCCATAGGCCCGATACTGGCCATCCTCGACCCGCAGCTCGCCGGTGGCCAGGGGCAGGGTCTGCGGGCGGACCTGTACCCGGACGCTGCCGCCGAGACGGGCGCCCAGGCCGAAGCCGTCGAAGCGCACCTTGTCGCCCAGGCTGAGGCGCAGGTCGGCACTCAGCGCCAGCGGAGGCTGGGCCGGCGCCTGGGGCTGCCGGGCGTCAACGATGACCGCGTCGTCCGAGACCTGCACGGTCTGGCTGAGGTCCTTCAGGGTGATGGTGGCGGAGGGAACGCGGATCTCGCCGGACACGGTAGAGGCCCGCCGATCGCCCTTGAGCGCCAGATCGGGGGACGCCAATGCCACGGCCTCCGGGATGTTGATCACCTGGAAGTCGCTGCCTTTCAGATCGAGCCGATAGGGCCAGCCCTGGTCGGGCTTGAGGGCTACCTCTCCGTTCAGCTTGACTGTGCCGGCGCCGGACTTGGCGCTGGCGTCCACCACCAGTGTGTCCCCGTTGCGGCTGGTGGCATTCAGGCGCAGCTCCTGCAGATCTAGTCCCAGGCGCGGAACGCTGGCCTGGCCATGCTCCAGGGAGGCCTGGCCGTCGAGCTTGGGTGCCCGCAGGGTGCCGCCCAGATGCAGGGCCACCGCGACCTCCCCCTGGGTATCCTCGACGCCGGGGAGCAAAGTAGGCAGTAGGCCCAGCTCCTTCAGGTTGGCCTGCAGCCCGCCGCGCAGGGGGCCGTCGGCCTTGCCCAGTGGCCAGGGCAGCTCCACGTCGGCATCCAGCTTGCCGCCCTCGCTCAAGCGCAGGCCGCCCTTGGCGACCAGCTTCCCGCCCTCGGTAGTGGCCTGAAGGGCCACCTGGTCGAAGCTGGCCCGCACCTGACGATCGTCGGCCAGCCGGTAGGTGGCCCGTCCCGGAGCGGCCTCCAGCCGCGCACGCAGATGCAGCGGGGCCGCCGGAGGCGCCTCAGCCTGGAGATCTGCACCCAGTCGGGTCTCCAGCTTGAGCCCCTCGGGCATGGCTGCCTTCCATCGGCCCACATCCAGATTGCTTAGCCGCAGGCGACCGCGGGCGCCATGGTCGGGATTCCAGTCCCCCTGCAGGCACAGTCGGGCCGGAGTGCTGCTCCAGCAGGTTTCGGGTAAGTTGGCCGCGGTGACGCCGGCGGCGATGTCCACGGGGTGCTCCAGACTCCAGCGGCCCGTCTGGGGGGTCGCCAGAGTGGCCTGGGTGAGTCTGCCTTTCCACTGGCCGCTCCCATACGCTCCGGCGGCATCCACCAGGAGCTGCTCCCCGGGCCCCTCCAGCCGCACCTGCAGGGTGTGGTCGCTGGCGCGACCGCTGAGGCTCAGGGTTGCCTGGCTCACCTCCAGCGCCTGGTAACGCAACCCTCGGGCCGTGGCCTTCAGAGTCGATCCGTGTTGGTCGGAGACGTCCACGGCGGCGTCCAGGGTGAGCCCGTCCACCCGGGCAGCGCCGGCGTGCAGCCCGCTGCCGGCCAGCCGGGCGCGGATCTCCGGGGTGGCGCGCAGACCGCCGATGCTGCCTTTGCCGCTGAGCTTGCCGCCGGCATTGGGCAGCAGGTGGCCCAGATCCGGGATGTCCGCCTGCCAGCCCAGTTGCCAGGACTCTGCCAGGGAGCCGGCGGCATGCAGGTGCGCCGAGCCGGACCGCAGATCCAGGCCGGGGATGGAAAACTCCCCGCCGGCGCCGGTCACGCTGCCCTGGGCCGCCACTGGGTAGCCGCGCAGCTCGCCGTCCAGCCGCGCGAGCTCGACCTTGCCCGCCAGCTCGCCGTCTTTGAGCGCCCCTGTGCTGGTCGCGGCGAAGCCCAGCCCACCCGGCCAGTCCTGCCACTGGGCCGCCGGATCGAGGTCGGTCCCCTGCAGGGTGAGCCGCCATTGCACGCCGTCATGCCAGCCGACCTCGCCCTTGCCGTCGACGGAGCCCTTCAGGGTCTGCACCAACAGGCGCCGGACGGTGAATCTCCGCAGGTCGCCCGCGCCCTCCACGCTCCAGCGGCCCGCGGGGAGGTCCTTGCCTTCGAGCTGCGCCTCCAGCCGCGCCTGGTAGGCGTGCAGGCTGCCCTCAAGGTGCGCGCTGCCGGTGGGGCTGCGCAGCGCGGCGGAGCCCTGCAGCGGCCAGCCCAGGCGCCGCCAGGAGACCTCCGCCTGCCAATCGTCGCCCCCGGACGTGAGCCGCCCGCGCAGCTCCACCGCCGCGCCATCCCCCGGCTGAGTCAGGCGCAACGCGGGGATGTGCAGGACGCCGTCGCGCAGCGCGCTCTTTATCGCCAGGTGCAGATCCCCGGTCCAGGGCGTCTCGCCGTCGAGCTCGGCGCTGGCCTGTAGACCCTTCAAATCGCCCCTCGCATGCACCTCGCCGGCCAGCGACATGGGCGGTAGCTCGGCATCCAAGGCGGTGCTCTGCAGCCCCGGCAGGTGCAAATCCGCCTGCCACTGCAGGGCACCGAGCAGCTGGCGCACGGTCCCCGTGAGCTTGGCCTGGGCCGGCTGACTGAGCCTTTGCTCGATCTCCAGGCTGTCCAGATCACCGCTGAGGCGTGTCTCGCCAGCCAGCGGGGCGGTGAGATCGGGCACCCGTGCCGTCCAGCTGACATCGAGCCTCAGGGGATAGCGACCCTGGGGCCGCAGCTCGCCGTGCAGGCGGGCCGAGCCCTCGGCGGCCTGCGCCTCCAGGGACTGAATGTGCAGTCCGCTGGCATCGGCACGGGCCTGCAGCGCCAGCCTGCCGATCGCCACCGGTGCTCGGCCGGCGGGGACGATCCGCAGGTCCTTCAGCTCGGCCCCGTCCAGCACCACAGCCAGGGGCAGGACCACATCCGGCAGGGTAAGGGGACCGGAGGAGGTGTCCCCGGCGCCCCCGGTGTGGACCTCCACGCCCTGAAGCTGCAACGCGACCACGTGCAGGGTGCCATGCAGCAGGGCGCCGGGCCGCCACTCGAGTCGCGCCTGCACGGCGTGCACCTCGAGGCCAGGACGCTCGTAGCTCACACCCTGTAGGCTCAGCGGCCCCAGCAGCCGGCCGCTGGCAGCGGCGACGGACAGCGCTCCGCCGCTGGCTCGGGCGCTCGCACTGAGCACCCACCGCAGCCCGGGCTCGGTGCCGAGCACCACGGCGGCGAGGCCGAGCAGCAGCACCAGCACGACGCCAAATATGGCCAGTGTGCGCCGCAGGTGCTTCACAGGTCGGGTCCGATGTTGAGGTGCAGGCGCCAGCCCCCGTCCTTGTCGTTCACGGGAAAGCCAATGTCCACGCGCACCGGGCCGACCGGCGAGTGCCAGCGCACTCCTAAGCCGACGCCTTGCTTGAGGCTGTCCAGCGAGTCGTTGAACGCGCTGCCGGTGTCGTAAAACACGGCGGCGCTCCACTTGTCGCGCACCGGCCGCTCAAATTCGACGCTGCCCACCAGCAGATGGCGCCCGCCAATGACCTCGCCGCTGGAGTCCTTGGGGCCGATGGACTCGTAGGCATAGCCCCGTACGCTCTGGTCGCCGCCGGCGTAGAAGCGCAAGGTCGCGGGCAGCAGGTCGAAGTCGTCCACCCAGGTGGCGGCGGCCGCCCCGCGCAGGATGAGGCGCCCGCGAGTGCCGAAGGGGCGAATCACCTTGGTCTGCAGCTGCCCCTGGATGAGGCTGGTGTCCGAGCCCAGGCCCGCAGCTGCGGTCTTGAGGTCCAGCGACAGGCGGCTGCCGCGGGTGGTGAATACACGGTCGTCGGCCCGGATCCGGGACCAGGTGACGCCGGGGATGAGCAGCCGCGCGTGCTCTTGCTGGCTGCCGATCTGAAAATCCTCGTCCTGGTAGTTGAGATAGAAGGTTCGCACCCAGCCGTTGCGGAAGGTGTGGGCTTTGCTCCCGCCCAGCAGCAGGCGCTTGCTGTCCCGGCTGTCAGTGTGCTCTTCGTCGGCCAGGGCGGAAAAGATGGCCTTGTCGGTGACCGGATTGCGCAGCGGGATCTGGTATTGCGCCGACAGGCTGTCGCCCAGCTCGGAGAGCTTGGCGTTGATATTGAGACTGTGCCCACGGCGATTGATGCGCCGGTGCTTCCAGCTGAAGCTCGCCCGGGTGCCGGTGTCCGTGCCATAGCCGGCGCCCAGGGTGTAACGCTGGGTCTTTCGGGGATCCAGCTCCACATCGATGGGCACCTCCAGGTCTTTGGCGCTATCCCGCTGTGGCAGCACCTCTACCCGCTCGAAGTAGTCGCTGTCGCTGAGCGCACCCTGCAGGTCCAGGAGCTTGTCGGTCGCGTAGGGCTGACCGGCATGGAAGCCCGGGTAGCGCTGCAGCAGGCTGTCTCGAAGTATGTTCTGGCGGAAGCTGACGGGGCCGAATTTGTAGCGCGGCCCCGTGTCCAGGTGCAGGATCACGCTCGCCGTGCGCTCGGCCACGCGGACCCGTATCTGGTGCTCCAGCAAGCGGGCGTCGAAGTAGCCGCGCTGGGCCGCCAGCTCCTGCAGACGGCGCTTGCCCTGCTCGTAGAGCGCATGCTCCAGCACCGCGCCCTTGTGCAGCGGGAATTCCTTGACGGCCCGCTGCATGGTCGCATCGCTGCTGCCGGCCCCGCTCAGCCGCAGGTCCAGCTCTGATACCCGCACCGGCTCGCCCGGTGTGATTCGGTAGCGGGCCCGCCAGCGGCCTTCCTGGTGACTGAGCCGTGCATCGATCTCCGGCGCATAGTAGCCGAAAGGCTGGAGCGCGAGCCGAATCTCCTCAAGAGCGCTGCGGTGCAGGCGGCGCAGCAGTGCCTTGGTCAGTTTGGAGTCGGCCTTCTGGCGCTCGATGCCGAGAGAGGCCACCACATTGTCGCGCATCGCACCTTCGACGCCGGTCACCTGTACGACCACCTGCATGGCCCCCTGCACAAGGAGCGGCAGACCGAGCAGGACCAACATGCCGGCCAGGCGTTTGATCCGCATCCGGACTAGCCTGGGCCGTGGGTCGGCGCCGCCGAGCCAGCGGGCTGCCCGAGCAACGTGAAGCAAGCTGTCACCTATGCGAGGGCGTTTGAAGTCAATCCAGGTCCGGGCCGCCCGCCAGCGCCGGGTCGGGCCAGTAGCCCACCAGCGCCTCCCAGCGGTTGATGACGATGCAAAACAGCTCCGCGGTGCGCCGGGCATCGTAGATGGCGGAGTGGGCCGCCGCGCTGTCCCATTCCAGGCCGGCTGCCTGCACCGCCCGCGACAGCACGGTCTGACCGAAGGCCAGTCCCGCCAGCGTCGCGGTGTCGAACGTGGTGAACGAATGAAAAGGATTGCGCTTGAGCTTGTTGCGCTGCACCGCAGCGTTGAGAAACCCGAGGTCGAAGAAGGGATTGTGTCCCACCAGGATCGCGCGGGTGCAGGCACTGGCCTTCACCGCCTCGCGCACGAAGCGGAACAGTCCTTCCAGGGCTTCCGGCTCGGCCACGGCGAAGCGAAACGGGTGGTGCGGATCGATGCCCGTGATCGCCAGCGAGGCCTCTTCCATGTTGGCGCCGGGAAAGGGCTTCACGTGGCTGGCGTGGGTCTTGTCGGGATGCAGCATGCCCCGCTCATCCAGCCTCAGGGTCACCGCAGCGATCTCCAGCAGGGCATCGGTGCGGGCGTTGAATCCGCCCGTCTCCAGATCCACAACCACCGGCAGAAAGCCACGGAACCTGCAATGTATCAAGCGCTTGTGATTTGTCACTGACATGGGCATCAGCATACCGGATAGTCGGCGTATTTACTAACCCGCATATGTCTGCTTGTCCTGGCTGGCAGCCAACTTCCAATGCACGGTCTGTCCCGCCCACAGTGGCACCAGCGCAGTCTCCCCGGTGCCCAGCGTCGGCTCCATCTGCCAGGGCTCGCGCACCAATGTGAGCCTGCTGGTGTTGCGGCGCAGGCCGTAGAAGTCCGCGCCGTGGAAGCTGGCGAAGGGCTCGAGCCTGTCCAGGGCGCCTGCCTCCTCGAACACCTGGGCGTAGAGCTCGATGGCGCCATGCGCCGAGTAGATGCCCGCACAGCCACAGGCGGATTCCTTGGCGGCGCGGGCATGAGGCGCACTGTCGGTGCCGAGGAAAAACTTCGGGCTGCCGCTGGTGGCGGCAGCCACCAGTGCCTGGCGATGTCGTTCCCGCTTCAGTATCGGCAGGCAGTAGTGATGGGGACGGATTCCTCCCTCCAGCATGGCATTGCGATTCAACAGCAGGTGGTGCACCGTGATGGTGCCGGCGACTGTCGGAGGTGCCTGGCGCACGAACTCTACGGCCCCCGCCGTGGTGATGTGCTCCAGCACGATGCGCAGGCGCGGCAGTTGCTCGATGAGCGGAATTAGGACCCGGTCGATGAACACCTGCTCCCGGTCGAAGACGTCGACGTGGGGATCGACCACCTCGCCGTGAATCAGTAGGGGCAGGTCCTCCTGCTCCATGGCGCCCAGGGTCCGCATACAGCGCTCGATGCTGGTGACACCCTGGTCGGAGTGGGTGGTGGCACCGGCGGGGTAGAGCTTGACTCCATGGACCTGGCCGCAGGCCCGCGCTTCGGCAATCTCGGCCGGCGTGGTGGCCCCCGTCAGGTAGAGGGTCATCAGCGGCTCGAATTCGATGCCCGGCGGCAGGGACTCTAGGATGCGTCGGCGATAGCTCATGGCGTCCTGCACGCTGAGCACCGGGGGGCGCAGATTGGGCATGACGATGGCGCGGGCGAAGCGACGTGCCGTCGCCGGCAGCACCGCCCGCAGCATGGCGCCGTCGCGCAGGTGCAGGTGCCAGTCGTCGGGACGGGTGAGGGTCAGCGTGGGGGTGGGCATGGCGGGATCATGCCACGGCGTCGGAAGATGCCATCATAAGCATAATGTATCGGCCCATAAATAATATTTGCCTTGAGAATATAATAACATTCGAATATTATATGCAAGTCAATTAGGACAGCTTGGAAACAAGATACCGTCAAACAGGGATTTCATTGCCGACGATGACTCACTGGTGGGAAATTAGGAGACACAACATGAACAGCATTTCCAAGATCGTTGCCGTTGCCGCGATTGCCACCGCGGCTGCGCTTCCTCTGCAGTCCGCCGACGCCTGGTGGGGTGGGCCTTGGGGCGGTGGTGGTCCCTGGTCCGGTATGGGCGACGGCTGGGGCGACGGCTGGGGCTCCGGTGACCTGGATTTCAACATGAGTGCCCGCGGTAGCGGTTATGGTCGTGGCTATGGCCGTGGCTATGGCTACGGCTACGGCTATCCCTACGGTGGCGGTTGGGGTGGTCCCTATGGCTACGGCGGCTATCCTGGCTACGGCGGCTATCCTGGCTACGGCGGCTGGGGCGGGTATCCCGGCTATGGCTACGGCGCTGCTCCGGTGGTCGTCGCGCCTGCCGCGCCTGCCGCGACCGAGACCCAGTAAGGTCGCGCCCTGTGGTGCGTACCTCCGGGTGCGCACCCAGCTGCCGGGCACAGTGACTTCGGCTACCCCGCGTGCGGGTTTTTTTTGAGGTCTTTATTCAGTATATCGTTATATTCTGAAAAGACAAAATATTGTCAAGCGAGTGAGGACTGACAATGAACATTCTACGCCAAGCCATTGCCATTGCCCTGGTCGGTGCCGCCGCCATCGCCGCGACCGCCGCCCAGGCTGGTGAGACTACTCCCTCCGCGAAGAACCTGGCTCCCGCCGTTGCCGCTCCCTACGGTCCGTTCGGCCCCTACGGCTATACCCCGAATCCGTACGGCCCCTTTGGGCAAACCCCCTTCGTCGAGCCGTACAACGTTGATTTCATGGCTCGGCAGCAGGCCTACTCCCGCGCCGTGATGGAGCAGGAGCGTGCCGCCATGGAGCAGCAGCGCGAGGCGATGGAGAAGGCGTTCGCACCTTATCGCGAGCACGCCTACATCCGTCCCTATCGCGCCGCGGACACGGCCCGCCAGCAGGCTATCAAGGAGCGTCGCGAGGCCTACGAGAGCAAGGTCGCGAGCTATCAGGAGCAGTATGCCAAGAAGCTTGCCGAGCAGCAGGCGCAGCAGGTGATGCTGATGCAGCGGTTCCAGGAGCAGCAGCGAGCCGCCATGGAGCGGCAGCGTGCGGCTGTAGAGAAGCTGGCGGCAGAGAGACGCAAGCTCTTCGAGGCCCAGCGTCCGGAGTCTGGCATCTGAGGTCACGGGCATTCCGGCCCGTGGGCCCGCCGACCACGGGCGGCCACGGCGGAGTCAAGCAGGGGGCTTGAATCCGCCGTAGCTCATGGCGCGCAAACCTTTCAGCGGCGTCGGCTGCCCGATGCCGTCGTCCGGCGCATAGTCCACACCCATGTCGCTCGGCCAGCGGTGCAGCTGGTACCATTCCATGATGCGCAGATGCGCACGGCCTCCCCGCGGGTCGCGACGGCGCCATCGTGGAAGCAGGGCACGGTCGTGCGATGCTACCCAGGGTCGGCACCTGGAGCATGCATAGGTCCGCAGGATCATGCGTGATGGCGAAGCGGCCCCCGGGCGGTTTGTCGGCGAAGTCCTCACGGAGCACGCCAAATCTGTAGAACATGTTGCCGCCGACGCCCTGGTGGCAGGCGAGGCAGCCGTGGCTCTTGAGCAGCGGATAGCCCTTGCGCCTTGCGAGTATGGCGCCTGCGGTCGATCACCACGAAACCTTGGCCATGCACGGGAGCATTTGGAGCCATGTCTGACGTCAAGAAAGTCGTCCTCGCCTACTCCGGCGGACTGGATACCTCGGTGATTCTCAAGTGGCTGGAGGACAAATACGGCTGCGAGGTCGTGACCTTCACCGCCGACATTGGCCAGGGTCAGGAGGTGGAAGTGGCGCGCGCCAAGGCGCGCAACTACGGCGTGCGAGAGATCTACGTCGAGGATCTGCGAGAGGAGTTCGCGCGGGACTACGTGTTTCCCATGTTCCGCTGCAATGCCCTCTACGAGGGCGAGTACCTGCTCGGCACCTCCATCGCCCGGCCGCTCATCGCCAAGCGTCTGGCCGAGATAGCGGCGCAGTCCGGGGCCGACGCCATCGCCCACGGCGCGACTGGCAAGGGCAATGACCAGGTGCGCTTCGAGCTCGGCGCCTACGCGCTCAGCCCCGGCATCCGGGTGATTGCGCCGTGGCGGGAATGGGATCTCACCTCCCGGGAGAAGCTGCTGGCCTACGCCGAGCAGCACGGCATACCGGTGGAGATGAAGCGGGGTGTCAGATCACCTTACTCCATGGACGCCAATCTGCTGCATATCTCCTACGAAGGCGGGATCCTGGAAGACCCCTGGGCCGAGCCCGAGGAGGACATGTGGCGCTGGTCGGCGGCTCCGGAGCGCGCCCCGAATCGACCGATCTATCTGGAGCTCGGCTACCAGCAGGGCGACATCGTGGCCATCGATGGCGTGCCCATGACGCCGGCGAAGGTGCTGGAGACCCTCAACACGCTGGGCGGGGAGCACGGCATCGGACGCGCGGACATCGTGGAGAATCGCTACGTCGGCATGAAGTCGCGTGGCTGCTACGAGACACCGGGCGGGACGATCATGCTCAAGGCTCACCGGGCCATGGAGTCTCTGACTCTGGACAGAGAGGTGATGCATCTAAAGGATGAGCTCATGCCGCGCTACGCGAGTCTTATTTACAATGGCTACTGGTGGAGTCCCGAGCGCAAGGCCCTGCAGCAGCTCATCGACGCCACTCAGTCCCACGTCAACGGCCGGGTGCGTGTCAAGCTCTACAAGGGCGGCGTGACGGTGGTGGGCCGTGCCTCCGACGGGGACAGTCTGTTCGACGCCGATGTGGCGACCTTCGAGGACGACGCTGGGGCCTACGACCAGCGTGATGCGGCGGGGTTCATCAAGCTCAACGCACTACGTCTGCGCATCGCGGCGCGGACCGGACGTTGACGCCGAGCAAGTGCTTGCAATATTGCGTGTGTCGCGGCGCACCGCGCTAGGGGACTCCATTCACCGAGGAGGATGTGACATGTCCATCGACCGTATCGTGCTCGCCGTCGCGGGCGCCATGATTCTGGTGTCCGTCGTCCTGGCGTATTATTTCAGCCTTTACTGGCTGATTCTCACTGCGTTCGTCGGACTCAACCTGCTCCAGTCGGCTTTCACCGGCTTCTGTCCGTTGGCCAAGATTCTCAAGGCCATGGGGGCCAAGCCGGGACAGGCCTTCCAATAGGGGTCGGGCGACTGTGGGCAGGCGGTCTACATTAAAGATTTATCATATAATAAGGTGCTGTTGAGTTAGATCAATGCAGGCGTGTTTGTGCAGTGCAATTCTAGTTGTGTAATGGCCAGAACCGGCTGAAATAGCGAAGAGGCCGGAGAGGTCACAATAGAGGAGTGACGCATCATGAGAACACTGAGCAAGATCGCTGCCGCTGCTGCCATCGCTGCCGCTTCCGCGCTTCCGCTGCAATCCGCCGACGCTTGGTGGGGCGGCGGTCCCTGGGACGGTTGGGGCTGGGGTGGTATGGACTTCGGCTTCCACTTCGGCGGTGGCCTAGGTGGCTGGGGCTATCCTGGCTGGGGCTATCCTGGCTGGGGCTATCCGGGCTGGGGTGGCCCGTATGGCTGGGGCGGCCCGTATGGCTGGGGCGGCGGCCCATACGGTTGGGGTGGTGGCCCGTATGGCTGGGGCGGCCCGTATGGCTGGGGCGGCTACCCCGTGGTAGCCGCGCCGGTCGTAGCCGCGCCCAAGGTGACCACGCCCAAGACCTCCACGCAGAAGTAGCACTCTACAATCCCGCGTAGCGAGGCGCCGAGCAGCCCCGCGCCGGTCGCCCGGCGCGGGGCATTCTTGTTCTCTCAGCTGCCAACGCTGAAAGAGGTCCCCGAGGGCCGCAATAGGGTTGCCGCGCTCGACTTTTTGTTCTTGTCGCGAGCTCCGCGGTGCCTCGCGGCTCAGCGGGGGCCGGCCACCGGCGTGCTGATGCCGGTGGGCTCGCCTTGCTGCACCTCACGGTAGACCTGCTG
>Ga0307417_10000459_pt1 | contig 16548 bp, 12 predicted proteins | sample SalMarWE160210MG_2_FD_202514 | JGI IMG/M metagenome (GOLD analysis project Ga0307417, IMG submission 202514) | Salt marsh sediment microbial communities from the Plum Island Ecosystem LTER, Massachusetts, United States - WE1602-10 | ecosystem: Environmental > Aquatic > Marine > Intertidal zone...
ATTGCCCAGGCCAATCCTGTTTTCCATTCGGATCCGGAATCTGTGGAAAGTGCCAGCGGCAGCATTCCGAACACCATAGCTGTAGTTGTCATTACGATAGGCCTTATTCTGCTTTCACCTGCTTCGATCAGTGCTTCAAAAACACTTACTCCATGCTCCTTTCTCATCTGGTTCGCCCTGTCAACCAGCAGAATTGCATTCTTACCAACCAGTCCTATCAGCATTATTATACCGAGTATTGTAAAAATGTTCAGTGACTTCAATGTTAGCGCAAGTGCCAAAAATGCTCCAACCATTGCAACAGGAATCGAGAACAAAACTACAAACGGATAAATAAAAGAATCGTACAACGCTACCATAACCATGTAAACGAATATTATTGCTGCAATCATTGCAAGCCCAAGGCTTCCGAATGAATCTGCCTGATTCTTAAGATCGCCTTGATAGGAAACCTCAACTCCGGCAGGCATTATACCTTTATCAACCTGCTTTTTAATATCAGCGCCAACACTGCCAGTAGGGCGGCCAATTACCTGTGAATAAACTGTAACAGCCCCTATCCTGTTTCTTCTCTGTAATTTTGTCGGGCCATTTGTCTGATAAATATTTGCAAACTGCTGAAGTTCAATTAATTGTCCGCGTGGATTTTTGAAAGTCAGGTGCTTTATATCAGAAATCTGAGATTTATCAAAATCATCCAGAGCAATTAATATGGTATAATCATTCTCTCCGTCTCTGAATTTTGAATCATCATCTCCCGTTAATGCAATTCTTAATGCAGCGCCAACCTCAGCAATATTCAACCCGAAGGTTGCCAGTTTACCTCTGTCAATATCTATCCTTGTTTCCGGTTTTCCCTCTTCGGTTGATAATCTGACATCGGCAGTTCCCGGAATCTTTTTCGTAACGTCTGCCAGAATCTTTGCACCTTTTTCAACATCCGCTCTGTTCGATCCGGAAACAATTAGCTGAATAGGAGTCTGGTTCGCCGTTCCGAAAATTCCGATTGGATTAACACGCACTTTAATTCCGGGAACTATATTGACAAACCTTTTGATCTCTTCGCCAACAGCATTTGTAGATTTTTTCCTATCTTCTTTCGGTACCAGTGTTACGTCTATCTCTGATGAATTATTGGAAGTTTGTCCGACAAGACCTTCAGTTGAAGCCCCAACTGTTATAAATGTTTTTTTCACTTCAGGCAAAGTGTAAATATACTTTTCCACCTTTTGTGTCATAAAATTAGTGTTGTCTATCGATGAACCCGCAGGCATTTCAAGAATTACTGCAAATTCACCACGATCTGTTTGTGTCATAAATTCAGCTCCGATAAATCCAAGGGGAGCGAGAGTTAACGATGCAAGGAACAGAATAAAAACAGCGGTTAAAACTTTCCACCTGTTATTCAGGCTCCATTTAAGGAGAACCAGGTACCGCTGTATAAGCTCCTTAAATTTCTTTTCAAACCAGATGGAAAACTTTCCTATGATAGTTCTTTTTGATAATTTCTCCAGCTTTCCTATTCTGGATGCGAGCAGCGGTGTAAGAGTAAAAGAAACAAACAAGCTCAGTAATGTTGCAGTTACAACAACTATTGAATATTCTCTGATTATGTTTCCTATCAGTCCGCCTGTTAAAGCAAGCGGAACAAACACTGATACGTCAACCAGGGTTATAGCCAGTGCCGCAAACCCGATCTCGTTTCTTCCTTTAAGCGCGGCAACTTTTCTCGGCTCTCCTTTTTCAAGGTGATGGTGAATATTCTCAAGAACAACGATTGAGTCATCAACAAGAATACCGACTATCAATGAAAGTCCAAGCAACGTCATAAGATTAAGCGTAAAACCAAAAGCAAGCATCATAGTAAAAGATGAAATCATAGAAGCTGGAATTGCCATCATTACAATGAAAGAGTTTCTTACGCTATGCAGAAAGAGAAGCATCACGATAGCAACAAGTATTACTGCAAGCATAAGATCGAACTTAACGCCGTTTGCAGCATCTATTGTAAACTGTGAACCGTCTTGTGCAATATCGAATTTCACATTTTCTGCTTTATAATCATTCTGCATTTTAGCTACTTCACTTCGCACAAGTTTGCTTACATCAACAGAGTTGGCATCAGTTTGCTTCTGCACAATTATACCGACAGATGTAACGCCGTTTATTCTGTTTATTGTGCTGTAATCCTTTTGGCCATCTTCAACTTCTGCCACATCGGATAATCTGATATCACCGCCGTCCCTCGACTTACCAATGATAAGATTTCTTATAGCATCAACAGATTTAAATTTACCTGCAATTCTAACAATGAACTGATCTTTAGCGTTCTTGATTTTACCAGTCGGATAATCAAGATTCGAAGCTTTTATTATCTGCGTTACTTGTGATATGGATAAACCATAAGCCTCTAATTTCTCACTGCTAAGATTTACCTTAATTTCACGTTCATCTCCACCAACAAGAGTGATTTGTCCAACCCCGGGAAGCTTTGCAAGTCTCGGCTGAATCCTGTCCTTAATAAACTGGTAAAATTTTGTGGACGGCATATTGCTTGTAGCGCCCATTCTTATTACCGGAAGTTCGTCAAGCGCAAATTTTGAAAGTGTCGGCGTTTTAACATCTGTTGGTAAAGTTGATACAATCTCGTTCACCTTTCTCTGTGCATTTTGTAATTGTATATCTACATCAGCAACCTGGTTAAACTGTATAACAACAAATGAAACTCCTTCAGCAGAAGTTGAAGTTACATTATCTATCTCATCCAATGTGGAAATAGCATCTTCAATTGGCTTGGTCACAGAAGTTTCTACTTCTTTGGGAGAAGCTCCCGGATAAATCGTGGTAACAGTAATAACCGGCGGAGTTATCTTTGGAAGAAGTTCATAATTTAACTGTGTGTAGCTATACAATCCCACCAGGGTGAGAACTGAAAAGATCACAACAATCAATGTTGGCCTTTTTATAGATAGCTCTGTAATTGTCATTTTAAATTCCTTTAAATTTCATTTAGTCTTTATAATGAATACTTATTTCGAATAACATTATTTAATAACTGTAACCCTGCTGTTATCTTCCAGGTTGTTTTGTCCGTTCACAACGATAGTTTGCCCCTCTTTCAGGCCTCTGAGAACTTGAAGGTAATTATCATACGTATTGCCGATTGTAAGGCTTACCAATTTTGCAGTGCTGTTGTCAACGACAAAAACTTTCGGGTCTTGTATACTGCCTATCAAAGCTTCCCTTGGAATGAGTAATGATTCTCCCTTTGTTGAAGAAACAAAATTCACTTTCCCAAACATTCCGGCTTTGAGCGGATGCTGTTTTGAATTCATAAGATCAACTTCAACAGGATAAGTATGCGCTTCGTCTCCTTTATCGCTTATCGTTGCTATCTTTCCTGTAAACACAACGCCGGGATAAACTTCTGTAGTAACTTCAACCTGATCGCCTACCTTCATTCTGAAAACGTCACTCTCCGAAACATTAACATTAACTTTTAGTTTTGATATATCCACTACATTAGCAACCGGACTATTCATTTTTACGTAATCACCAACCTCAACCAATCTTGATGTTACTACTCCGGAAATTGGCGTAGTTACCTTTGTGTCTTCATATTGGCGTTTCGCAATAATGTATTGAGATTCAGCAGACCGATAAGCCAGTTTTGCTGCTTCGAGCTGTGAGTCGGTTACCGAATTCCCTTTAGACAAAGCCTGAAATCTTTCGTAATCTTTCTTTGATTTTTCATAGTTAACTTCAGAGGCTTTCATTGCTGCAAGTTTTAATTCTCCGTCAATTTCAATTAGCACTGACCCGGCGGGTTTATAATCTCCAACCCGTGCACTTACTTTAACGACCCGGCCCTGTGCCTCAGCAACTATCTGCACGTCATTGTTTGCTTCAATATTGCCAACAAGTTCCAGATCCCTGCTTATCTGTTTCTTTTCCACCTTTGCAACAGTTACTGGATAGGAATCAAATTTTAAGTTAGCTGTATCAGCTTTCATTTTGGCTTTATTGTAAAACAAAATGGCTACGATTACAGCAAAAACTACCACTGTTATTGAAATATATTTTGTCTTTTTCACTTTTTAATCACCTCTTTAGCTTATTCGCCAATTGATTTTTTAAGTTGCGCCTGCGCTAATTCATAATCTACTATCGATTGAATATAATTTGTCTTTGCCCGTAATAAGGCGACTTCCGCATCAAGTAAATCTGAATTAAGCGCCAAACCGTTTTTAAATTTTTCGTCAGTTATCCTGTAATTTTCTTCTGCCTGACTCACACTCTGTTCCGCGACAGTCATTTTTTCTTTTGATTTTTGAACGTTTAAGAAATTTTGTGTTACCTCAAGTGTTACCCTGTCCTTGATTATTTTAAATGAGTCTTTAGCTTGTTCAAACTGGGCTTTAGCCTGATCTGTTTTATCGATAGTTGCTCCCCAATTCCATAAATTAAGAGACATAGAAATGCTCACATCCCATGTACCGTTAAACTTATCTTGAGTAGGAAGAATTCGCGGATTCGGACGTGCATAATTGTAATCACCTACCAGATAAATCTGTGGAAACCAATCCGATTTTGCTGCTGTTATACCTTTCTCGCTGGCCTGAACTCTGTAATTCATAGACTTCAATTCTGGTCTTTTATCATAAGCCTGCTCTACGAGTAAGCCTATTTCATAAGAGTTACCTAAATGCGCATCAACGGAATCAATAGTTTCTATTTGCGTTGAAAGAGAAATTCCCAGCACATTGTCCAAATTTAGATTTGCCAGCTTAACAGCATTCTTTGCATCAATTAATCCAAGCTGAACTTCTCCAAGTTGAACCTGAACTTTTAATACATCATTTTTAGTTGCCAATCCCTGTTTGAATAAATTCTGAACATCTGTTAAATGTGCTTCAACCTGTGTAACATTCTCTTCAGTCACTGTTTTAATTTGATTAGCTTTAAACAAAGCCCAGTATGCATTTTTAATATTAAAAACCAGGTCATTCTCATCAGCATTGTACTGTTGTTCGGTTGCAAGATAGTTTAGCCTTGCCATTGCAGAATTACTTTCCAGCTTAAATCCTGTAAAGATGGGCTGCTGAAGCGTCAACTTCATATTGTAATTATTAAATATTGCTGGCGAAATACTAAACTTGCCAATCTGCGTATTAACTACAAATGGATCAACTTCGCTTAACCTTGTATAGGATGCGTTAAATGAAAGACTCGGTAAGCGAAAAGTATTGACCTCGCTCCATTTTGCTTCTGTATATTGCAAATTCATTTTAGAACTATGCAGCACATTACTATTTGCTAATCCAATTTTAATACTTTCATCTACAGTGAGTCTTTTCATTTCCTGTGGAAATACTTTCGTTGGAAGCATTATTCCGAATACAATAACAGCAATCAATTTGAACATTCTATACTTCATTATATCTTTACTCCTTTTTCGTTATTCGCGATGTTATGAGATGAAAGATATTTTTCTCTTCCTTCATCCGTAAGGATACCTTCAAAAATTATTTTTATTAACATTTCAAAAACCTGATCACCCGTATATGGTAACTGCGAAAGTATTTCAGGGTTTATCATTGTTGAAACTGCGTTCACATAAGTAAGCACAATTACCTGTTGATCTATATCTTTTCTAAAGGCTCCGGTTTCAACTCCTTCATTTATTAATCCTGCAAATTTCCCTAATGATTCTTTTTTCCTGTACTCATTAATTCCCCTCCATATATCAGGGTTATTCTTTTGAATATCTTCAGGCAGCGGGCCTCTTAATTTTGAAGATGTTTTGGCTATATAATTCATCAGGGTTTTAAGTTTCTGAATAAATTCCATCTCACTATTATTGCAAATAATGTCACAATTAGTTTTGATGTTCACTTTTATTTTCTCAATAACTTCTCTCAAAAGATTTTCTTTGCTTTCAAAAAACTTGTAAAGTGTCTTTTTGCTAATTCCCAACGCTTCAGCAATTTCATCCATTCTGACTCTTGTATAGCCAAACTGAAAAAATATCTCTTCTGCTTTTTTTAATATCCGTTCTTTTGTTTCAATATCTTCCACTTTGTTTTTCCTTTCTGTAATTAGTATTTGGAAACTTATTCCGTTTATATGGTTTCCTTTCGGGTTTTAAAAAATCGGCTATTATTGCCGATTTCATAGATATTTACAATATGGAAACCTATATCGTTTATTTAGTTTCCAAAACTAAATAAATCTTGCTCTCTTGTCAAGCAAACTAGTAATTAATTTTTCAGGGCAAAATAAAATATGGAAGGAAGGACTGATTTAAGGAAGAACGGAATTTGAAATCTTTAGACGAAATTGCTTACCCTGCATTCAGACTCTTTTCGTATTGGGCTTTAAAGCTTTTCACTGATTCATAGATCGCTTTTGCTATGGCTTCCTGCCCTTTCTGACTTTTCAGAATTGCAGCATCGTGATAGTTTGATAAATACCCTGTTTCAATTAACACACTTGGCATAGATGCGCCCACGAGAACGTAAAATCCAGCCTGCTTCACACCCCTCGAATCTATGTTTAATTCCGCACCCATTTGTTTATTCAGGATATCAGAAAACTCCTCAGAATATTTCATATAAGCAGATTGCGCCATGCTAACAAGAATAAAATTTTCATCGGTAAGTTTTTGGTAACGGGCAGGGTTATCTTCAAGTTGGATTACACTATTTTCTCTTTCGGCGATATCTATTGCTTCCTTGGTTCTTCCGGGTCGTAACAAATAAACTTCAAACCCTTCGATATCACTTGGCTTTCTTGGCATCGAGTTACAATGAATCGAAATGAATAATTTTCCACCTGCCTGATTTGCAATTTTACCACGTTCATAAAGATCAACAGCAACATCTTTCTTCCTGGTATATACTACTTTTACGCCCTTTATTTTTTTTTCGATAAGTTTACCAAGCTTTAAAGCGATACCTAGCGTAATATTTTTCTCCTTTATCCCTCCAACCCCAATCGTACCCGGATCAATCCCTCCATGACCTGCATCAATCACAATTACATCAAAATCCCATTTTGCTTTATTTTTTTCAACTATTCCAGTTTTATCAAAAACATTGTTGTGCAGAGTAATTAATATATCGTTTGATTTATCTGCATTCAGTACTTCGCTTGTTGTATACTCCTTCTTAAGGGTAAATTGAAACTCCGTATCACTTCCAATATTCTTAACATTAATTTTCTCAATCAATCCGCCGGGACTATGTTCTAATATTTTTGGAACATCTGCATTTACATCTCTGAATACAATTGTTAACACACTGTCTTTAAAATCACTTGTATAGCTCGGTATTGATTTATCCGATTTAATCCGCAACAATGTACCATTAGCTTTTTCATTTATATCGATCCCGGAAATATTATAGGACCCAGGACTATTATCATCGGATTCCCCGGTTTCGGTCGTGGTCGGTTGTGTTGTTAAAACAAGATGATTATGATTATCAAATATCATGTTCTTGCCCAAAGCAATCTGCATTGGTTTTATGCAATATATCACGGGAACAAATATTTGCCCATTAATCAAATAGGTAGATGTCGGGAGTTGGTATACGTTCGTTTTATTATCAAGGTCTGATGTTAAAACAATAAAAGGATTTTCAGCTGTAAATTTTAGATTGTAATCTTTAAATTTTAATTCGGTTTTTTGAGCAGTTGAATTATAGTAAGAATTTAGGGAGAGGGCTTTGGCAAATGAATCCAACGAAATATAAACAGTACCATATCTTACATAAGTAAGTATCTTATAACTTTTTGCCCCATCTATCAATTCAAGAGAAGATTTCTGTGCAAAACCCTGAATGGTAAGAATCAATAAAAATGAGATTAAAAATTTAATTTTCATTACAGTAATCTTTCAGCCAATAAACGGCAGCATAAAACCGCTTTTTGATTTATAATTTAAAAATTCTTCCTTAAAGTTTTTATTCAAAAGTTTTTCTTCCAGCAAGGCCCGCATAATTAAAATAGGTATTTCAATTATGGCTAATGGCGTTACAAGAAAGCTTAATGTTGCAAACCCTGCACCCAGATCCATCAAAATCTGTGATACATATTGAGGATGCCTTATGAATCTGAACGGACCCTTTGTTACCAATTTATGATGTCTGTAAATTAAAACTTCCTGCGAATAATTATCTCCTAATGTTTTAAATGCTAAAATTTGTATCCACGAAAAGACCAAATAAATTATCAGACCAATAGTTCTTAAGTTTTGATATTCGGGTTTATAGGAAAAAGTCCCAACCTGGAAAATCGCAAGAATAAAAAATATTAAGGTCAAAACAGACATAACCAACGGAACTTTCTGAAGAAACGACGCAGGTTTTTCCTTCGCAACAGTAACAGTTGACTTTAAGCCTTTTTTTGCTCCTGTAAGATTAGCACCAAAAGTCGCAATCAGGTTTAAGCCCGCAATTATATTAATTGGATCCATATTATTTTATTCCGCATCCTTTCCGTGTTTCTTCATAATTGCCTTCCACTCTTCCATTGAAAGCTGTTCCGATTCATCTATCAACATAATCGGGATATCATCTTCAATTCTGTACCTGCGACGGGTGTCTTTATCAGTAGAAACGAGTGTTTCACCATCAAGCACAAGATCAGCTTTTGTTTCCGGGCAGCAAAGTATGTCGAGTAATTCTTTGCTTATCATAATTCACCCTTTTTTAACTCCTAATTTAAAATCATATTTATTTATTGACAATCCAATTCTTATCTACCATGTCTGAAACATTTCACTATATGATCGTTCACCATACCTGTAGCCTGCATAAATGCATAACTGATTGTCGAACCAACAAACTTAAATCCGCGGGCTTTCAAATCTTTGCTCATTGCGTCGCTTTCTTTAGTTTTAGCAGGAATTTGTTTTAAACTTCTAAATTTATTTACTTTGGGCTTCCCGCCTACAAACTGCCAGACATATTTGTCAAAACTCCCGAATTCTTTTTGAACATCTAAAAAACATTTTGCATTAATTTTTGTGGCATTTATCTTCAGGCTGTTTCTAATAATCCCTTCATTTTTCATTAATTGATTAACTTTTTTCTTATCATATTTTACAACTTTCTTAGGGTCAAAATTATCAAATGCTTTTCTAAAATTCTTTCTCTTCTTTAAAATAGTTATCCAGCTTAATCCTGCCTGAAACCCTTCAAGTATCAACATTTCAAAAAGCTTTTTATCATTATGACAGGGGACGCCCCATTCCTCATCGTGATATTTTATATAAATCGGGTCGCTCGTTGACCATCCGCAACGAATATTTTCCATAATTTTATTTTATTAAATAATGTTTTTGCCCCTCCCAGAAGGGGAATTTTTAAGAGTTAATTTGTCGAATATACTTTTAGTCCTATCAGGCCAACGATTATTAGAAAAATAAAAAATAATCGAATAAATTCTTTTGACTCATCAAATAGAATGATTCCAAGAATAGCTGTACCAACTGCACCGATCCCTGTCCAAACAGCGTAAGCAGTGCCAACGGGCAGCCACTTAAGCGAAAGAGATAACAAACCCATACTAATTAAAATACAAATGATTGTAAAAACACTAGGCCATAATTTTGTGAACCCATTGGAATATTTCATCCCAATTGCCCAGGCAGTTTCAAATATTCCGGCTATGAATAAAATAAGCCACGCTTTCATTGAAATAACTTTTGTTATTATGTAAAATATGAAAAATTAGGGTTAGAAATTGGAGCCGAATGATATTATTGCAAATATTCTTTCAAATATTTTCCAGTCCATGAATCCGGGTTTGACACAATTTTTTCCGGGGTACCAACAGCAATAATTTCTCCGCCCTTTTCACCGGCATCCGGACCAAGATCAATTACATAATCTGCACATTTAATTACATCGAGGTTATGCTCGATTATAACTACTGAATTGTTTCTTTCAATCAGCAAATTGAAGCAGTTCAACAATTTTGAAATATCATCAAAATGCAGACCGGTAGTAGGTTCGTCAAAAATGAAAAGCGTATGTCTTCTCTCTCTCTGCTTTGTAAGATTGGAAGCAAGTTTTATTCGCTGTGCTTCTCCGCCGGATAAAGTGTTTGAAGGCTGGCCAAGTTTAATATATCCCAAGCCAACATCTGCAAGTATCTTAATAAACCTTACAATTTTTTCTTCCTGTTCAAAAAATTTAACAGCTTCGTCAACTGTCATTTCCAGTATATCAACAAGGTTTTTCCCCTTGTAAGTGATTTCTCTGATTTCCTTTTTAAACCTCGTCCCATCACAGTCCTCACACGTCAGGTAAAGATCAGCCAGAAACTGCATTTCGACTTTAATAAAACCATCACCCTGGCAAGTTTCACATCTCCCGCCCGGAACATTAAACGAGAAAAACCCCGGCTTGTATCCTCGTGCTCTTGCCTGGTGTGTAGATGCAAACAATTCCCTGATATGTTCAAATGCTTTAATGTAACTGATGGGATTTGACCTGGGGGTTTTACCTATCGGAGATTGGTCAACTATTTGAACTTCGTCAATAAACTCCGCGCCTTTAATTTCTGTGAATGCTCCGACTTCAGATACTGGCATTCCCAAATTTTTAGCAAGGCCGGAATAAAGTACATCATATATTAATGTGCTTTTGCCCGAACCACTCACACCGGTTATTACAACAAATTTATTTAGCGGAATCTTAACATCTATGTTTTTCAGATTATTTTCCCGCGCACCAATAATCTCAATCTCTTTATTTTTTTTATTATTTCTTTTTGTTGGGACAGGAATTTTTAATCTACCAGATAAATATTTACCCGTAAGTGAATCTTTATTTTTTAAAATATCATCATAAGTTCCCATAGCAATAATTCCGCCGCCATCTATACCTGCTTTCGGGCCCATATCAATAATGATATCTGCCTCCCTCATCATTTCCGGCTCGTGTTCAACAACAAGCACCGAGTTACCAATATCACGAAGATTTTTTAAAATATTAATCAACCTTGCATTGTCTCTGGGATGAAGACCGATACTTGGTTCATCAAGAACATATAAAGTCCCAACAAGCGAGGATCCGAGAGATGTAGCCAAATTAATCCTCTGAGTTTCACCGCCGGAAAGAGTGCTGCTTAATCGATCGAGAGTTAAATAGCCGATGCCGACATTATTTAGAAATGTCAGACGTTTTATAATCTCTTTCAGAACCCTTTCACCAACCTTCATATCAAAATCAGATAATTTAAGTTCGGTGAAAAACTGTAACGATTGTTCGATAGGAAGTTTTACAACATCATAAATTGATTTACTATTAATTTTAACCTGCAGTGCTTCTCTTCTGAGCCGGGTACCTTTACATGCAGCACAAAGTGTGTATCCCCTGTACCTGCTCAACAAAACTCTAACGTGCATTTTATAAGTTTTACTTTCAAGCTTTTCAAAGAAGCGGTCTATGCCAATGTAATCTCCAAATCCTTTTTTGATCAGGTTAACCTGTTCGGTAGTCAAATTTTTGTAAGGAATATTTAGCGGTATGCTGAAGCTCTTGGCGTTTTGCACGAGGTCACGAAGATGTGTGCTGTATTTTGCAGATCGGAAAGGAGCAATTGCTCCTTCAGAAATGCTTAATTCGGGATTCGGGATTACAAGGTTCATATCTATCCCGATAGTTTTACTGAATCCCTGGCATACAGGGCAAGCACCGAAAGGATTGTTAAATGAAAAGAATCTCGGTTCAGGTTCCTCGTATCTTATACCACAGCATTCATAAAATTTATTAAATTCTTTTTCTTCGCCGGTATCAGCATTAATTAATACAAGGCGGTTTTCCCCCTCCTTAAAGGTCACTTCGATAGAATCGGATAGCTTTTCCCTAACCTTCCCTTTTTGAACTTTAAACCTGTCAACCAAAACACGAACACCTTTCTTTTTTTTAGGAAGTTTTGTTTCTTCGTTCAGATCAAAAACATTTCCATTAAAATATATTCTGAAGAAACCCCTCTTTTTAATCAGGTCTATTTCTTCTTTAACTTTTCTGCCTTCGTGGTCATGTAAAGGGAAAGTAAGGTAAAACTTTGTACCGTCTTCCTGGTTTTCAATCCAGTCAGTTACAGTTGCCGTTGTATCTTTTTTTACTTCCTTGCCGCATTCAAAGCAAATCGTTTTTCCGATTCGTGCAAACAGCAATCTCAGGTAATCATAAATTTCGGTGCTGGTCCCTACAGTGGAGCGGGAATTCTTAGATCCGCTCTTTTGTTCTATAGCAACCGCGGGACTTATTCCCTGGATGTAGTCAACGTCCGGTTTGTTCATTCTTTCCAGGAACTGCCGTGCATACGCTGAAAGACTTTCAACATATCTTCTTTGTCCTTCAGCATAAATCGTATCGAATACAAGAGACGATTTGCCGCTACCGCTTACACCTGTGAAAACAACTAATTTATTTCTTGGAATTTCGAACGTAAGATTTTTTAAATTATGTTCTCTCGCACCGCGGATTATTATTTTCTTTTCTTTTTTTCCGTTACTATTCATTTAAAATGCAAAATCAATCAATGAAAAATTAGTCAAGATTTAAAGTTACAAAAAAATATTTAACAAATGGGACTTCAGGAAAGGACCGGCTGCTACAAATCTGGTTTTGCAGGGATTGGCTTAATCCCCTGTAATGAAAGAAATTAGACAAGCGATAAAAGTTATTGCTTATTTTTTCCTTCAAGTTTTTTCAATTCATCAATTTTTTTATTTATCAGTTTCATTTTTACATCAAGCTCTTTTAGATTATTATTAATTTCATCTTCATATTCCGCTTTATCCCAGTATCCCCTGTTTTCAAAATAACCTTTGAACAGCCAGTTATGCTTTAGCGCTTCCATATTCTCCGCCATTCTGGATGCGGCTAATCTTGCAGCCTCAGAGGTGGTATTAATGTTTTGCATTGTCACCGCAAAAATGGAATCATATTTTGAACCATTCACAAGTACCTGCCCTAAAATACCTTTGCCTTGCTGTACACCCGCCATTATTGAGTCAAGTTTGCCTGTTGTGCTATTTACATTATCGACAACTTTCTCAACACCTACACCTAACTTATCAAACAGGCCTGTAACTTTTTCCAGTTCTTTTGTAATACCTTTAAGACTTGCCGTAGCCTGAAGAGTGAGATCAGCAGCATTATTGTACAATTTATTATCATTTAGAAGTTTTCCAATTGACCCTTCACCGTTATTAACTTTTTCAGTTATTTCAGCTAAACTTTTTGTCATTTCTTTCGTGTATTGTACAACACCCTGCGTTTCATCTAACAAAGCACTAAAACTTGGTTGCTCCTTAGTCTGGATATAACCTCCGTCGCTCACCATATCAGTAGAGCTGCTTCCAGGTTCCAGCACAACAACTTTATTGCCCACAAGACCTTCTGTTTCTATTGTTGCCTTTGTATCTGTCCTTATAAATCTTTTGATATCCTCTGACAGGTTCATAGTTACTTCAACTCTTCCTGTGGTATCCGGAACAATCTTAATTGAGGCAACACTTCCAACATCAATTCCATTAAGTCTTACAAGGGCACCGTTCCTGAGTCCCTGTACATTTGAGAAATTTGCTTTCACTTTGAATGAACTTCCGAAGATTGCACCTCTCTTTCCGATCATAAAAATTCCAATTACAAAGAGTAGGAATCCCAGAAAGATAAAGATTCCAAGCCTTACGGGGGCCGCGTTCTTAGACATTATTTACTCCCTTTTTTATCTTCGAAAAATTCCCTGTCAAAAAAGTCAATCAGAAATTCATCATTTGTCGAAGTTAGTTTACTTAATTCACCTTCATATCTAATCTTACCATCTTTCAAAACGACAGCATGATTAGCAATAATATGGGCACAAATTAAATCGTGCGTAACAACAATAGCTGTAACATTCAGATCTTCCTGTAAATCCACAATAAGCCGACTGATTTCCTTAGTTGTTATAGGGTCGAGTCCTGTTGTCGGCTCATCGTATAAAATTAACTGCGGTTCGGTAATTATTGTTCTGGCAAGGCCGATTCTTTTTTTCATACCGCCAGATAATTCTGCCGGCATTTTATTTATCGCGTCGAGTAAATCAACTTTTTCTAACACAGTTTTTATTTTATGTTCTCTTTCCTTTTCCAGAAAATCAAAATTTCTTATAAGAGGAAATTCAAGATTTTCTTTAACTGTCATTGAATCATAAAGAGCTGAGCCCTGGAAAACAAACCCAATATGCTTCCTAATTTTATTCAATTCTTTTTCAGACATTTTTAAAATGTCTTTATCATCAATAAAAACCTCTCCAGCATCCGGCACCAACAATCCAACGATACATTTTAACAGCACACTTTTCCCTGTTCCGCTTCGGCCGAAAACCACAAAGTTCTCTCCATCCTTGATATTTAGTGAAATATCATCAAGTACCACATGATCTTCGAATGCTTTAGAAAGATTTTTAATTTTTACTGTCATATCGGCCAGAAAATTATCGTAATTTTTACAAGAACCATATCTAAAACAAGAATTAAAAGCGAAGAAAGAACGACTGAACTGGTTGAGGCTTTTCCGACACCGACCGTACCGTTATCCGCTGTATAACCTTTATACGCGCCTACTATTCCTACAATAAATCCGAAGAAAAATGTTTTTACAATTCCTGGAAGCACATCTGAAAAAAGCAGCGATGGCAGTAAAGAGTTAACATACAGCTGGAAATTCATATTAAGAAGAAGCGCTACAGCAACGTATCCACCAAGTATTGCGATAAAGTCCACATAAACAGCAAGCATTGGCAAAATAAAAGTACAGGCCAGGACTCTTGTAACAACAAGAAATTTAAAAGGATTTATTGCAGAAACTTCCATTGCGTCAATCTGCTCTGTAACTCTCATCGAACCAAGTTCAGCACCAATGCCAGAGCTAACACGCCCGGCAAAAATTAGTGCTGTAATTACGGGGCCAAGCTCCCTCGTAACAGATAATGCAACCATGCTGGGTAAAAAAGATTCTGCGCCAAATCTTGCCATTACCGGTTGACTTTGCATTGCGAGTACAAAGCCGATAATAAAACCCGTTACACTTACTATTGGAAGAGTCTTTACACCGAGCTCATCCATATGCTTTTTAATCTCACCGAATTCGTACGGGGGAAATAAAAAGTTCTTAAAAAATGTGACAGTAAAAGACCAGAGTCCCCCAAGCGTAATGAAAAAATCAGTGAGCCTTAGCTCAATTACAGTATAATGCTTACTATCAAATATTTTAGATTTTAAGCTTGACAATTCAGTTAATATAATTGTGAGCTAAAAAATAATTATATCTATTATTAAAACGAAGATACCGATTATAACCGATATAATAAATGTAGTATAAATTTATATAAACTATAAACGCGCAATACAGCATAAGCTAAATTATTTAACACTTAAAATTAACTTTTTTTGAAACATAAGTTTCAAATATTTTATTTTTAATTTTTAACAAACATAATAATTGAATAAATTTAAGCATTACTGCTAAACTGAATGAGGAATAAAATGAAAAAATTGCAGAGAAGGGATTTTTTGAAATCAGCTTCTGTGGCCGCTATCGCAGCCAGCAGCGGGGTGACATTTCTTTCGGGATGCAGTACCGAAAACAAAAAAGGTGCTGTACCAATTAATACCGGTAAGACTTATGAATGGAAAATGGTTACAACCTGGCCTCCACACTTTCCTATACTTGGTGAACTTCCCGATAGAATGGCCAAGTGGATCGACAAAATGTCGAACGGCAGATTAAAGATTCACGTTTACGGAGGAGGCGAGCTTGTTCCGGCGCTTGAGACATTTGACGCTGTTTCCAACGGAGTTGCAGAAATGGGACACGGAGCTGCCTATTATTGGGCTGGGAAAATTCCGGCTGCACAATTTTTCGGAAGCGTGCCTTTCGGTATGAATGCACAACAATTAAATGCCTGGCTGTTTTCAGGAGACGGGCTCGAACTCTGGCAGGAACTTTATGAACCATATAATTTAGTCCCGTTCCCTTGTGGAAATACAGGTGGACAAATGGGCGGTTGGTTCAACAAACAAATTAATTCTGTTGCAGATATTAAAGGTTTAAAAATGAGAATTGCGGGCCTTGGTGGGAAAGTAGTTACCAAAGCAGGCGGCTCGGCAATTTTATCTCCTGCGGGTGAACTTTACACAGATCTTGACCGCGGAGTGATCGACGCTCTCGAATGGGTCGGCCCCTATCATGATTACCTGATGGGATTCCACAAAATTGCAAAATATTATTATTACCCCGGATGGCAGGAACCAGGTCCCCCAATTGAATTAATAATTAATAAAAATGCCTTCGAAAATTTACCTGCTGATCTCCAGAAGATTGTACAGAGATTTGCAGTCGGAATGAATACGATAATGCTTTCGGAATTCGAGGCTAAAAACACGGAATACTATTTTAAAATGATTAAAGAAAATAATATCCAGCTAAAAAAATTCCCTGATGATGTTCTGGATACTTTTAGAAAGCTAACAAATGAAGTAAT
>Ga0307417_10000460_pt1 | contig 16536 bp, 26 predicted proteins | sample SalMarWE160210MG_2_FD_202514 | JGI IMG/M metagenome (GOLD analysis project Ga0307417, IMG submission 202514) | Salt marsh sediment microbial communities from the Plum Island Ecosystem LTER, Massachusetts, United States - WE1602-10 | ecosystem: Environmental > Aquatic > Marine > Intertidal zone...
TTCCCCAAGTCGCCCGACATGGCCGTGACGGTCTTCGAGATGCTCAACGGCCTCATCCCCGAAGGGGAGCGTCCGCTGCGGGTGGGCATATTCCAGGAGGCCACCGACTGGGGCGAGGAGCTTGGGCCCCTGTTCGTGCAGGAAGCCGAGAGTCACGGATACGAGGTGGTCTACAACGAGACCTACACTCCCGGGACCACCGACTTCACCGATCTGATCCTCGGCGCCCAGGCTGCCGACGTGGAGGCCCTATTGAGCCTGCCGACGCCGCCTGACGGCTTCGCCCTCTACCAGCAGATGGGTGAGCTCGGCTGGAAGCCGCCGTTCAACCTCGTGATCCGGGCGGCCGACGTGCCCACCTGGAACGACCTCGGGGAGGCCGGCGAGGGAGTGGTGCTCTCGACTCCGTGGCACCCGGCGCTCGGATACCCGGGGACCGAAGCGGTGAACCAACGCCACATCGAAGAGGAGGGCCGGCCTGCCGACCCTGTCGTCGGCAGTGCCTACGCCATCGTTGAGATACTGGCCGATGCCATCGAGCGGGCCGGAACACTCGACCACGACGCTGTGCGAGACGCCATTGCTGCGACCGACGGTCTGGAAACGATCATCGGACCCATCACCTTCCGCGAGGACGGGACGGCCCCGGTGCCGAATCCGCAGATGCAGCGGATAGACGGAGCCATCAATCTGATCTGGCCGAAGGATTCGGCCACATCCGAGTTGGTCTACCCGGCTCCGTAATCAGCTCCGCGATCAAGAAGATGTCCAGGCCCCGGTCGAAGGATCCGGGGCCTGGACCCCCTGAGGCCGGGTCGAAGGACCAGATGTTGGAGTCGACAGCCTCGATGGGGGGGCTCACCCGCGACGAAGTACTCGACGTTCGATCACTGGTGACCGTGGCCGAAATCACCACCAGCATGCGAGGACTTGCGGCCGAAGTCACAATCGATGATGAGCCTGCAGGACTCGACCACGAGTCGGCCATCAATTGCGATGGTCTCCACACCGTTCCCCAGTCCATGCTCACCAAACAGGTTGGGACACTCGACGCGAATGATCTCGAACGGGTCTGCGCTGCCGTCAGGTACGCACTTGGCTGCTGACACAGTTCAGTCGAACGCGCCGGATCCGCGGTGACACGACCGAATCACTGCGCGCGACCTGTTGAATCGCCCATTTCCGGAGATGGGCGAGGAGTGCTCAGTCCCGTGTTTAGGATGTTTCTCGGTCTCCGACTGCCGGTTTCGGCCGGTGCAGTCACTCGAGAAAGGGGCTCCGGTGACCAAGGACACGTTCTTGACGGTGCGCTGGAACAACCTTCTCATGCTTGGCCTGGGGGTCCCCACCCTGATTCTCGTCGTAGTCGCCTTTTCCACTTCGAGTTGGTCGGAAAGGGGCGCTTTGATCGCACTGTCATTCTTCGGAGGGTTCTTCTGACTGGTTGTGGAGTACCACACCACCCTGCGGTTCGCATGGCTTCGCCAAAACACACCTGACTACGTATCGGTCAAACAGGGGTTCCCGGACCTGCCTTGGCTCGTGAGGTTCGCTTACAACGCGGTCTTCTGGGTCTTTCTCATACCCTTCTTCACCACGATGGGATACGGCGCCGGCTTCATCGCTTTCACCGCGGTCCTCGCCATGAGGTTCACGGCCAATCTCGCTACCAACAACATCCTGCGCCTCACTCCCCGACAGTACGAGGCCTTTCCCTTCCGAATGCCCTAGGCCCAGGCGCATGACGCGTCTCGCTCTAGGCCCCTCGGAAAGAGCGCCCCGGCTTAGGCGGATCACATGGTGATGATGCTGGTCCCTCTGTTGTGGCCCTCTCCGACGGAGCTGATCGCCTCAACGCCCTCATCGAGGGGGAACGTCCGGTCGATGACCGGGGCGATCTTGCCCGAAGCAGCAAGTTCTCTCAATGTGTCCAGATCCTCCTCGTTTTCCTTTGACAGGAATGGGCGTCCCTGCTGCTTGGAGATCATGGACACGACAGCGGCCTTGAGGGGATGGCCGACTCCGCCGAACCAACCCGTCGGGGCAGGTGCGCCATTGGCCAACAGCAACCCATCAGAGGTGAGGGCGCGTCTCATGTCCTTCAGCGAGTGTGCGCCCACGTTGTCGAAGATCAGGTCGTATTTCGGGCCGCCTGCGGTGAAATCCTCTTTGGTGTAGTCGATGACGTGGTCCGCGCCGATGGATCGGACCATGTCCACATTCCGGGTGCTGCAGACACCTGTCACCTCCGCACCGAAAGCCTTGGCGATTTGAACGGCGAAGGTGCCCACACCACCAGAAGCTCCTGTGATCAACACCTTCTGACCTTCATGGAGGCCGCCATGATCTCGTAGACCCTGAAGAGCGGTGCAAGCAGACACTCCGACCGCCGAAGCCTGCTCCAGGGTTAGGTTCTCCGAAACCAGCGCCAACGCCTCGGCCTTTGTTACCGCATACTCGGCGAAGGCTCCTTTGCACGACCCGAACACCTCGTCACCCTGACTCAGGCCCGTCACGCTCGCGCCCACAGCCTCAACAGTGCCGGCGATGTTGGTTCCGACCACACCGCTGTCAGGCAAGAGTGATTTGAACATCGGACGCATCACCTTTGGGTATCCCCGGACGCCGTAGACAGCGCCGATGTGTATCGACGCCGCGTGGACACGGACCAACACCTCGCCATCGGCCACCTCAGGCATGTCGACCTCGGTGACTGCCAATACCTTGCTGGGCTCACCGAACCCTTCCTGAACGATTCCCTTCATCGTGCTACCTCGCCTTCGTGGGTCTGGCGGCCCGTATCCTCACACAAACCCTGGTCGTCTCGATATGGTTCGAACCAAGGGACGCTTCGAACATCTTGCTAACCAGCTCTGATCTCATCCCCTGCACATCGCCCCTCGAGCCCACGCCGCTGCCCTCGCCACCTATCGGAAGACGATTGATCCTGCCTGGGCGAGAGAGCACCTCGCAGCCGGCGAGGGGGGCCCTCATCCCAACCGTTCAGGAGCCGGCGTCCGCGGCCTCGATGCGTTTCTCATAGGCTCGTTCGCTTGCCTCGGCAAATGCATCGAGGTGCCTCTGAAATTGCTCTTTCATGCGGAGTGGAAGCAGGCGTTTCATGATCGCCTTCGCCACGAACGGGCCGTCCGAGATCCCGCTCCGTTGGACGAGCCGTGTGCCGTGTGGAAGCTCCTCGAGCAAATACTCGACCGGGAAGGTGAAGGTGGCGCCCGCCATCTTCGTCGTGTCCCTGGTGACAATCATCTGCAAGGGCCTCCAGTCGACGATCGTCTGGGTCGTCTCACGAAGGCCGTGCCAACACCTGTACACGCTGCTCTCGCCGGCCCTTCCCTTCCGGACATCGCTCAACTCCATTCGGTCCGCGCCGTTCAGGATCTGGCGATACTCGCTGTCGATCAGGTGGCTCCAAACGATGTCGACCGGGAGAGCGATGGTGGTTGCCACTTCGATGAGTACCTCCTCGTCCGAGAGCCCCCCTACACGATCTGCTTTGGCGTGTTCCCACACAGGTGCGAGATCCTCGACCCAAGCCACAACGGGGCCAACGTCCGCATAGGTTCCGCGGTGCCGAGTCATGCCGGCGGTCAGCTCTTCGAGATCCAGGCCTTCCACGGACTGCTGGGTGAACATGGCATAGGCCCTGACACCTGTGTCCGCAGTCACATCGTTCTTGAGCAGGCGGTGGAGCACGTTCACGTCGCGCCCGTGCAACTCGGCTCGGCCGGCAGTCTCACCGACGACGAACTCTCCGTAGTGCACGAAGAACTTGAGATCGAGGCTCGAGATGTTGGCGCAGGCGTTGCAGGGGCAAGTCGTGTTGAGCACCATCAACTCCAGGGCGCGGCGGAATTCGACGTAGCAAGCCTCGATGGACTCGACGAACGCCTGGCCCCGAATACCGGTCGCGTCGAGGCCGTAGCTGAACACGGCGTCGCCCTCGAGCTTTGATACCACCAGCGGTGGCCGTGTCCGCTCCACCAAGAGGTCCAGCAACGCTGACAGGGTCTGCTCGGCATGCACGAGCTCGGACTCATTGAGGTATTGGCTGTAGCCCGTGATGTCCGCGATCAGGATCGGACCGGTGTGCATCGTCCGCATCACGGAACACGATACGGCCGCGCCAGGAGAGCGTGCCATCAAGCTCTGGCGACGTCGGCCCTACATGTCGCGGACAGCGGGCGATTCCGCGTTGGCTGGTACTGGCTGTTTGCTGCCGGCCAAGAGGACGGCGTTTCTGAGTGATCGTGGGTGGTTGAGGGGCCACGGGATTTCGAGCAGCTCCGAGATTGGACGGAAGGTCTCGACGAGTCCGTCGGTGTCGGCGATGGCTCCGAGCAGGACACAGTTCCCTGCCCCCGTCGCACAGAAAGACGAGCGGTCACAGAGGGAATCCTGTGGGCCACCTGTGGAGCGCTAGCCCACCGAGAGCGCCTGTCGGCGAGCCGATGGGCAGCCAGGAAATCGCCCTGACCAGGGCGTATCGTGGAGCTGACGGGATTTGGACCAACGGACTGGCGCAGCCAGTACGCGACCCCCTCGTTGCGAGGGATGTGGTCAGAACCCCCTGACCAGGCGAAACGGCACGCGCTGGCAGCCTTGTGGGGCGGCTGTGGGGCGAGCGAAGTGAGTCGTGGTGAGATGCAACATCCGCAGCCCGGCGATCGAACCTGAAGTCGATCGACACCGGTCTTCGACACCGAAGAGCGAGTGCGGGTGGGTGATCTAGCCGTCTGAGGGTTTACGGCTACTACCAAGACGGTCTGCGATTCCTTCGACATCGAGACGTCCCTCGGCGACCGCCAGGACTAGCTCGAAGGCATCGTTGTCGCCTATCTCGACTGTCTCTCCGTTGATGTCCAGAAAGACCATGGTCGCCAGCCATCCGAGACGTTTGTTTCCGTCGACCAAGGCATGGTTCGAAACGATCGAATGCAGCAGCGCCGCGGCTTTGAGCTGGAGAGTCGGATAGGCATCCTCTCCAAAGACACTCGAACGAGGACGGATGACCGCCGCATCCAAGAGCCCCACATCTCGTACCGGTCCTGGGCCGAGTCGACGCACCAACCCCAGGAGGTCCTCCAGAGTGAGATACTCGACTTCGATCACACAGAGCCGAGTCGGTCGAGGACGTCACCCCACCGATCGATCATCCGATCGGTGCTGTCTTCAACCTTCTTGGCGTGGCCGGCTCGCTCATAGCGGTCGAGGACTGCCCGTCGGATTATCTCTTGTCGGGACAGACCCTCGTCTTTGACCAGCTCATCGAGGGCCCTTTCCATTTCTTCATCAGTTCGGAGCGTGAAAGCCATGGGGGCGCAATGGTATCACAACGGTATCACTGGGTGGTGTTCTCAGGCTGGGTACCCACCCGCGTGGGGCGCCGGTTCTAGGTTACGGCTCGGATGACGGGCGTTGAGGTGCTTCGAATGGAGCATCCTGTGGGCCACCTGTGGAGCGCGAGACTCCGGACGCCGCCGAAACCGGTAGGCTGGACGCGGCCAGAAATCGCCTTGACCAGGGTGTTCAGTGGAGTTGACGGGATTTGAACCAACGGACTGGCGCAGCCAGTACGCGACCCCCTCGTTGCGAAAGATGCGGCCAAAACGCTGTGACCAGGGGAAACGGCTCCAGATTCCGAGCTTGTGGGGCGGCTGTGGGGAAAACGACGTGAGACGGCGTGATGCCTCGTGAGTCCGGGCAATGGGCCTGCTCCGCGGTTGGTTCGAACTACATGTCGCAGTCGACGGCCACGGCCAAGGCGACGCACATCTCTTGCATGCGTCCGTCACCCAATCTGCCGAGACGTTCCGTGAGCGTGCCAACCGAAACACTCTCCACCGAATCAAGATTGACCGCAGACTGAAGTGGAATCGGATCGTCACCGGGCTCCAGGATCACTTCGCTTGCAAGCCCACGGATTGTCGTCGTGCATGGAGCTATCAGCGCTCGGCGAAGTCTGGGGATCGCGGCGTCCCGCGACAGAACTACGACGGGGCGGCGACTGATCTCGGGCAGCTCGCACCACCACACCTCTCCCCTCGCCGGCAGATCGTTCACGAGGAGGCTGCCGCCTCTCGAAATGAAGCTAGGTCGCCCCATTCGTCCGGCTCGTCGAGGGGACGTTCGTCGTAGGCGGCGTATTCGGCATCGATCTCGGCAGCGCGGTGTTTCGCCGCCAACGCGGCGAGGGCTTCATCCAGCAGTGCCGCGTCGTTGAGACCCGATCTGAGACTTCTTGCGTTCTCCAGGAGCGACTCGTCAACCGTAGTGCTCACCCGTATGCGTACCATGCCACAAGTATGCCACGCTAGGACGAGGCTTTCAAGGCTCCGGTCTGCGACCCCCCAGGCCACTCGGACAGGCTCCTCTCTGGAGCGGGCGTGGATTGTCGCCCGCTAGGGACACCAGCTAGCAGAAAGTGAGGGGGTCACAACCAGGAAGTCAGTCCCGAACCCGAAGCCGAATCTCGCGCCAACACATGAGCTCGATTCAGGACCGGGTGAGTTCCCGGCGATCAGGCTGTCCTGGGCTTGCCGGTATAGGCGACTCCGAGCCGGAACACAGCCCACAGCACACCGAGAAGTCCCGAAGCAATCAACAGAAGCACCAGGTCGGGCTGAAAGAGCGCGAGGGAACTGAGAGAAGTGCCAAAGAGTCGTGGAGTCAACGACATCAGAACCCATGCTGCGACAACCGTTGTGAACATCGGGAACCACAAGCTGAACAGGCCCGCGGCACCACTCTTGGCTCTGACCTCATCTCGCCTCCGCCATGCCCACACCATGGCGACTATGTAGACCACAGGCGCGAAGAGGAGTGAGCCGAACAACGAAGCCCTCGGCCAGGCTGATCCCCCTGACCCGTAGTCGCGTCCGAGGGACAGAGCTACGACGCCATTCTGTAAATCAGCCGTCTCACCGAAGCCGAGACCCCCGTTGGCATTCAACAAGACCACGGAAGCGTCTCCCGTGTCTGGATACATGGCGGCGTACGCTTCGAACCCAGGGGTCAGACCGGTATGCCAAACTGCGGAGGCTTCAGGATCCACGTACCAGCCAAACCCGTAGTACGGGGATGCCGCGCTAGCCGGGCTCATCATCTGCACTTTGCCTTCGGCGCTCAGCACATCGTCCTCGCCATTCATCATCATCTGCATATACAGAGCCAGATCGCCGGCGCTGGCGATGATCCCTCCTTGGGGAGCCGTTCCACGGTCGGTTGCGTTCTCGCTGAGAGGCCGTTTGGTACCGAACCATGGCCGATGCCCGGTCGCCATGTCCTCATGCACCTCGCCATCGGCGACGAAACTGTGCTCCATGCCGACCGGCTCGAGGATGTTGTCGGTGACATATGTCTGGTAGTCCTGGCCACTGACGACTTCCACCAGCCGTCCCAGGATCTGATAGTTCGCGTTCGAATACTCCCACCGTTCGCCTGGCTGATGGGCAGGGCCCGCCTCCGCAAGTCCGTCGACTTGAAGCGCTAGCTCGTCTTTGCCGCCTGTCGTGTCGGTGTGTGACGGGTTTCCCTGCAGGGTGGAGAAACCGCTGGTGTGGCTGAGCAGCTGCCGGACCGTGATTGCGCCGGCCAGCTGTCCGAAGAAATCGTCCAAGTATTTGGAGATCTCGGTGTCGAGTCCGACTTCACCCGCCTCGACCAGTTGCATAACGGCCAGGGCCGTGAAGCTCTTCGAGATCGACCCGATTTGAAACGGAGTCTCGGCCGCAACGTTCGCGCCGCCCTCCTTGGTGACACCGTAAGCCCCAATCGTGGTGACCTCGCCGTTGGCAACGACGGCATAGGCCAGGCCCGGGACTCCAGACGCCGACATCTCGTCGACGATGAACTCCTCCACCGGAGCCACGGCCGCCCTCGCAGGGAGGGCGGCAAGGCCCATGGCTAGAACGATCAGCAATCGCTGCACTCGCTCACCCTTCTGACGTCACCGTTGACCACCAGAACCACCTTGCCACTGATGCGCTTGCTTCCTTGAATCGCCATGGCCTGAGCGGCTTGCTCCAGCGGGAAGGTGAGGTCGATCACCGACGTGACCTCTTCAGACGCTATCGACGACTGGCGCCCATATGCCCTGCTGCTCTGGCGACTTACGGAGCTGCAATCCGATGGGGTCGCACAGGCGCAAGAGCACCTCGCGGAGATAGGTCGACGTAAGACGGAAAGCACCTCGCAGAAAACGAGGGGGTCACGGTCCCAATCTTGTGGGGCCTCTGTGGAGCGCGAGAGTCAACTAACGCCCGAATCGGCTCAACGGGAGCCGAACAGAAACGGCTTTGACCAGGGCGTTTAGTGGAGCTGACGGGATTTGAACCCGTGACCCCCTCGTTGCGAAAGATGCGGTCAAAACCCTCTGACCAGGGGAAACGGCGCGTGATCGCTGCCTTGTGGGGCGGCTGTGGGGTTAGCGAGGTGAGTCCCGGCGAGACCGCGTGAGACTTGGTAAAGGGGACTTGACAGCATGAGTCCGGCATGGCCCGGGACGTTCACTCGAGTCAGGGCCAGGTGACTCCGAGTGCCTTAGCTGCAGTGCCTGAGCTTCATGACAAGGCGCCGATCATTACCCGGCACGGCCTTGAAGTCGTGATGCTGGTAGAAGCTTCGTGCCTTGTCGTTGATTGCGTCGACGACGATCAACCGGCCCCCGGCACGACGCGCCGCCTCCACAATGGTGGCAATAGCGGAGACAAGCAGCTCAGAGCCCAAACCCGATCCCTGCCGTTCCCGATCCACTGCCAACTTGGCCAGGAGAATCGCTGGTATCTCTCGCGGCGCTCCTCTGGCGATCCGGGTCGGAGCCTCCTCCCGCCGCACCAGATGTGGGGTGATGGCGAAGAAGCCCACGACGGATGCTTCCTCGTCAACCAGAACGTATGTGCGGGTGCCTTGCCCCGTGGCGGTGCGGGCATGGTGGATCAGCCACTCATCGAGCTCGTCAACTCCGGATTGGAAGCCCTCTAACGCGTGTTCGTCGAGCGGTTCGACGCGAAAGGTCACCGAACGCGAATTCTCTTGTTCCGTGCCGCCTTGTTGACTGCGCTCGAAAGCCGGGCGGCCGGTTCGGCATCATCCAACGCCGCCAATAGGGCATCGAAATAGTCCGCCGGCACTGTGGTCGTGGCCGCCTGCGAGATGATCTCGTCGGCTCTATCCACGGCCGCGTTGACCATGAACGCCGAAACAGACACGCCCGCGACAACAGACGCCTGCTCGATCCGCTGCCGCTCCTCAGGCGACACCCGAGCCTCCATTCGGTCGGTCTTCACTGCCATAACCATTCCTTCAATGTACGGACAATTGTACGTAGCAAACCCATGGTTGGCAAGCGAAAGCCAGACCATCGAGCAAGATCGGAACACTCCACCACGACCCCATGCGTGGCGGTGTCCCCATACCTCCGCCCCTGTTCGGCCACCTGGTCCGAACCGATCCCAGTACCGAGAGGTCTCTTGCTTACGCGCTGACCTTCGACCCGTACTTTCGCTGTGCTGCCTGCTTCGAAACACCAAGCATCGTGCCGATCTCGGACCAGCTGCGGTGAGCCTGACGCGCCGAACGCACCGCTTCGGTCAGTTCTTCTTCAACGACGTCGCGCCGCTCCGCCAACTCAGCGATGCTCCGGAGAGCCTCAGTATCGGCCTCCGTCAGATCCGAGGACTCGACACGTTCAGCCCACTCCTCCAACGCCTTGGCCCGCTCCGCCCTCGACTTGCTCACTCGCTCCACCAGCCCTCCAAGAACTTGCGGCGAGCTCTCATCGCATGGATCACTGCCGACCCCTCTTCGTCGGAGACAACACCCACCTCCAGCGGATCGGCTGTGCGAGACGGTCCGATGAACATCGTCACCGCGGGATCGTCAGTTTCGAAGGCTCGCCAATGATGTCGTATTGCGTGAAGCATGTCTTCGTCTGGGACACCGTGTTTGCGTGCATTCGCCTCGATGTCCGCAACACAACGGTAGCCACGAGGATGGCTGTCGTCAACATTTGTTGACGATTGGGGATCGCCGAGCATCTTCAACTCTCGCGGCCGAGGACGCCTTCCGTCGCGATGTAGAACGCCCCTGAGGACTTCTTCCAGTCGACCCGAGCCTGAGTCGCGAGACTGTCGGCGACGATCAGAGCAAAAGGGATGAAGACTGCCCAAGGAGCAAGGAGTAGCGCAACTACCGTCGACATCAAGGAAGTCACCCGGACCGGTCTCGTTGGAGACTGAGCTCTCATCGATGTGATGACCTTCGCTCTGCCTCGACTGTCGTCTTGATGCCCGTTACGACTTTATCGAAGCTCCGTTGCACCGCACGGTTGACCACGAGCTTCTCGAGGACCCAGCCGAGGGGCCGGAGTCGAGGTAGACATCGATACTCCATCCACTGTTCGTAACGCGCTCCTGATCCTTCTGCGCTGATCTGTTTGGTGAGCGTCATCTCCATATCCACCTGGTGGCCCCGCCACACGTGGCGATGGGGACGCTCGTACTCGATGATCTCCCAATGAGTGATCACCGGCACCGGGCCCGGTTTCGCCCTTTCGGTGATCTTGGTCCCGACACCCAGCTCACCTTCGCTCACATCGAGAATCTCGAGCACCAGTGGCACGTATTCGGGAACCCGCCAGGGGTCACTGACGAAGTCGAACACCTCCTCGGGGGTGGCGTCCACGTCGATCGAAGCGCTTGCGGTCGGCATCCCTAACCTCCTCTCAAGGACCAACCAGAATCCGAATGCTGTTAGGATATGCTAAGGATGTTAGAAACGCAAGACCTCGACCGAAGAACCAGACGCCATCTTCGATCCCGCAGAGAGATCATCGAGGCGGCATGGGAACTCGCCCGGGGTGAGGGGATCGCTGGGTTCTCCCTTCGACAGCTAGCCGCTCGGGTCGGAATGAAGGCACCGTCTCTCTATCAGTATTTCGCGACCAAGAACGACCTGTACGACGCCATGTTCCACGACGGGTATCAACAGCTCCAAGAACGCCTCACTAGCCAGGAAGGACTAGCTCCCCTGACCCGGGAGGAGATCAAGGAGGAAGGTCGCAAGTTCTTCGACTTCTGCACCGAAGACCCGGTCAGATATGCCCTCATGTGTGAGCGCCCTATACCTGGGTTTGAGCCGTCCGCTCAGTCAGCAGCTCTGGCTGAAGAGGTACTCCATGCGCAGGTGTATTCGATGTTGGCCAATCTCGGTATTAGGGATCAGGAGACTATTCGGCTGTTCCTCGGCATCACCAACGGGATCGTCTCACAACAAATCGCTCTCAATCCGGGCGCACAAGATTGGCGGCCGCTGATGGACCGCGCCATCGACCTCTTCCTCGATCACGTCGAAGTGGCCTGACCGAACCCACGGTCATTCAGAGCAGGTTGACCTCTAGCCGGAATCTTGTGGGCCGCCTGTGGAACGCGAGACTTGATCCATCGCCGAAACGGAGGAGCCAGGCGCGATCAGAAATCGCTCTGACCAGGGCAAATGGTGGAGCTGGGGGGATTTGAACCCCCGACCCCCTCGTTGCGAAAGATGTGGTCAATCCACCGTGACCAGGGGCAACGGCGCCGATTTGTGCCCCTGTGGAGCGGCTGTGGGCCGAGCGATGTCAGACGTCGTGAGATGTGGTGAGTCAGCTAGAAGGACCTGCATGGTCATGGAGTGGTACGCCGCCCAACGAAGTTTGTCTCAACCCGAATCTTGACGGAGTTGTCTTCGGGGGATTGCGGCTTATCCGGGGTCGAAGCCGCCTCAGCCTGCTAGTCCCCTGATCATCGAAGGACCTCGGCTATGGCAGAGCGAACTCGTTCGGTTTGTCCCAGACCCAAGCGCCGAGGATCTCTACGTCTCCGAGAGACAACGGTCAAGACCCATGTCTCCCACATCCTGGCCAAGCTTCTTCTTCGCGACCTGGTTCAAGCCGTGGTCGCGGCCTATGAATCCGTGTGGTCAGTCCCGGGTTTTGATCGAGAAGACTGGATGGTTCGGAGCGATCGCAGCGAGCTCCTCTTCCGAGGCGTCTGGCCCCACTCCTTCGAAGAACTGGCCCACTTCCCATTTCCAGCGCTCGAGATAGGGGCGGAGTATGTGGGGCTTGTCCGCGTCGGATAGCTCTTCTGCTTCGAAGGCGGTGGTCCTCATTCCAACTTTGAGCCTGCCCTCGCCCGCCACCCTGAGATTGCGGACCCACTGTGTCTCGCCTCGAGGGGCGATCAGGTAGTCGTTTCCATCGAGCGACAGCAGATTGACTGGGACCGCCCTCCACTCGCCCGACTTGCGCCCCCTCACCTCGAGGATCCGCGATCCCCAGAACGAGATTCCCAGCCTGGTCAGGGCCTGGACTGTCGGATTGAGGATGCTACGGGTGAACCAATCAGGTTCGAGATAGCGACGATTTGCCTCGGACACCGTGGTCATGCTTGCGGATACGAGGGCCTTGACCAATTCGTCCCCTTGGTCGACCCCAGACGCTTCTCCGGCTCCGATGGATCCCGAGACATCTCGTCCCGACCGCCCTGTGCTCGGCAGCCCGACGAAGCGACCACTTCCCACCACCGCCACAACGGCAACCACTGCCAGCAGCGCGATCCCGATGGCGGCAAAGGTCTCCCAGCCGGAGCCGACGATCGACGGAAAGACGGCTTCGAAGCCCTCTTCCCAGTTCTGTGTTGCGTGGAACAGCAACGGCGGGATGAGAGAACCGCCGCTCCCGTTGAAGATCCACGTGAAGATGAAGCTCAGACCCATCACCAGAACCACGAATGCGATCGCAACTCCCGGCTCGGCTTCGAGTAGGGCTGGTCCGTGCCAGATGGCCCATCCCACCCCAACGATGAGGCTGGCCCGGGCAGGAGTCATCTGCTCTTGAAGACGAGGGAGAGCGAATCCCCTCAGCCCGATCTCCTCACCCAAGGCCCCTCTCAGGAACAGCGAAACGAGCAGGCCCGAAGAGAGGCTGAACAGGATCGTTCGGATCGTGGCGAAGTCGAGACTCGGGGAGCCTTCCCCCTCGACAGTCGACAGGACAGCTGCAATCGCATAAATGACGACTGGAGCCAGAGCCAGCACATACCAGATTGCCCCAAACCGCCATTTCACAAGGCGTCGACCGAGTCGCCGATACCCGGCTTTTCCTTGGGTGACACCGATCATCACGACACCGGCGATCGTCAGGGAGAAGTCGACGCCGCGAGTGAGCAAGTAGAGGATCCATCCGGGAGTCGAGTTGCCGGCGACGTTGAAGTCACCAGACTCGATCTGGCCTACGAAGTCACCCGTCGCCATCCCCACCGAGTCCGCGATACCCGCCAGGACCGCCCACAAGCCCCAAGCCAGACCGCACGCCAGCGCGAAGAAGGCAATCACGCTCCCTACGGCCGAGTCCGGTAGTCGCCATCTCGATTCGGCCCGGGTCCCCAGAGCCTCCATGGTCAATCCTTTCTCACTGTCAGACATAGGTCGATTGTCGGGAAAAGGCGACGACAGCACGTCGACCGGTCGTTGGTTTTCGAGATCAACCGATCGGTGGATGTGAGGAGGCATCCCAGGGCCGACACTGGGAGTCACATGTCCAGCTCCCACCACCCAGCAAAGGGAAGCTCCGATGCCTCCGAACGCGACATCGGTCGATCGGCAAGGAGCGGATCCAGTGTGAGATCGACCACAGCGTCTAAGCATCTCGCCCGCCAAGCCAACCGTCCGAGCTTTGCCACTGCTCTGACGTCTCTCTTGCCCACCGGCGTGTTCCTCGTATTCGACGGCTGGCTCGGTCTCGTCGCCGCGATGATCGCCGCCAGTGCCACAGCGATAGCGTTGCTGGGTCTCCGGCGGCGACGCGGCGACGGTGTCGGGATCCTCCTGCCGCTGTCCCTGGGCTTCGTTGCAGTGAAAGCGGTCGCCGGAGTGGTCACCGGATCACAGGTGGTCTACTTCGGAGCAGGGTTGGGACTCACCGCTCTTCTCGCAGTCGCCGTCGGTGCAACGGCCTTCACCAAGACACCGGTGGCCTCCTATCTGATACCGCTAGTGACCCCCTACCGGTACCAGTCTTCAGATCACCCCGTCTACCGGAGGGTTTCTGCTCAGGTCACGGCGGTCTGGGCGCTCGCCGAGATAGGGATCACCTCATGGGAGGCATGGCATCTCACCGTCTCCTCGGCCTCCGAGTTCGTCGTCACACGGTCAGTGGTGGCATGGCCAGTGATGGGAGTCATCATCTTCCTCCTGATCTTCTTCGTGCGTTTCCGCCTCGACCGCTACGAGTACTCGCTCGCGTCCCGTGCCGGCCTTCCGGTTGACTCCGGAATCCACCTATCGGTTGATGCCGGTCCCCTGTCACCGACGAACACTGGCGATGTACCCGGATTGAAAGGATCCACATCATGAATGCAGTAGACACACGGCCGACGGCGAAGGTCTCGCCGATCCGCCGCCCGATCAAGAGCCTTGCCAATCTGTGGGCCGTCGGAACAGGCATTGCCATCGTGGCGGTAGCTTCGGTATATCTCCTGGCCAACGAAGTCGCCGGCCCGCTGGTCGTCGTTGGCGCTGGCGAGATAGGCGTTGGCGACGTCGTCGGCTTCACCATCTTGGGTGGCACGGTCGGAGCCGTGCTTACCTATGTCGTCGGGCGGTTCTCACGCAGGCCGCGGATGGCACTTCTGGCCGTGACTCTGATCGCCCTGGCCGGATACGCGGTAGTCCCGTTCACGGCAGCCGAGACGACCACGACTGCTATCTGGTTGAACGTCTTCCACGTGGTGGTGGCAATCCCTGTGATCCGGATGCTCATCCGGTATCTGCCCAAGAATCGGTCTCAAGGGGAGGCGTAAGCTCATCCAGGATGCCGTCTTGAGCCAGTCCGTCGACTCACACAGCGATACGGGTCCGCCCAGCACCGTTCCCGACTCACCGAGGGAGGGGGTCTGGGCGGGTCTGATCGGTGTCACGTTCGTCGTGTCGATGGCCTTGGCTTACCGTCCGACCCTCGATTCTGTCAGTGGGGTCGTCGATGCCGTCCTCCCCTGGCTGGTTTTGGCCGGCATGGTGCTCGCCTGGTCAGGGCGGACCTTCCCAACGAGGCTGGTGGGGCTCCTGACTGCCATCGCTGCCTGGTACTGGCTGATCATCTCGGACGACCGCTGGTCCATGCTCAGCTTTGCCCTCTACGCGCTCTGCTTCATTGTCGACTCGACCCGCATGAAGGTGGGCCTGACCCTCGGCGGTCTCGTCTCGGCAATATGGACCGTCGCCTCGCTTGGAGGACCTGTTTGGACGGTGCTGATCCCTCTCTTTGTATTCGTGGCCGCCTCGACCATCGCCTACGCCATCCACCGGATTGGAAGACTGACTGCCACACAGGCTGAGCTGATCAGACAACTCGAGTCGACGCGCGAGGATCTCGCCACATCCGAGAGATCACGCGGAGTACTCGAAGAGCGGACCCGGTTGGCCGGGGAGATCCATGACACACTGGCTCAGGGTTTCGCTTCGATCGTGCTGCTGGCAAGGACCGGGAAACGATCGGCTACCGAGGCTGACGTCACTCTGGAGTCGATCGAGGCCACCGCCCAGGAGAACCTCAACACGGCTCGGCGGCTCGTCGAATCGAGTCGCCCTGATGAGCTGGAGAAGGCGTCGCTTCCTGATGCGCTCAGGCGCCATCTACTGACGGCGCTGCCTGAGAATGTCGGGGGCCAGCTCGAGGTCGTCGGCAGGCCGGTTCCTCTTCCGGGATCAGTGGAAACGGTCCTTCTGCGTGCGGCACAGGAAGGCGTCCGCAACGCATGCACACACGCCCAGCCCAACCGTGTCGATCTCACATTGTCCTATCTCGACCAAGAGGTGACACTCGGTGTCCGCGACGACGGCATCGGATTCAGTGACGGGCAGATACACGATCGCGGAGCACTCACCGGCGGCCAGGGCCTAGCGACGCTCTCCCGTCGCGTCGAATCACTTTCTGGAAACCTGAAGATCGAATCCGCCGAGGAACGTGGCTCGATCCTCACGGTGCATCTCCCGGTGGGATCGTGAGCATGCGAATCAGAGTGGTGGTGGCCGATGACCATCCGATAGTGAGACAAGGTGTGGTCGCGTTGCTCGAAAACGAGTCGGACATAGAAGTCGTCGCCGCTGTGGCCGACGGTCGAGCTGCGCTGTCTGCTGTATTGGCCGAGGACCCCGATGTGGTGTTGATGGATCTCAGGATGCCCGAGATGGACGGGGTCGAGGCGACGAAGGCGGTGAGAGAGCGACGTCCCGAGGTCGCCGTCCTGGTTCTGACCACTTACGACACCGACGAGGCGATCGTGAGGGCAGTTGAAGCCGGAGCCGCCGGCTACATGCTGAAGGACTCCCCGACCGAAGATCTCGTCGACGCTGTTCGACGAGCCGCCGCGGGCGAGACAGTTCTCGCCCCTCCGATCACCAAACGGCTCGTCGAGAGAATGCACAAGGCTTCACCCGACGCTCTCACATCAAGAGAGATCGACGTCCTGCGGGAGGTGG
>Ga0307417_10000461_pt1 | contig 16501 bp, 16 predicted proteins | sample SalMarWE160210MG_2_FD_202514 | JGI IMG/M metagenome (GOLD analysis project Ga0307417, IMG submission 202514) | Salt marsh sediment microbial communities from the Plum Island Ecosystem LTER, Massachusetts, United States - WE1602-10 | ecosystem: Environmental > Aquatic > Marine > Intertidal zone...
ACCCTGGAAGGAAATGTCATGCGCCCGGGCAAGTACGAGCTCAAGCCCGGGATGACGGTGAAGGATCTTCTTCCGGACATAAAGGCGTTTCTTCCTGAAACGTATTTCGACTACGCGCTCCTCAAAAGGCTTGTCGCCCCGGATATGACCGAGGAGATCATCCCGGTCAATCTTCGCCGGATCGTCATCGACCGGGATGCGGCGGCCGACGTCGTTCTTCGGCCGCTGGACACGCTGACGGTGTACAGCAGGGCCGCGTTCCTGGACAAGCCGAAGGCCTCGGTGCAAGGGGAGGTCCGTCGTCCCGGCCGGTACGAAATCTTTCCCGGGATGCGCATATCCGACCTGGTCAAGCTCGGCGGGGATCTTACCCCGAATGCGTCCCTGGAGGTGGCGGAACTCACCCGGTTCGATGCGCAGAGGAAAACGTCCCTGGTGACGATCCGCCTCGGGGAAGCCCTCGCGGGAAACGAACCGGAGAATCTCCCGTTGCAGGACGAGGACGTCCTGATTGTCCGGCCGGTGCCGGATTTCCAGGAGATCCGCTTCGTAACCGTCATGGGGGAGGTGCGCTCCCCCGGCGTCTACACGGTCAGCAGGGGGGAACGGTTGAGCTCCCTGATCGAACGGGCGAACGGGTTTACCCCGGACGCCTACCTCCGGGCGGCGCAGTTCACCCGCGTGTCGACGCGGGAATCCCAGCAGAAGGCGATCGAGAAGCTGATCGAGGACCTCGAGGTGGAAGTGGCGCAGCGGGCGCAGGAGGTAACCGGAGCTCTCAGCAAGGAAGACATCGAGGCGAACAGGCAGCTGCTCGATGCCCGCCGCTCCCTCATCGCGAAGCTGAAAAAAGCCAGGGCGAAAGGGCGGGTGGTCATCCGGCTTGCGGCGGCCGACAGGCTGAAGGGTACGTCCTCCGACATCCTGCTCGAGGACGGCGATCGCCTCGAGGTCCCCAAGAAGCAGAACGTGGTCAACGTCGTCGGCCGCGTGTACAACCCGACCGGTGTGGTGTACGATCCGGCCAACGACCGGCTGGGCCACTACCTCAACACGGTGGGCGGTCCCACCAAGAGCGCCGACCGGGACCAGATCTTCCTGATCAGGGCCGACGGATCGGTCGTCACAAAGGAGAACGTGGGAGGAGGCTTCTTCGTGTTCGGCGAACGGGGGCTGATGTCGGCCCGGGTGGAGCCTGGCGACTCGATCGTCGTGCCGGAGAAACTGATCGAAACGCGCCTGATGAAGGACGTGAAGGACATCACGCAGATCCTGTACCAGATCGCGGTTGCGACCGGGGTGCTCTTCCTGGCGTTCTGATTTTGGAAACTCCGTATTTCCGGTGTTTCCCGCAGAGTTACCGACAAGGAGGCGCAATCGATGAACGTAGGCGTAATCGGAACCGGCTACGTCGGGCTGGTAACCGGGGTGTGCCTTGCCGAGCGGGGCAACAAGGTCTTCTGCGTCGACAACAATCCGAACGTGGTGGAAAGACTCCGCTCCGGGGAGATCACGATCTACGAGCCGGGACTCGAGGATATCTTCCTGCGCAACCTGAAAAAGGAGCGGATCGAGTTCTCGGGGGACCTGGAGTCGGCGGTGCTCAAATCGCAGGTCGTATTCCTGTGCCTCCCGACGCCCCCGGACGAGGACGGATCCGCGGATCTCCAATACATCCTCGCCGTCGCGGACCAGATCGGGAAGATCCTGGCGAACAACGCCGGCGCCGGGCACAAGGTGATCGTCGACAAGAGCACCGTCCCGGTGGGGACGAGCGAAAAAGTCGATGCGGCCATGCGGAAACACCTCGATTCGAAGTTCGCGTTCGACGTGGTCTCCAACCCGGAGTTCCTCCGGGAAGGATTCGCGGTCGAGGATTTCCTTCGGCCCGAGCGCGTCGTGATCGGCTCACGGAGCGAGCGGGCGGTCGCCCTTCTCACCGACCTGTACGAACCGTTCATCCCTGCCGGAAGTTCCGTGATCGTCATGGACGAGAAGAGCGCCGAGGTGACCAAGTACGCGGCCAACTCCTTTCTCGCCATGAAGATCTCCTACATGAACGACCTGGCCAACTTCTGCGACGCCGTCGGGGCCGATGTGGAGATGGTCCGGGAGGGGGTCGGGTCCGACTCCCGGATCGGCAGAAAATACCTCTTCCCGGGGCTTGGATACGGCGGATCGTGCCTCCCGAAAGACGTGAAGGCTCTCCTGAAGAGCGCTCAGAACGCGGGGGCGCCGCTCACCATTCTGCAGTCGGTGGAAGAGATCAACCAGGAGCAGCGCAGGCGCTTCTACCGAAAGGTGGAGAGGCATTTCAAGGGGAAGCTCGAGGGGCTTCGGGTGGCGATCTGGGGCTTGGCGTTCAAGCCGAACACCGATGACGTGCGCGAGGCGCCGGTCTTCTACATCATCGATGAGATGCTCAAGGCGAACGCCCACGTCTCCGTCTTCGACCCCGAGGCGATGAAGAACGTGAAGGCGAAATACGGGGACCGGCTCGAGTACGCCGAGTCCTCCTACGGCGCTCTCCAGGGAGCGGACGCGTTGATCGTCGTCACCGAGTGGAACGAGTTTCGCAAGCCCGATTTTAAGCTGATGAAAGACCTGATGCGGCAGCCGGTGATCTTCGACGGCCGCAACATCTACGATCCCGTGAAGATCCGGGAACGCGGGTTTTTCTATCACTCGATCGGGCGCAAGTCGGTCGAGGCACACGCCCCCGCGTCCGCCTGACCCAAGAACCGGGACGTTCCTAAGAACCGGAGGCAAGGTTGGGGACGCTGGTTTACCGTTCGAGGAGACGGGACGGGGTCACCACGATGCGGTCCGCGGTGAACGTTCGGCAACGACTCGGTACGGAACGCGGGACAGGGCGGATCCGTGGGAGGGGAAGATGAAGGGACTGGTGTTAAGCGGGGGAAAGGGGACGCGCCTTCGGCCGATCACCTTCACGAGCGCCAAGCAGCTACTCCCCATCGCCAACAAGCCCGTCCTTTTCTACTGCCTCGAGCAGCTGGCCGCCGCGGGGGTTACCGACGTCGGGATTGTCGTGGGGGAGACGCGGGAGGAGATCCGCCAGGCAGTCGGAGACGGCGCACGGTTCGGCGTCCGGGCGACCTACATCGAGCAGGACCGTCCCGGCGGGCTGGCCCACGCCGTGATGGTGTCGGAGGGGTTCCTGAAGGGCGACCCCTTCATCATGGTCCTGGGCGACAACCTGCTGCGGGACGGGGTGACCTCGATCGTCGAGGAGTTCCGGACCCGTCCGACCAACTGCCAGATCCTGCTGACACGTGTAAAGGACCCCGGCCAGTTCGGCGTGGTGGAGCTGCGCGACGGGAAGGTCGTCCGCCTCGTGGAGAAGCCGAAGGAGTTCGTCTCAGACCTTGCGCTGGTGGGAGTCTACCTCTTCGATTCCAACGTGTTCCATGCGGTCAAGGCGATCAAGCCCTCCTTCCGGGGGGAGCTCGAGATCACCGACGCGATCCAGTGGCTGGTGAGCAACGGATACACCGTGCGACCGCACCTCGTCACCGGCTGGTGGAAGGACACCGGGAAGCTCTCGGACATCCTTGATGCGAACCGGATGGTCCTCGACGGGATCGAGGAGGCGATCCAGGGCCGGGTCGACGAGAGGAGCCGCGTGGAGTTCAAGGTGTCTCTCGCCGGGGACGCGGTCGTGGAGAACAGCGTCATCCGGGGTCCGGCGGCGATCGGGCCGGGGACGCGGGTCGAGAATTCCTATGTTGGGCCCTTCACCTCGATCGCGGGCGGCTGCACGATCCGGAACGTCGAGGTGGAGCACAGCATCATCCTCGAGGGATGCGTGATCGAAGGGGCCGGGGCGCGGATCATCGATTCCCTGCTCGGGCGGAGCGTGTCCATCCGCAAGGGGGACGGCCAGCCCCGTGCGTATCACTTCATGCTCGGCGATTTCTCGGGAATCACCCTGCCCTGAGACCGGGAAGGACCGGGCCGGACGAGCGGGAAGAAGGAAAAGGAGGGGAGCACGGAGATGATCGATGGCGTGGTGGAAAAAGCCCTCAAGGTGATCCCGGACGAGCGTGGGCGCCTCATGGAAATCCTGCGCTGCGACGACGAGATGTTCCGGAAGTTCGGGCAGGTGTACCTCACAACCGGTTACCCCGGCGTCGTCAAGGCCTGGCACTACCACAAGACCCAGACAGACCATTTCTGCGTCATCAAGGGGATGATGAAGGTGGTGCTCTACGACTCCCGCGACGGATCGCCGACCCGGGGGGATGTCAACGAGTTCTTCCTCGGAGAGCACAGGCCGATGCTCCTTCGGATCCCCTCCCTTGTCTACCACGGGTTCAAGACCGTCAGCACGGAGGAGGCTCTTCTGATCAACATCCCCACGGAGCCATACCGATACGCTGAACCCGACGAGTTTCGCATCCCCCCGCACGACAACGACATTCCCTATTCCTGGACAAGGAAGGATGGATGAGGGACGACGGGATCCGGCTTCTCATCGCGGGCGGCGCGGGATTCATCGGTTCGAACTTCATCCGGTACATCCTGGATGCCCGCGGGGACTGGCAGGTCGTAAACGTCGACAAGCTGACCTACGCGGGGAACCTGGCCAACCTGGAGGACTTGGAAGGCGACGAACGGTACCGGTTTCTCCGGGCGGACATCTGCGATGCGGAAGCAGTCGGGGAGATCGTGACGGACGCGGCGCCCGACGCGATCGTGAACTTCGCGGCGGAGACGCACGTCGACCGGAGCATCGACGACCCGGCCCTCTTCCTGCGGACGAACATCCTGGGCACGCAGGTCCTGCTGGACGCGGCGAGAAAGCACGGAGTCGCCCGTTTCCTCCAGATTTCCACCGACGAGGTGTACGGTTCCCTGGGGTCCACGGGCAGGTTCACGGAGGAATCCCCGCTGCGCCCCAATTCCCCCTACGCTGCGAGCAAAACCGCCGCGGACCTGCTTGTCCGGGCCTATTTCAAAACGTACGGGCTGCCGGGGCTCATCACCCGCTGCTCGAACAATTACGGATCGTACCAGTTCCCGGAGAAGATCATCCCGTTCTTTGTGACGCTTCTCAAGAAGAACGAGCCGGTCCCGGTGTACGGGGACGGTATGAACATCCGCGACTGGATCCACGTGGACGACCACTCCCGGGCAGTGGAGTCGGTCCTTCTGCGCGGTCGTCCCGGCGAGGTGTACAACGTCGGGGGGGGGAACGAGCGGACGAACATCGAGATCACGAAGCTTCTTCTGGCGGCGATGGGGAAGCCGGAGTCGCTCCTGCGGTTCGTTCCCGACAGGCCCGGCCACGACCGCCGGTACGCCATCGACGACACGAAGATCCGGAAGGAACTGGGTATCGCCCCCCGGGTCCCCTTCGAAGAGGGAATCCGCGAGACGGTCCGCTGGTATCTCGAGAACGAGCCGTGGTGGCGCGCGATCCAATCGGGAGAGTACCTCTCTTTCTACGACCGCTGGTACCGCCAGAAGGGTCGTGCCTAAAAACCTGTGTCTTCCCCGACGATGCCACGCAGGCGGCTCTACTTTTTTCTCCTCCTCTTGTGGATCGGCCTGACCTTTCTGTTCACCTCGATCCCGAACCTGGAGATTCCCGAGGGCATACCCTTCTGGGACAAGGGCGCCCACTTCGCAATCTACGGGGGGACAGGGTTTCTGTGCGCGCTGTGGCGGAGGGAATCCGGCTTTCCCGCGAAGCGGGCGGCTCTGTATGCCGTGCTCTTCGTCCTCGCGGTGGGGGCCATCGACGAGATCCACCAGCACTGGATTCCCGGCCGCTCGATGGAGTTTCTGGACTGGCTGGCGGACACTCTCGGAGGCGGGACCGGCGCGGTTTTCTCCCTCCTTCTTACCCGTCTCTTCCCTTCCTTGATTACTGAATGACCATTCACTTTCGGGTTGATTCCCCCCTGTCATTCCGGTATCATCCCCCCTGTTTCCCATTTCCCCGCAGGCGATTTTCCCCGGGAGGTGCGGTGTGAAGATGCTCGTGGCGATCAAGCCGGTTCCCAACCCCGACGAGAGGGTGAAGATCCGGAAGGACGGCAGCGGGGTCGTCCTGGACAACATCAAGATGGTGATCAACCCGTTTTGCGAGATCGCCGTGGAGGAAGCCCTCCGGATCAGAGAGAAACAGGGAGGGGAGGTGCTGATCCTGACGATCGGCCCGAAGGAGAGCGAGCAACAGGTTCGAACTGCGCTGGCCATGGGAGCGGATCGGGCGGTCCTGGTGGAGACGACGCAGGAGCTGGACAGCCTGGGCGTCGCCAAGCTGATGGCGAAGATCGTCGAACAGGAGAAGCCGGACTTCATCATCATGGGGAAGCAGGCCGTAGACGATGACAACAACCAGGTGGGACAGATCCTGGCGGCGATTCTCTCTCTGCCGCAGGCGACCTTCGGGTCGAAGATCGAGTTCCTGGAGGAGGGTAAAAGGGCCAACGTCACCCGCGAGGTGGACGGCGGCCTGGAGACGATCGGAGTGACGCTGCCGGCGGTCATCACGACCGACCTGCGCCTGAACGAGCCGCGCTACGCATCGCTTCCGGGAATCATGAAGGCGAGGAAAAAGGAGATGAAGGTCGTCCCGGCGGATTCCCTCGGAGTCCTCATGGAGCCGAAGGTGCGTCTTCTCTCCCTGGCACCCCCCAAGGAGCGCGCGGGGGGGAAGATGGTGGCCGATGTGGCAGAGCTCGTCGACAAGCTGAGGAACGAGGCGAAGGTCCTGTAGTCAAGAACGCAAGAACCGGGACGTTCCTAAGAAGTTTGGGGTATCGCAGTGTCCGGCCCGGTTGGCGGTTTGCGCCTGGGGGGCAAGTTCTTAGGAACGTCCCCGATCTTAGGGAGGAAATAGATGGCGGACATACTGGTCGTGGTCGAGCACCAGGAAGGGACGTTCCGGAAGACGACCCTGTCCACCCTGACGGCGGCGAAGACGCTCGCGGGACTGGTCGGCGGCGAGGTGGACGCCCTTGTTCTCGGGCATGAGGTCCAGGCGCTGGCCGATACGGTGTCCGAATACGGCGTGCGGACCGTTCTCCTGGGGGAGGCCGAAGGGTTTGCGCGGTACCTTGCCGTCGCGTACGCCCCGGCAGTGGCCCTGGTGGTCAGGGAGAGGGGGTACGGAGCGGTCCTGGCACCGGCGTCCACCTTCGGAAAGGACTTCATGCCCCGCCTGTCCGGCCTCCTGGACGCCCCGCTGGCGAGCGACATCTCGGAGCTTGCCGGGGAAGGGGACCGTTTGCTCGCCCGGCGGCCCATGTACGCGGGGAACGCCATCGCCACGGTGGAACTCATGGGAAGTCCGCTCCTGTTCACGGTGCGCCAGACCGCCTTCGACCCGGCCCCGAAAACCGATGCGAGGGCGCCCGTCGTCCGGGTGTCCCTGACGGCGGACGCGGGCGGCACTGTCTTCGTCCGCCGGGAGGAAACAAAATCCGATCGGCCGGAACTCACCGAGGCGCGGGTCGTCGTCTCCGCGGGCAGGGGGATAAAGTCTCCGGAGAACTTTAAGCTCATCGAGGAATTTGCCGATATATTCCATGCGGCCATCGGGGCGACCCGCGCGGCGGTCGACGCGGGGTGGGCCCCCAACGACTGGCAGGTGGGACAGACGGGGAAGATCGTTGCCCCGGAGCTGTACTTCGCCCTCGGGATCTCCGGCGCCATCCAGCACCTGGCGGGGATGAAGGACTCGAAGGTGATCGTCGCCATCAACAAGGACGAGGAGGCCCCCATCTTCCAGGTGGCCGACTACGGGCTGGTGGCCGACCTGTTCAAGGCGGTGCCCGCGCTGATCGCGGAGCTTAAGAAGGAGAAAATGGCCTAGGCCGGAGGTATGACGATGTCGGAGATTCCCTCGGGGGACGATCTTCTCGCCCGTCTGAAACGAAAGGACTTCACGGCCGCGGTCATCGGCCTGGGATACGTGGGATTGCCGCTAGCGGTGGAATACGCGGGCGCGGGAATTCGGGTAATCGGGATCGACTCCGACGGCGCAAAGATCCGGGCGATCCGCTCGGGGAACTCGTACGTCGACGATGTCCCTTCCGAGTCGATCCGGGGTGCGGTGGAGAACGGGCTCCTGCGGGGAACCTCCGACTACTCGGCCCTGGCCGAGGCGGATACTGTCAATATCTGCGTGCCCACGCCGCTCAGGAAGACGAAAGACCCGGATCTCTCCTACGTCGTGAACGCCGCGGAGCAGGTGGCGAAGTACATCCACCGGGATATGCTGATCGTCCTGGAGAGCACCACCTACCCGGGGACGACCGACGAGCTCCTCGTGCCGATGTTCGAGGAGAGGGGGTTCACGGTGGGCAAGGACATCTTTCTCGCATTCTCCCCGGAGCGCGTCGACCCCGGCAACCCGCAATACAGTACGAAGAACATCCCCAAGGTGGTCGGGGGAGCGACGCCGCAGTGCACGAAGATGGCGGCGGCCCTCTACACCGGCGTAATGGAGCGGGTCCACCCCGTCTCCAACGCCACGGTGGCGGAGATGGTGAAGCTGTTGGAAAACACCTTCCGCTCGGTGAACATCGGGCTGGTCAACGAAATCGCCCTCATGTGCAACCGGATGGGAATCGACGTCTGGGAGGTGATCGACGCGGCGAAGACGAAGCCGTTCGGGTTCATGCCGTTCTACCCCGGCCCGGGGATCGGGGGGCACTGCATCCCCCTGGATCCGTTCTACCTGTCGTGGAAGGCGAAGCAGTTCGGCTTTGAGGCCCGCTTCATCGAGCTGGCCGGGGTGATCAACGGGCAGATGCCCCACTTCGTGGTAGGCAAGATTATCGACGCTCTCAACCGGTTCAAAAAATCGGTCAACGGGTCGAAGGTGCTGATCCTGGGCGTCGCGTACAAGAAGGACATAAGCGACGTCCGCGAGTCCCCGGCGATCGACATCCTCCAGCTTCTATCGAAAAAGGGAGCGAAACTCTCCTACTGCGACCCCCATGTGCCGGTTCTCGACGAGCACGGCATGCGCATGAAGGCGGAGCCGTTTTCGGCCGCGACGCTCAAGAAAGCCGACTGCGTGGTGGTCGTGACCGACCACAGCGGTTTCGACTACCGGCTGGTCGCGCGCGAATCGAAGGTGATCGTCGACGCCCGCAACGCCCTCAAGGGAAAAAACGGCGGCAAGATCATCAAGCTCTAAGAACCGGGACGTTCCTAAGAACTCGAAGGAACCGGGTGACTCCCGGAGTCCTGGAAAGAAAGCGCAGGGGAAAATGAATTATCTGGTGACCGGCGGAGCGGGGTTCATCGGTTCGAACCTGGTCGCAAGTCTTCTCACGGCCGGGCATCGGGTCCGCGTCCTGGACAACTTTCTCACGGGCAAGCGGAAAAACCTGGCCGGCCTTGCGGAACGGTACGGCGATGCTTTCGAGCTGGTCGAAGGGGACCTCCGGGACCTTGCCGTCACCCGATCCGCCGCGGAGGGGGTCGAATACGTCCTCCACCAGGGCGCTCTTCCCTCGGTCCCCCGTTCCGTTGCGGACCCGGTCCTGTCCAGCGAGATCAACGTGTCAGGTACGCTTTCCCTGCTCGTCGCGGCGAGGGACGCCGGAGTCCGAAGGGTTATCTTCGCCGCCTCTTCGTCCGCCTACGGCGACACGCTCGAACTTCCCAAACGGGAATCGATGACGCCGAACCCGAAGAGTCCCTACGCCGCCCAGAAGCTCGCCGGCGAGCACTACATGCGGATCTTTTATGAGGTGTACGGTTTGGAGACGATTTCCCTGCGGTATTTCAACGTCTTCGGGCCGAAACAGGACCCGGCGTCGACGTACGCGGCCGTGATCCCCCGGTTCATCACGTCGGTCCTCTCCGGTACCCCCCCTACGGTCTACGGGGACGGACTCCAGACGCGCGATTTCACCTACATCGACAACGTGGCGCAGGCGAATCTCCGGGCGTGCGAGGCGCCGAAGGAGGCATGCGGGAAGACGTTCAACATCGCCTGCGGCGAGCGCGTCTCCCTGCTCGACATCCTGGAGATCGTCTACAACCTGGTCGGACACCGCGTTGCTCCCGAGTTCGAAACGGTGCGTCCGGGGGATGTCCGAGACTCCTTAGCCGACATCTCCTTGGCGAAGGAATTCCTCGGATATGAACCTCAGGTCGGGTTCCCCGAAGGGCTCTCCAGGACGTTCGACTACTTCCGCCCGTAAGAACCGGGACGTTCCTTCAAAGTCCTCAGTTTGTCGCACTCTCTTAACCGGGGTGTTCCACGCAATGGTCGTATCTCCGGAGGATCAACATGATGGGAAGTTGAGTTTCCACGGCAGATCGGCACGTTATTTGAGTCCCTGTCGAGAATGCCACGTGGGCCGAGAGTCGATTTTCCTGGCGCCATGCAGCACGTCTATGCCAGGGGGATCGAGAAGCGAAAAATATTCTTCGACGCACAGGATTTCCGGAAATTCCTTGGCGGATTGGGAGAAAATTTGCCCCGCTGGGGGGTTCACTGTTTTGCGTGGGCGCTGATGCCGAATCATTTATTTGTAATCCTCGACCGGATTTCGTACTCCACTGGGATACCAAGGGAACGAATTGCAGGCGGACGAAAATACGCAGAAGTACAGGCGCGAAGGCGGGTCCTTGTCGAATGCGTCTCCGGGATGGAGGTTTCCGTCGCATGTATATGTCGATGGCTTGGGATTACTGCGGGGGCAGGTGAATATCTGGTCAGGACGGCCGAAGGGGATCGGAGAAGTTTTGAGGAACGTCCCGGTTCTTAGGAGATTTTCCGGCATACGATCAGAAACGCCGAGTGGGAGAACATCCACTGGACGGGCCGGACCGACTGCCCCTTGACGTGCCAGGGGCGGTGGATCACCTCGAACACCTCGGGCGTGGTGAACCCTCCCTGTTCCTCGACCCGGTCGACCATCTGCTTTACCTGGATCGTCGATGGAAGGTAGGAAAGGATTATCCCCCCCGGGACGAGCGCCTGCGCGGCGTGAGGGACTACGTGCCACGGTTCCGGCAGGTCCAGCACGATCCGGTCCACGTCCCCCTCCTCGATCCCCCCGTAGATGTCGCGCACCCGGATCTCGTGGTTCGGGCATTCCCCGAGAAACCGCTCCACCGTCCGGGCGCCGCTGGCGGCGAAGTCCTCCCGCACCTCGTACGATACGAGGCGGCCCGAGGGTCCCACGGCCTCGAGCAGCTTGATCGCGAGCGCCCCCCAGCCGATCCCCGCCTCCACGACCGCGGCCCCGGGGAAGATGTCCGCCCACAGAAGGATGGGGCCGATGTCCTTCGGATAGATGATCTGCGCGTGCCGCTTGAGGTTCATGACGTACTGGCTGAACGTGGGCCGGAAGGCCCGGTATTCGGCCCCCATCGCTGTCCAGATTCGGCTGCCGTCCGGCTTGCCGATGATGTCGTCGTGGAGGATGTTTCCCTTGTGGGTCCCGAAGGGCCTCCCCGGAGAGAGGGTGAACATGTGCTCCTCCCCCTTCGGCCCGACGAGGATCACCTCCTCCCCCGCGCGCAGCGCCCCCCCCGGTTTTCTGCCCTGCGTCAGCGGACCGCTCCTTTCCCCACCTTTTCCTTGAGGCGGCAGAAGGCGCACGTTTCCGCGTACGTCGGCGCCCCGCACATGGAGCAATGTACGGGTTCCTCCCTGCCCTCCGCCCCGTCCTTTCGGATCCCCTTTTCCCCTCCTCCATCGCGTGGTTTTTCGTTCCCCCGGAGGAATCCCTGGTAGAACTTGCTCCGGGTCCCTGGCATCTTTTCCTCGATCAGGGACAGAGCCTCCTTGTAGGCGAGGGAGGTGGCATCCTCGCTCATCGGGCACTCTTCGGTCACATAGTCGATCCCCTTCAGGAACCCGTACGCCGCCGTCTCCATCTCGCTTAGGCGCCAAAGCGGCTTGACCTTTCTGACCAGTCCCTCGCCCGCCTCGGGCAGGAGAGGATGCTGCCGTTCCAGGTGTTCCCGGTGCCAGTGCAGCAGATTTCCCAGGAGCCTGGCAGTCTCGTCGTCGAGGTTGTGGCCGGTGGCGACCACGGGGAAACCCCGGGAGGCCGCAACCCGGTTGAAGAAATACCGTTTCACCGTACCGCAGACGGAGCACTCCTCCTTGCGGCTGTTCCTCGCCGCCTCCGGGATGGGCACCCCCTCCCGGCGCAGATCCACGACGATGGGTTCCTTCCTCCGTGCGCCGGCGAAGGCCAGGACCTTCTCCCGCGAACGGTCCGAGTATCCGTCGATCCCGAGGTCAATGTAGAGCCCTTCCGTTTCGTACCCGAGCTCCATGAGGATATCCCAGAGGACGAGGCTGTCCTTGCCCCCGGAGACGCATACGAGCACGCGGTCCCTCGAATCGAGGAGGGAGAACTTCCGGATCCCCTCCTCGACCTGGCGGCGGAAGAACACGAAGAAACAGTCGGGGCAGAAGGCGGCGTGATGGCTGGGCAGATCGACCGCCGCCGCCGCGTTCCGGCATCGCTTGCACTTCACCGGTTATCCTCCGGATACGACGGAGATGATGTCCACGGTCTCGCCGTCTTCCACGTGCTGGTCCTTGGTAAGCAGTTTCTTTCCCTGCGTGACGAGGACCGTGGTGGGGCGGACGCCCGCAGCGGCCAGGATGTCCATGACCCTCTTCGGGCCCGGGATCTCCAGTTCCGTTTTCTTCTGCGGCATGCGGACACGGATCATGTCGGGGGTTCCTTTTCCCGTTCGCTGTCCCTTCATCATAGCAGACAACCACTTCCCCCCCCATTCCGGTTGAGTCGATGCCACGGGGGGAGTAAGATGGGAACCATCCCATCCCTGACAGGAGGAAATTTCCCATGCGCTTGCGCGCCGTGTTCCCGCTCATTGTCGTCCTGCTGATGGTTGCCGCCGTCCCCGGGTGTTCCAAGAAGGAGGAGCCGAAACCCGGGTTTTCGACCCCGGCGGTAGCCGCCATGGGGGAGGGGAAGGCCCTCTTTGAACGGAAGTGCGGTGTCTGCCACGGTCTGGACCGGGCCACGGCCCGGACCGAGACAAAGGAGAGGTGGTCGGCGATCATCAAGGAGATGCAGGGAAAGAGGGCGGACTGGATCTCTGACGATGAAGCCGCGAAGATCCTCGATTACCTCACGTCCGCATACGGGAAATAATTACCACCCGGAACGCGGATTCCCGATCACCGATGGGTGAATCGAGGGGGATCAGCGCTCTCCCCACGAAGATACACGGTCCGGTAGCGAGGTAGCACCGGGAGAGCTCCGCGGCCGGACCGCGAGACGTCAGGACGATTCGAGACGGGCGGCCCTGCTTCCGCGGGTCGCCCGTTGTTCGTGAGGAGAAGAGGAACATGGAGATCCTGCAGGCGGTTCTGCCGGTTTTCCTCGTGATCGCCATCGGCGCCACAGCCCGCCGGTTCCGATTCATCGGGGAGCCCTTCATCGACACGGCGAACCGGCTCGTCTATTACTTCCTGCTCCCCGCTCTCCTGTTCTACAAGATCGGCACCTCGAACTTCCGGGAGGCGTTCAACGCACAGCTCGTCATCGGCGGGTACGCAGCGACCGTGGTCACGTTCCTCGTGGCCACCCTTCTATCCCGGAAGATGGCCCTCACGCCCGGCGAGCGCGGTTCGTTCGTCCAGGCGACGGTTCGGGGGAACCTGGCCTATATGGGGCTGCCGATCGTTTTCTCCGCGGTTGGGGACATCGGCCTTACGAAGGCCGGGATCCTCCTGGGCTTCATGGTTCCGCTCATCAACTCTCTCGCGGTCGTCGCCCTCGTCACTCCGCACGGGAACGGAAAACAGAGAGGCAGGGAGAACGCGCGGCGGGTCGCGCACCAGCTTGCCATCAATCCCATCATCCTCTCCTGCTTCATGGGAATTCTCTGGAGCCTGTTCAAGATTCCCCTGCCCCTGCTGGCGGACAGGACGCTTTCGATCCTTTCCTCGGCCACGCTTCCGCTTTCTCTTCTCTGCCTCGGAGGGGCCTTCTCCTTCGAGCGGGCCCGTTCGGGATTCCGTCTTGCGGCGTTGGCCACGGGGATGAAAGTGATCTTGTTGACGGCACTGGCGGTCGCCGCTTATCGGTGGATGGGCCTCACGGGAGACGATCTGCACGTGGGGGTGATCATGATGGGGTGTCCGGCGGCTGTGGTCACCTACGTGATGGCGTCGCAGCTCAAGGGGGACACGGACCTTGCCGGCACGATCATCGTCCTGTCTACCGCTGTCTCGGCCGTCACGATCACCGGCTGGCTTTTCTTCCTGAACGCGGCCGGATGGTAGAAAGGGCGCCCGGTCCTCTCTACCACCCGGCCCTTTCTACAGGGCTTCCCGGCCCCGTTCTCCCGTGCGTATCCGTACGACCTCCTCCACGTCGAAGACGAAGATCTTCCCGTCGCCGATCTTGCCGGTGCGGGCGGAGGTGAGGATTCTCTCGACGACCAAAGGTACCGTATCGGCCGACACCGTCACCTCCAGCTTCACCTTCGGGACGAAATCGACCATGTACTCCGCGCCGCGGTAGATCTCGGTATGCCCCTTCTGGCGTCCGAACCCCTTCACTTCCGTGACGGTCATGCCGGACACACCGATCTCCTGGAGCGTGTTCTTGACCTCATCGAGCTTGAAGGGCTTGATGATCGCCTCGATCTTCTTCATGGCGGATTACCTCTTCTCGATCAGCTGGAAGTTGGGATACGCCGTGTTGCCGTGCTCGTGGTAATCCAGGCCTTCCATCTCCTCCTCCTCGCTCACCCGGAGACCGACGGTCTTTTTCAGGAGGAAGAAGAGGAGCCCCGCCGTGATGCTCACCCAAACGAAGGCGGCGGTCACGCCCAGCGCCTGGACTCCCAGCCGGGCCATGGTGAATCCTTCCTCGTGGAAGACGGCGGCAAGCAGGGTACCCAGCGCGCCGCAGACGCCGTGGACGGAAATGGCGCCCACCGGGTCGTCGATGCGGAGTCGGTCGAAGAACAGAACCGACAGGACGACCACGACCCCTGCGATGCCCCCGATGTACACGGAAGACATCGGCGTCACGGTGGCGCACGGGGAAGTAATCGCCACGAGGCCGGCGAGCACGCCGTTGAGCGTCATCGCTCCGTCCGGTTTCTTGAATATCGCCCATGCGGTGAGTAGCGACGCGATGGCTCCTGCCGCCGCCGCGAGGTTCGTGTTCACCGCGATCCGTGCGATGTCGGCATTGCCGGCGGTCGTGCTTCCCGGGTTGAAGCCGAACCACCCGAACCACAGGATGAAGACTCCCAGGGCGGCCATGGGAATGTTGTGCCCGGGGATCGCCATCACCTTGCCGTCCTTCGCGTAGCGCCCCATCCGGGGGCCCAGCACGATCGCGCCCCAAAGCGCGGCCCAGCCGCCCACCGAATGGACGACCGTGGAGCCGGCAAAATCGATGAACCCGAGTTTCTCGAGCCACCCGCCTCCGTGGTACAGGCTGCCCCACGCCCAGGACCCGAAGACCGGGTAGATGAGGGCGCTGATCACGGCGCTGTAGATGAGGTACGCGGAGAACTTCGTCCTCTCCGCCATCGCCCCCGAGACGATGGTCGCCGCGGTGGCGGCGAAGACGACCTGGAACATCCAGAAGGCGTAGAGCCACTTGTCGGCGTCCTTGGCAAAGTCGGAGAGGAAAAACCCGTCCGTCCCGAACCAGCCGGTAGAGCTTGTCCCGAACATGATTCCGAACCCGATCGCGAGGAACGCAATCGAGCCGACGGAGAAGTCCATCAGGTTCTTCATCATGATGTTGACCGCGTTCTTCGCCCGGGTGAACCCGGACTCGACCATGGCGAAGCCGGCCTGCATGAAGAAGACGAGGAACGCCGCTACGAGGGTCCATACGAAATCGAGGTTCTTCTGCACTTCGGCGGGAGTCGGGCCGGCGGCGGCGGGAGCCGTCGCCTCGTTCGCGAGCGCCGGGGCGGCTGCCCCGATCGCGAGAAGCAGGGCCGCGAGGAACAAGAGGGTGACCGGCCATTTCCCGGATGTGAATCGTTTCATCGTATTGCTCCTTTCCTGCCCGCCGCCGGGGCGGGACCCGGAATTGATCGTCGTTCGTTGCCGAAGGGATATCGCCCGGAATCAGAACGCGTAGGACAAGGTGGCGCCGAAGAACGTGGCGTTGTCGTCCTCGACCGCGTCCCGCAGTCCACTGTCGATGACCTGGGAGAAACTGACGAACGGTCCGACGGACAGGTGCTCGTCGATGGGGATGGCCAGCCCCGCCGTCAGGAGCAGGTCCACGAGCCCGGAGCTATGTACACCGAAGTACCCTTCGTTGTAGCTGCTCGACCCGTACCCGACGGAGCCCGAAAGATCCAGGCTGGGAGAGATCCCCTTGTACACCTCCCCCAGGGAGAAGCTGTGGCTTATGCCGAGGGTTCCGTACACCCCCCCCACCTCGTCGATATCGTAATAGACGCTCACGGTGGGGGAAAGAAGCATATCCAGCCCGGCGGATCCGTAGATCTCCGTCGTCGGCTCGAAGTC
>Ga0307417_10000463_pt1 | contig 16492 bp, 12 predicted proteins | sample SalMarWE160210MG_2_FD_202514 | JGI IMG/M metagenome (GOLD analysis project Ga0307417, IMG submission 202514) | Salt marsh sediment microbial communities from the Plum Island Ecosystem LTER, Massachusetts, United States - WE1602-10 | ecosystem: Environmental > Aquatic > Marine > Intertidal zone...
TTTTCAATTTATCCTTTTCTCTCGTTAAAAAGAGTCTTTCTTTTTTCGTTATCTTATCGAAAGTACCGTCGGTTTCCTGTTTCTCTATATTATTTAAACGCTTAATACTCTTTCTGATCGTTGAAAAATTTGTTAGCATACCACCAAGCCATCTTTCGCTTACCCAGTTTGCATTGCATCTTTTAGCTTCTGTTTCAATAACGTTCTTAGCCTGTTTTTTTGTACCGACAAATAAAACTCTCTTTCCTTCTGAAGCCATTTTCATAAGATTTTCGGCCGATTCAATCAGCATGGATTGAGTTTTTTTCAAATCGATAATGTGGATTCCGTTTTTTTCCATGAAGATGTAAGGCTTCATTTTAGGATTCCAGCGGCGGGTCAAATGACCGAAGTGAGCACCAGCTTCAATAAGCTGTGATAGTTCTAGCTTTTTCATGTGTCTCCTGTTTTTCCCCGATAAATCCGGGGATCTTCTACTTTCGTCGACTTTACTTTTCATCCCGCCAACGGCGGGACACAGGAAGTAAATCAGAAAGTATGAATGATTGTTAATTAATAATGAACTTAAAAAATTATCTCTTAGAGAATTGGAATCTTTTTCTTGCTTTCGGTTGTCCGTATTTTTTACGCTCAACCATTCTTGGATCTCTGGTTAAATATCCTTCGGGTTTAAGTTGTTTTCTGAACTCAGGATTTATTGCTTCAAGTGCTCTTGAAATGCCGAGCCTGATTGCCTGAGCCTGCCCGGTTACTCCGCCACCACGAACATTAGCAACAACATCATAATTTCCGGCAGTGCTTGTAACATTAAGCGGCCCAAGAATATCTTCCCTGCTCAAAAGCTGAGGAAATGCTGCTTCAAATTCTTTCCCGTTAACGGTGATCTTTCCATTTCCGTTTCTCAAGATCACTCTTGCTACCGAAGTTTTTCTTCTGCCAACATAAATCTGATCTGCCATTCTCTATTCCTTATAAACTTATTGCTTCCGGTTTCTGCGCTTTGTGCGGATGTTCTGAACCGGAATAAACTTTTAATTTTTTAATTAACTGATTCCCTAACCTGTTCTTGGGAAGCATTCCTCTAACTGCAGTTTCAATAATAAACTCAGGCTTCTTTGCCATTAACTCTTCATAGCTCTGAACTTTTAAGCCTCCCGGGTAACCACTATGGTGTGCGTAGGTTTTTAAGAATTCTCTTTTACCTGTCACCTTAACCTGTTCCGCATTTATTATAACGACAAAGTCCCCTGTATCAGAATTTGGAGTGAATGTCGGTTTGGTCTTGCCTCTAATTATTGAAGCAACCTTGCTCGCCAGCCTTCCCAAAACCTGGTCTTTTGCATCAACAACAACCCAGTTGCGCTGAGCTTTTTCAGTGCTTATAAACTTTGTCTGTTTTTCCTGTTTCACTCTGTTTCCTCCGAAACCTTATAATTCTTTTCAAAATAAAGAGCACTAAAAATAGGCTGAAAGCGGGAAAATGTCAAGATATTGGCAGTATAATGGAATAGATATTACTTTGAATGTATTGAATGAATACAAGATATGGACGAATTTACAGGTTTTACCTAGCTAGGAATTATTTTTTACTTAAAACTTTAAGACTATTATCAGTTGGTCAGCGCTTTGTTCAAAACACTCCAATCAATTTTATTCATTAGCTCTTGCATCCTGTCCTGCGCGCCGGTCATTATAATTACAATATTTTGTATGGAAGGGGTTTTTGTGTCTTTAAATTTAAAGTCGTAGAGATTGTCATTCGCATTCCACTTTGCAGTTTTCCAGTTGCCGAATGCAATGTAATAACTTTTAAAATAATCGTAAGCCATGTAGCCCTCGTTTGTTTTCGTCACCATTGCACTACCTTTTACCTGAACATCAGTTGCAGGTTTGCCCGAAATATTAGCCCTGTTTATATATGCATAAACGTGAAGCTCGTTTAATTCTTCCAATTTATTATTTATAGCATCAAGACTGTCGTTTAGAGGGGTTCTTTTCCCATATTCTTTCTCTGCTTTTGCCGATGGGTTCTTTTCATATTCCTTTATTTTAGCAACAAGTTTATTTGACAAAATTTGTGATTTGTCATAAAGCGGTTTGATAATTTGATTAAATCTTTTTGAATCCTGGTTTACCACATAATCTCTCTCAAAGTTTTGATCTATACCTATCGGACCTCTATCATTATAATCAGTCAGGACCAACGGATCACCATTATACCAGTCTTGATCAAGCGTCCAATCATCATTTCCGAATTTGTCGAGTACACTCACTATAACCGGGATGGCTTTATTAAAAACTTTTTTCTCCGCTGCGTTTGGTTTTCTTACAGATTGCGCAAAAATTGAATTTGCATAAAGCAGCAATGATAAAAAAATTAAAGCGGTTTTCGTCTTTATTAAATTCATAATACTTTCTCTTAAAAATGAATCCCTTGGTCGATACTGATTTTACTATTTAAATTTTTACAAACTCAACCCGCCTGTTATTTGCTCTTCCTTCAGGCGTGTCATTAGAATCTATCGGTTTCGTATCGCCGAATCCTTTCGTGGTCAATCTGGAACCATCGATTCCAAGGCTTACAAGTTCAGATTTAACAGACTCAGCTCTTTGATGTGAAAGATCGAGATTATGCTTCGCATCTCCTGTATTATCTGTATGTCCTTCAATTTCAAATTTAAGTACCGGATTATTTTTCATAATTCTAATAATCATATTCAATGTGCCCATACTTTGGGGTTTTATATCGGCCTTATCAATGTCAAAAGTAATACCGTGAGTTACTATTTTGGAAGCTGTGAATTTTTTACCGATTTTATTCATACTGCCGCCCGCTGCAACTCGAACATTAGTTATCAAAATTGGATTTGTCATATCGCCGATTCCTCCGAATCCGAATGATATTGGAACGACGCCCAAATTAGGTGCAACTAAAATACGGTATTGATCCACATAACATTTTAACTGGTTATTTTTATATATAACGGCACAATGATGCCATTTGTTGAAAAAGGTATTGTCATCTTCATTAGGATAATTGGCACTAAAGTCTTTGCGGAAATAACTTGTTTCTACCGTACCATTCTCATCAAAATTAACATTTCCTTCACTGATATCTCCATTTTCATTTTTATATTTAAGAAAAAGGACGGGACCGTATGCGGCGCCGTTGGGATAATAATCGAACTCTATTGTAAAAGGATCTGTTAAATAAGATTTAGTTTTCATTAGTGGATAAACCCGGCAATAGTTCCCTTCTGTAAGACTAAAAGCTGCCCTGCCTGCGACTTCATTTACAACAGCCTGCCCCGCATCCAGATCCCAGTGAGAGGGAAATTCCCCATTCTGATCTTCCGTAAAATCGTCTTCAAAAATAATCTTGTCTCCTGGAACAAAGTCGTAATTCTGGTAAGTCTTTATGCTTATTTGTTTATTACCGGGATTTGTGGAGTTATCATTTTTATTCTGATCATTATTAGATTGATTATCATTGGTGGTTTTATCCATAGTATTATCAATTTTCTCTTTTGCCTTTTCTTTTGCTTTATCCAGAAGATGCCCGAATTGTGCACGAACAGGAAATGCACAAATCAAAAATGTACCCAGAAACACTAATAATAATTTTTTCATTCTATCATCTCCTTATAATTTTAAGTAAAATTTTTAATGCTCTTATTTTGATTTTTTAAATAAAACAGGAATAGAGATAGCTGTCTATAGGATAGAACATAAAGTGAGATTAAAGCTGAAACAACTAATCATTTGATTAGTTTATTTCAGATATGAATTAATGCATTCTTAGCTCAATTAACTATTTATTTTAATAATATTCTATTTCAGCAATATTAACTTTTTAGTTTTAACAAAGCTTCCTGCAACAATTCTGTAAAAGTAAACACCGCTGGAAAGCCTTGAGCCGTTTAGCTTGACTTTATAGTTCCCCGGACTTTGTTCTTCATTCACAAGACTTACAACTTCCTGCCCGAGTGTATTAAATATTTTTAGCGATACCAAAGAACTTTTTGGAACAGAGTAAGAAATAATTGTTGACGGGTTAAAAGGATTTGGATAGTTTTGAAATAGTTTATACTCACGGGGAATTGATCTCCCATCGGGTGAATTTACAGATGTTAGTTTTGAGTATGGAGTTACAGTTGCAATCACATGCTCTTCCGAATGCTTTTTTTCCTCTGAATTTGCATCTGTTATTGTAGTATCATGAGAGAAATTACCTTTGAAAACAAAACCGCTGTCGGTCCTATTCCAGGTAGCATTATTACCGCCGTCAATATCATTTGGTCCGATGGTATAGACTAAATAAGTATCCGGATCTTGGTCATAAGTGTACGTAGTATCGTGTTCATACGGGCTCGGAACCACAGCAGATCCGGCCATAAATTGATACCAGTTTCTTGTATGAAACAAAAGCAATGAGGAAGTGAAACCGATTCCGTTATATTTGCCGTATTGCAAATAATCATCAAGACCGATGCTGTACATAAAATCCTCGGTGGGATCGGTTTCTTGGACCTCAGTGATAGAGCCGGTACCGTAGAGCGTCGAAGAGTTTGAATAACCACTTTCAAAGCCCAATCCTGAAGTACTCCCCTTTGCGCCAACAATATAATCGATAGAAATACTGCTGTCACTAAAATCTCCGACAACATACTGTGTAACTTCTGCCTGAGTTGAACTGAATGAATTTGAATATTCGTATGTAATGTTGTCCTGGTAATGAGATTCATCGGTACTAAAATGATTTTCTTTAATATTAACAACCCAACTATTTGTAGGGACATAATTAATATTTAATGTAGTATCGCCCCAGGCACCTTTTCTTTTGTCTGACGGAGTAAAATACGGAAAGTAAATCCCTACAATGTTGCCAACATCTTTTGCATTATCGGCTATGAAATTCGCCGTAGATTTACCACTGCCGTCGGTTTCTACGCTGTCTTTATCGAAGTGTCCATAGGTTGCGCTGATTTTTACCCAGCGGTTGCTTAATGGAGTACCGTCACAGTCATTTACCTCAAATACAACCGGTATAGTTTCTCCCCCTTTCAAATCGGCCTTTGAAGGAATTATTTTAACTTTTGCATTTATTGCCACATCGTTGCCGCCCAGGTCTCTCACATTTTTCTGATAAGCCCTCACTTTATCGAAAACGGGCTCAATCTGCGAAATTGCGGTTTTGGCAGCATCCTGTGATTTATTCGGATCTGTAAAATCGGATTCGCCTTGTGCAAGTCTTGTTCTGGTGTGAGCTTCTTCAAGGTAAACGTGAAAATGAAATTGCCCGCCGGAACTGTCGATAGAAGCCCAGATTAGAAAATCAATGCCGGGTACAGGACCGCTGGCCGGAAGGTCGCCAGTGGAATAATTTTCCAGATGTGCTTTTATAACGGTATCAGGATTGGCTAAAAACTCTTGTGCCTCAGTTCCGTCCAGCCAGTGTACACAATCTTTTTCCGGATCGTTATCTTTTATCTGCGATATAGGAACTTGAGCATCGCCCAGTGCTATCCAATTCAAAAATGCTGGCTGCAGCGGATCAATTACCCCTCCTGTAGAATCACCTTTAGTCGGCATAGTTACATCCATCCTAACACCGTAAAGGTCGACTATCGGTCTGGGACAACCGTCACAGCTAGTCTGTGCATACACATTTGTCCCAATAAAATATACCCCAATAAAAAAAAATATAAGAATGATATTTTTCTTCATCATAATTTCTCAATAATCACTTTTATTTTAAAACCATAAGCTTCTTTGTCTGAATAAAATTTCCTGCGTTTATTCTATAAAAGTATACGCCGCTTGATAGTTTCGATGCATTAAAATTAACAGAGTAATTTCCAGCTGGTTTATTTTCACTGACAAGGGTCTCTACTTTTTCTCCTAAAACATTATAAACATTTAAAGTGACAAAAGTTGCCCGGGGAATCGAATAATTAATTATTGTTGAGGGGTTAAACGGGTTCGGATAGTTTTGTTCAAGTCTGAAATTTTTCGCTGTTGTAATGACTTTGTTCGCATCCACAGCAGTTATACCTGAAAACGAAAGATCATCAATATAATATTCTGAACCACTGTGTATATTTTCAGCGGGTGATATGGATATGCTTATAGCTGCCGAATCCGGGATGATAGTGGTATCGTAAACAATTGAGGCTGTAAATTGAGTATAAGAACTAACACTTGTTGCAGTGCGGAATATCCCTGCTCCTATTCCATAATTATTTTTATACAATGCTACTAAAACAATCAATGTATCAGAGCTGGAAGAAGTAAATTTATAATAACCGGTAAGCTCAGATGGCCTGCTGGTAAAAGCAAATTTATCTAAAAGCGCGGGTGGAATATTAAATCCGCTTATTGTAGCAACCGCCCCTTTTGCCGAATAAGAACCTGAATGTGCATCTGTGGATTGAGTTACATTTGAAAATTGAGAATTGTTAGAGGTGCTCCAGTTATCGGGATTTCCATTTGTCCAGTTTTCAAAGCCTGCATTTGGTATTTGTGCTTCCACACTAAAAGCTAGAAAAATGAATAGAGTAAGAATATTTAACACAATATAATTAGATGATTTCTTATACATAAATTTATCCTTCCTTCTATTGCCAGATATAATTACCGTCCTTTATTTTTACTTTAGGAACTGTAATAACTTAAAATGTGATAGCAGTGTAATCAACTAATCATTTGATTAGTTTTGGAGAGAAGAGAATTTATACTATTTTATTTTTTATTGCTTTAGCTACTGCTTCAGCGCGGGAATTTACGTGTAACTTTATATAAATATTATGGAGATGGAATCTGATAGTGTGATAGCTTACAAATAGCTTTTCAGCAATTGCCTTTGTGCTGTGTCCTTCAATTAATGCTTCGAGCACTTCTTTTTCTCTATCAGATAATAATGACTGGTTAATTTTTTCGGCAGGAGTTTGAAAATATTCCAGAACTTTTCTTGCAACTTCCCCTGAAAATGGCGCCCCTCCCTCATAAGCTTCGCGGATCGCTTCAAGCAATTTTGTTGTGGGGCTCTTTTTCAGCAAATAGCCAACAGCTCCACCACGCAGTGACTGGAAGATTTTTTCACTGTCGCTGTAAACAGTAAGCATCATAACCTGAACATTAGGATAAATGTTTTTTAACTCTTTTAAAGTTTCTATTCCGGACTTACCAGGCATTTCAATATCCAGCAATAAAATATCAGGGAGATCATTTTCTATTTTTCCCAATACTTCTTTGTAATCCTGGTATGCGCCAACACATTTAAATCCATTGGATTTGTTTAGAAGGTCGGAAAAAATTTCCCTGAAATCTTTATCATCATCAAGAATTGCGACTCTTATTATATCTTTTATTTCCACTTTAAAATTTTCTCTCTACGTTTTACCCAATTATCAATTATATAAATCAAACCTTCAACTAATCATTTGGGTAGTTTTACTTTTGCACAGGAAATATGATTTTTATTTTGGTTCCCTTTCCCGGCGAGGTTTCAATTGAACACTTTCCGGAAATTTCAGCCGTATTTTTTTCAATATTTAACAAACCTTTCCCAGGAATAATTTCATTCCTGGCAAACCCTTTCCCGTCATCCGCAATTGTTAAAATGATGTTTCTGTTTTTAACTTCAAGATGAAACGTGATTTTTTTACACTCTGAATATTTTATGGCATTGTTTAAAGCTTCTTTTGCAATAAGCTGAAGATTCCTTTTGATCTGTGAATTTACTTTTACATTCTCAATATTATCAGTACTGATCAACAACTCTATATTTTTTGCTTCACAGGTTTCATAAGCAAAATTCTTAAAGCTGAAAACAAAGTCCTTTAATGTATCATACTTCGGATCAATAGACCAGATAACATCTATCATCTGATCAACAAGGTCTCTGGCTATTTTACCAACCCGGTTAATTGAATTGTTTGCAGACATACTTTCATGTTTATTAACTCCTGATTTTGGTTCTTCCTGCTCCTTTAAAGCATGCTCCGAAAGTATCGCTATTTTCGTAAGACCTGAACCAATCTCGTCATGCAAGTCTCCTGCAATTTTCATCCTGATCTTTTCGATCTCAAGTTTTCTTTTATTTCTGTAGTATATATATAGATAACCACATACAAGTATTAATAAAACCCAGCCAGAAATAAACCACCATTCAAGATAGAAAGGCTGGGATATTACAAAACGAATAGATGCCGGAGAAAAACTGGAAATATTATTTGAATTCACTGCGTTAACCTGGAACGTATATTTACCCGGTTTTAATGACGCATAAGTTACCGAGCTTTTATTACTTAAATTATGCCAGTGTTTGTCGATATTAAGCATTCTGTAATTATAAGAAGTATTCTGATCTTCTATATTGCTGATTCCCGTAAAGTCAAACGTTATATTATTTTGTTCGCTTGTTAGAGTCTCTTCATTCTTTAAATTATAAGCCTTCCCATTGACTAAAATTTCTGTAAAATAAATTGAAGGAGGAACGTGTTCATGGCCAGACTTTCTTTCATACAGGTAAAGGCTCGTTTTGCTCGAAAATGTAACCAGGTTATTTTTTACTGCAACAGTATAATACGGATTGTTTGTAACTTCTTCATTCAGTTCGTATGACGGGATAAAATCTTTTTTTAATCTTTGTATACCAGCCTGTGTAACAATCCAGATTCCCCTGTCTCCATCATTTGCAATATCCCAAATGCCATTACTTATTAATCCTTCGGACTTGGTTATTTTTTTTATATTTCCGTTGTTATAAACTGCAAGACCTCCGTAACGCGACCCGATAATTATATTGCGAAAAGAATCTTCAATTACTTTTCTTATTGAATTGTCAGGAAGCCCGTCCTTAGTTGTAAATAATTTTACTTTTATGTTGGCTGGATTATACTTCATTCCCAGGTCTTTGAGTATTTTATCCTTAGAAAAATACGCCAGCCCATTATCATAGCCGCCGAACCAAAAATTACCGGATGAGTCCTGATAAATGCACCTGACTGAGTTATCAGGCATTCCGTTTTGATCATTATAAATTCTAATTACCTTTCTGTTTTTGTTTATTACGATAACACCCAGATCCAATGCGCTTGCCCAGATATTTCCATATCTATCTTCAATACTTTTAAAGATTGCAGCAAATTTATATTTGCCGGAAAGATCAATTACATTTTTAAAATATAAGTTTGAAGGTAATTCCGATAAGGGATGATTATTCTTTATATAATATTCAAGGATCTCCCCCTGTTCAAGCGTAAGCATAAGGTTACTACTATCATAAGACAAAGAAGTGTTTTGCGGCTGATTAACAACCTTCGAAATAGGATGATCAAAAACTTGCCAGGAATCATTATTTGCCTTCCAAATTTCTCTTAATCCATTTGCGGTTGTAATCCAAATATGCGAATTATTATCAATAACTGAAGATGTGTAATATTTTTTAAGAGTAAAAACATATAGATTCGGATAAACAAGTTTTGATATACCGTTATCATTTAACCCAAGCCATAAAATTCCTTCCCTACCCATAAGTGCACAATTGATATTGTTGCCCGGCAAACCAGTCTTCCCTGTAAATACACCAGATACTTTCAGGTTTGGTTTATTAATTTTAAGCAGCCCGTTATCGGAATTGACATAGATAAAATTAATATTAGGAGAAGAAACTATGCCGCGGTAGAACCTACCGGACCAGAGCATTTTATATTTTATACTTTTATTGGTTCGTTTAACCAGGAGTCCTTTTTCAGTTAATAACCATTCCGTCCCGTTGTTTTCTGTATAAATACTAATAATTCTACTTGATGCTCCTGGAGGAAGCGAGTTATCCCTGAAAAATCTTTTCTTTATTTTATTATAGATAAAAAGACCGTTGTTAGCGGAGACCAAAATATTACCTGAAGAATCTTCTCCAAAAGCCAGTGCTCCTTTGATTTCTTGGTTAGTGTTAAATTTTACCATATCTCCTTTTTCAATTACGAAAAAGGATGTATCTGTGCTGCACCAAACTAAACTATCGCTATCCTGAAAAATCGTATTAATTTTCAGCATTCCTTTAGGTAAAATTTCTGAAAAGTGTTCAATCTTTCCATTGCTGATTCTATCTAAGCCGCCCTTTATGTAACTAACCCAAACCGAATTTTTTTTAAATTTATCTGCAGTTATAAACTGTACATTATTATATAATAACCCCTCTTCAGTTGTAAGATTTTTAAATGATTTGCTGTCAAAAATACTGAGTCCCTCTTCTGTTCCAATCCATATAAATCCTGATGAATCCTGGCAGATAGAATGAACATTGTTTGATATCATTCTATCCTTCATTGTATAATTATGGAATATCAGTTTTTGTGCGAAAGTATAATTCTGAATGATGATACTCAGTAAGATAAATAATATAAGATAAGCTTTGTGCTTCAATGGTATTTAATTATACGCTTGTTAAAGTTTATAAAACATATCATAAAAAAATAATCAAAACAATATTTTTAAAACATCTGCCTTTATGAGAAGGCATCGTATAATTGGTCGGACAAATAAAAATCCATACATGCAAGTATATTCTTACCCGCCTGTATGGATTGATAAAAATTATTTCTGCATTACTTCCCCTGTCCGCCCATAGGCATTTTCATCTGGTTGTAACCAGCAGGAACTGCAAAAAAGGAATCGTCGAGGCTTTTCTTCTCAACTGATTTTACTTCAAATCTTCCGGTTTCTTTTCCATCTGAATCCTTTTCAACAACAAGCATAGGGAAATACCCACTGTTCTCAATATCCTCCTGCCATTTTTGTTTTGCTTGTTTGCCCATTGGTGATTGGAAAAATATAAAACCGCCCAAATCTTTTGTCATCCAGGCTTCCGATGTTTTGCCATCGTCTTTTATTACCCATTTTTCACACTTGTAACCGTTAATAGTTTTGGTCTCGCTGGTTTTTACAAAATCCGTATTAGATTTTTCATCTCCAGTATTATTTCCATTGTCTTCTCCCAATTCCATGTCCAACGGGAATTCCATATACATTTTCATTGTAGGCATTACCATAAGCATCTTTTTATGTTCTTTGTCGAATATGATATTTGCTTCTCCCCTTGCCGAGTTAACATCAAAACGGGCCATCTCCCCCTTCGAATAGTAATTCAATGTATTTGTTTCACCATCATTTGTTGTTTCAATTACAACTTTGCCTTCAAAAGTGGTTTGTGAGAAATGTTTCGGGGAAAAGAAAAATAATGTTACGAGTACAAGTGAAGAGACCTTTAATGCTTTCATAAATCACCCTCTGAATTTATTTTTAAGTTGAACAAATATAGATAATGTTTGGAATAAGGTAAAATTCAATTTGTGGAATTTTATATGGAAAACAGGCGTTATAGATTATTCAGGATTCAAATCAACTACCTGTTGTCGATTTTAATTTGATAGCTTTATTAAAATCATTAATTTTCAGTTTGTTTTTTGTAGAATATTGAAAGGACGTTAAATGAAAATTTTGGTTACAGGGGGTGCAGGATTTTTAGGAATAAATCTGGTCAGGTATTTAAAAGAACGCGGACACGATGTTGTTTCACTAGACATAGCTGAATTTAATTATCAAGATATGAAAGACAAAATAACCGTCATCAATGGAGATATAAGGGACAAACAAATTGTTCACCTTTCAACAATGGAAGTTGATATTGTGATTCATACAGCAGCAGCTTTGCCACTTTATAAAGCAGAGGACATTTTTTCAACTGATATTGAAGGAACAAAAAATCTCTTAGAGGCATCAAAAGAAAATAAAGTCCAGAGATTTATTCATATATCTTCTACAGCAGTTTACGGAATCCCGGATCACCACCCGCTTTATGAAAATGACAAGCTGGACGGGGTAGGCCCATACGGTAAATCAAAAATTGCAGCAGAAGAAGAATGTTTAAAATACAGACGGACTATGTGTGTACCAATAATCCGGCCAAAATCATTTGTCGGCCCGGAAAGGCTCGGAGTTTTTGCTCTTTTTTATGACTGGGCAAAAGACGGGAAAGGCTTCCCGATGATTGGTAACGGAAATAACCGGTATCAGCTAATGGATGTTGAGGATCTCTGCGACGCCATTTACCTGTGTGCAACTCTTGATAAAAATAAAGTGAACGAGACATTCAATATAGGAGCGAAGGAATTTACTACAATGAAAGAAGACTACCAATCAGTTCTCGATTTTGCAGGACACGGGAAAAAAATTGTTGGCCTTCCTGAAAAGCCGATAATATGGGCATTGAAAATTTTAGAAGCATTCAAGCTTTCTCCTCTTTACAAGTGGGTATATGAAACTGCTTCGAAAGATTCATTTGTATCAATAGAGAAGGCTGAAAAGATTTTGGGCTATTCGCCAAAATATTCAAACAAAGACGCGCTGATCAGAAACTTCAAATGGTATCTTGAACACGAAAAAGATTTCAGAAACCAAAGCGGCGTTTCTCACAGAGTTCCATGGAAACAGGGGATTTTGAAAGTAGCGAAGATGTTTTTTTAGTTACAGATAGTGTTTTGTTTCATTTGAATGACACACAAATATTTTCCCATCAGGGACTACCTGTCGATATTTTCTCGAAATTTCGACACGTTCTGAAAACGTGTTCATTTCATCGACATATTGTATCTTTCCTTATAAATTATATATTTCGTAACAATTTTAGAAGTAATTACATAATAATAGAATATTCATTTCCCTTTTGCTCATTTTCTCTTATTTTTATAAAAATTTTGTTATACGCAAGGAAAAAGTAATGGCTAATAAAAAAGATTACTTAAAAGAAGTAATTGAACATATAGATATTAAAAAACATAATGTGGTTGCCCTGGTTGATGCTATGGAAAACATGGCATTCTCTGCACGTGACTTAAACCGCGCTGCAAGAATTTACGATATGATGTTAAAAGATACTGAATGTGGCGTAATACTAACTCTTGCTGGAAGTTTATTCAGTGCGGGGTTAAAGAAAGTAGTCTTTGATCTAGTAAATAATAATATGGTAGACGCAATTGTTTCGACAGGTGCAATTATGGTCGATCAGGATTTCTTTGAAGCGCTTGGTTTTAAACATTACAAAGGGACCCCTTATAACAATAATGATAATGAATTAAGAGATCTTGCTATCGACAGAATTTACGATACGTATATAGATGAAGACGAACTAAGAGTCTGCGACGAAACAACCGAGAAAATATGGAACTCTCTCGAACCCCGTCCTCATTCTTCAAGAGAACTTGTCCGTGAAATGGGAAAATACCTCGATGAAAACGGCGGACCAAAGGTAGATGATTCAGTAATTTATACTGCATACAAAAAGAACGTTCCGATTTTTGTTCCTGCTTTTTCAGATTGTTCAGCTGGTTTCGGGTTTATTGTTCACCAGACAAAAAATCTTGACAAGCATGTTTCAATAGATTCCGCAAAAGATTTTCTTGAACTTACAAAAATCAAACAGGCTTCAAAAGAAACAGGAATCTTTATGATAGGTGGAGGTGTTCCGAAAAACTTTACACAAGACATTGTTGTTGCAGCTGATATTCTTGACGGCGAAGCAGCAATGCACAAATATGCTATCCAGATAACTGTAGCCGACGTAAGAGACGGAGCGCTTTCAAGTTCTACTTTGAAAGAAGCTAGCAGTTGGGGCAAAGTTGAAACAACTTACGAACAAATGGTCTATTCGGAAGCAACAATTGCAATGCCTTTAATTGCGGGGTATGCATATCACAAAGGGAACTGGAAAAACAGGAAAGGTAAAAAATTCACAAAGCTTTACACTTCTGATAAAGTCACTGCATAACTTTTCATAAAACCTCCGGGGTTACCAACAAACCCCGAAGGTTACACTATTACTCGCTCATCCTATAAATATTAATATTCCATTAAATCTTTCCACCCGTCTAAATTCCGCTGTAAGTAACCACGAAAACCTGTATATTCAACCCCTGTTTTACAAGTAAAATTATGTCACATAAGGAATTATTAAAAAAATATAGCGACCCTAAGAACTTCTTTAACAGGGATTTAAGCTGGGTTGAATTCAACAGGCGGGTGCTTGAGGAAGCCCTGAATCCTGAACTCCCCTTGCTTGAAAAGGTAAAATTCATTTCAATTTTTCACACAAATTTGGATGAATTTTACATGATCCGTATTTCAGGATTAAAAGAACAAATTGTGGCAAATATACTTGAACCGTCTATCGACGGTTTAACTCCAATTTCACAATTACAGAAAATTGAAAAAGCTCTTCAGCCAATGCTCAAAAAAGTAATGGATTTCTGGCTGAACAATGTTGTCCCTGAACTAAAAAAAAATAAAATAGAGATTTGTCAATATGATTCACTTCCTGAAAATGAAAAACAAATCTTAACGGAATATTTTAAAAAAGAAATTTACCCGATATTAACTCCACTTGCTTTTGATCCCGGGAGACCTTTCCCGTACATTTCAAATTTAAGCCTTAACCTGGCAATACTCGTAAAAAACCAGAAAGGCGAAACTCACTTTGCAAGAGTGAAAGTCCCGAACATTCTCCCGAGGTTAATGCAAATAGATAAAATTATTAATCCGGATAAAAAAATTCAGACTAACGGAAATTTCAGCGCTAAGTTCATCTGGCTTGGCGACCTTATCAAAGCAAATTTAAATTTGCTTTTCCCCGGTATGGAAGCAGGCGAAGCTTACAGGTTCAGGATCACACGTGACACTGATATCGAACTTCAGGAAGATGAGGCTGATGACCTGTTGAGTGTTATCGAAGAAAATATCAGGGCGAGAAGATTCGGAAGCGTTGTCAGGCTGGAAGTAGAAAATAAAATGCCCGATTTTATGCTTGACACGCTGATGGAAAATCTCCAGATAACCAAAGACGATGTACACGTATTTGATGGCCCGCTTGGATTGAGTGACGCAATTTCTCTTTACGATTTACCTTTACATCAGTTAAAAGAGAAGCCCTTTTACCCGGTTATTTCAAAAGAGTTTGAAGATGAAGAAGATTATTTTTCAATTATAAGCCAGCAGGATGTTTTATTACATCATCCTTATCACTCGTTTACTCCTGTTGTTGAATTCATTAAGCAGGCAGCCAAAGACCCGAACGTTCTTGCAATCAAACAAACACTTTACCGTGTCGGATCGGATTCACCAATTATTAAATATTTAATTGAAGCCGCTGAAAGAGGAAAGCAGGTTGCAGTGCTTGTTGAACTAAAAGCAAGATTCGATGAAGAGAATAATATTTTTTGGGCGAGAGAACTGGAGAAAGTAGGAGTACACGTTGTATACGGTCTGGTTGGATTAAAAACCCACACTAAGATGGCGATGGTAGTTCGCAGAGAATCCGATGGTGTAAAGAGGTACGTTCACTTATCCACAGGTAACTATAATACCACCACGGCAAAAATTTACACGGATCTTGGTCTATTCACAAAAGATAATGATATCTGCACAGATGTTTCAGACCTGTTTAATTACTTAACCGGGTATTCCAGACAAACTGATTTTAAAAAACTAATTGTTGCCCCGATAAATATGCGCAAAGTAATGATTTCTAAAATTCAGCGTGAAATTGAGAATGTAAAAAACGGAAAAGAAGGGAAATTAATTTTTAAAATGAATGCTCTCGTAGATCCGTTGGTTATCAGCTCACTTTATGAAGCTTCCAACAACGGGGTAAAAATAGACCTGATTATCAGGGGAATATGCTGCCTTGTGCCTGGCGTTAAAAATTTAAGTGAAAATATTAAAGTAATAAGTATAGTCGGGAGGTTTCTTGAGCACAGCAGGCTCTACTATTTCTATAATGGTGGAGAAGAAGAAATATATCTTAGCAGTGCCGATATGATGCAAAGAAATCTTGACCGAAGAGTGGAAATTGCCTTTCCTATCAAAGATGATAGTTTAAAATCAGAATTGATGCGATCACTTGTCAAGCATTCGCTTCAGGATAATATTAAAGCGCGCAAGCTTAACGCTGATATGACTTATTGCATTAATAGTAATGGAAAAAACAAAGATGAGAAGTTAAGCTGCCAGGAATGGCTGATGAAACACGCCGAAAAACTTATTACAAAATCAGGAACAAATTAAAATTCCCATTTTATTACTAAAGCCGTCTTAAATCAAATAATTGCGTTCATATTGAAATCTATTTTTGTTAAGTTTAAAAATGAAATTTTTCAGTAGAAACAATAAAGGAAATCAAATGCCCGATATGACGAAAAGTGAAGTTCTGAATATTCTAAAAAAGATTGACGACCATAATGTTAATAAAAATTTATTGACATTAAACTCTATTAATGAGTTTAAAATAAATAATAATATAATGGATTTGACAGTTACCATCCCGATTCCGGGAAGTCAGATAACCGAAGATATTAAGAATAAAATTTCGAATATCCTTAAAAAAGAATTACCGGCTATAGATAAGATAAATCTGCAAATACAGGGTAAAGTAACAGCC